>Ga0310690_10003602_pt1 | contig 22964 bp, 21 predicted proteins | sample AusTroGonzalo_MG_2_FD_207661 | JGI IMG/M metagenome (GOLD analysis project Ga0310690, IMG submission 207661) | Bovine rumen microbial communities from tropical cattle in Woodstock, Queensland, Australia - Gonzalo_04 (v2) (version 2) | ecosystem: Host-associated > Mammals > Digestive system >... | reverse complement strand
TCTGTGTATCTTTGCTTATTGTATTAATAAGGAAGATGCCAAATCCAATCAAGCCGATGCCCAGTATAGTGGTGATGCAGCCCCAAAGCAGTTTCGCAAGCAGTTTTTCTTTCAGCGACTTTTTCTTGGATGAAATTTTTTTCATCAGTTCTTCGACATCCATGTCGGGATTCTTCTCGATGGCCGCCGTGACGATTTGCGTGCGAGCATTGGTCTCGTTCATTTTACGACGTGTTTCCATCCAAATGAAGATAATGGGGAGTACGCATCCGCATAAAATGACGGGTAAGATGTTGATGAATTCCACCCAAATTACATTGCTATTCATTTTCTTTTTGTTTTAAATTGTTAGACTTCTGTTTTCTGAACCAGTTCGCTACAATAACAAGTTCGGAGACCCAAAGGTGACATCTAATTCAAATTAATTTGCATATTATGGTTTTAAAGATTCCCTTCAGGAATGGAGCTTGCTCGTTTTTTTTACATGCGGCGGCTTATGGAGCTTACGAATAGTCAACTTGTTCATGCCGCCGCCTAATAAACTATATCTCAATTCCATTCCTTGAAGGGAATCTCAACTTGTCGATTATGTAAACTAAATCTGATCATCTACTTATTTCTGTTCTAATAAAATGTCCTTCCTGAATCGCCGCAAAAGTGGCAACTGCGCAAACTACTATCGCGCTATATTTCAAATCAATAATGGATAACGTCAGCGGAAAAATAAACAGCAGTATTCCTGTGAGTTTGTTCATCACGCTATGGACGGCCACGAAACGCTTTTGGACGACAAAACCCGAGACAATATTGATGACCTTAATGAGTGCAATAACGCCAATCCAAACATAAAGCCAAACAGGAATGTCCATGATTGGGAGCAATTTGACCAAACAAACCACAACAAAGACAAAATCCGCGATATTATCCAACTTGGAGCCAAACTCACTAACAGTATTTGTTTTTCTTGCAACCCAACCATCTGCCATGTCGGAAACACCAGCAACGATGTATAGCGTATAAAACGCTGGCGAAAGTGCAGGACAAAACAAGATAGCAATGCTGCACAGAATACGGATGAATGTAATAATGTTAGCCATACGAGGATGACTATTCAAGCCACAATCTCACAAAACGACTATTTCGTTTTATTCTTGGAACAACTCGGCTAGTTTCGCATCCAAATCAGATCCGTCTCGGTAGATGATTTCACCAGATTGACAATCTATCAGCAAGGTTGTCGGGATACCAAAAAGGGCGTAGTCATACCAAACCTGGCTGTTTTTCTGCCCTCCTCCACTGCCGTCGCACACATTGACCCAGGTAATCTGTTTTGCCTCAAGATAAGTTTTCCATTCCTTGTGATAGAGATCCACGGAGAGGCCATAGATTTCCAACCCTTTCTCGTGATATTTGGCATAAAGCTCAACTAATTGAGGTATCTTCTCCACACACCCGCCGCACCAAGTGGCCCAAAAATCAACGAGGACATAGCGGTTGTCGGGGTTATTCACCACCGAACTCAGGCTAACTGGATTGCCGTTCACGTCAGGGTATTCCATGTCGATGTACTTTCCACCAACTTCGGTCTTCATGCGGCGCGTCAGCACTTCCCTCAATTCGTCGATATAGGACAACTCGGCCAATTCAGGCGACAAACGGTCCAACACATCCAACGACTGTGCAGATGACTCGCACCAAGATTCGATATTCGCCAAAGCTAAAGGTCCAGCCGGGTCGGCATTCATCACCTCCGCTTTCAAGGCTTTTTCAGCCTCCTTGTCGCCACTCAACCTATAGTTCCTGATTTTCCGATCGGTATCATTCGAAATTGTGCCCGTGGCTCCAGTAGCGTAATCCTCCTCATCGTTGGCGTCCACCTCTACAACAATGATTCCTGGCTCCAAGATAAAGTCTTTCAGCTGCTTGCCTTTTCTTGTGTATAAATAGACATGGGTGGGCGACGATACGTCGGGGAGTATCTCGAAAGCGCCCTGTTTCACAACACCAGTACCCACAATTTCAAAATGATTGAATGCGTCTTGCAGTTCAAGTTTGGTGCCGTCTTTGAGTCCTTTCACCGTACCCTTGACGGTACAATAACCAGATTGGTTTTGATGGGAATGGCATCCACTGAGACCCAACATCAGCAATACCATAATGGGAAATAATACTTTTGTTTTCATTTTATAGCGTATTGTTGTTTTCTTTTCGCAAACTAATTACAGCAGACCCTGCTTCCACCAATCCGAGCACGAAATAGATGTTACTCATGGCATTGAAGCCCCACACCCACCATTCGAGGACAATCCAAAGCATCAGTATGATGCCGCAAGCGAGAACGGCATAAGGTGCAAGACGGTGTTTTTTGAACAGCAAAAATGCCGCTACAAATTGAGTGAAGCCGTTCAAAAAAAGTAGCACAAAGCCCGATGGGATGAAATTTTTGAAAAAGATGTCCGGCCAAGGCATTTTTGCTCTCAGCATTTCTAACAAGGGTTCCATGCCCCACATTTGTCCTGAGGGGTCTATCCACATCATCGCGGCGCCAATTACAGCGCCGATACCAATGAACAAGGTCAAAAACTTCTGAAGTTTTATCATAATCTAAGGTTGATTTCCTTTTTCATTGACACATTAGCTCTCCTTCCGCCACCACGACCGCAGTACCGCCAACAAAAATATTCCCATCGGCCTGAATGCGTGTGGCAACCACCGAAGGTCGCCCCATGGCCTCGCCTTGAATGAAGGCACATTCCGCCTCGGAGCCAAGACAGCCGCATTGCTGGAGATAATAGGTCAGTGAGGCGTTAGCTGTGCCTGTAGCCGACTCTTCGGGAATATCGTACAGTGGCGCAAAATCGCGCACATGTGCCGTGTAACCATCATCACTAAAGGCGAAAACGTGGAAGCTGATCGCCTCATGTCGCTTGGTGATTTCCGAAATCGCCTCCATGTCGGGCTGAAGCGACTGCAAGATAGCCACATCTGGCAAGGGCAGCATGATGTCGGGCAAACCCGCATAAACCACCTGCACGGGCATCGTCGGACAATAGTCTTTCACGCCCAAAGCCTTATAAATGTCTTCCGTTTCGGCTAAAGTAGCCACGATGCGAGGTTTTGCCATTTGCATCATCACTTTCTCTCCTACTTGGATGTTTAAGTCGCCAGCCTGAGTATGACAAAGACACTGTCCAAGAGCTAGTCCCTTCTGATGTAGCAAGAAAAACGAAGCAATAGTGGCATGGCCACATAGTTCCACCTCAGCCTTTGGGGTGAAATATCGTATAGCGAACTCTTGTGCGGAATGCCTTTTGATGAAAGCCGTCTCCGAATAGCGCAGTTCGGCGGCGATTTTCAGCATCAGTTCCTCCTGCGGGAAAGTGTCCGAATCAAGCAACACCACTCCTGCGGGATTGCCTCCGAAAGGCTGGTCAGTGAAGGCATCAACGATGAAATACTTCATAACGGCACTAATTCATCAGCCGACTCTCGCCCCAACTGTATTGCGGATAGGCATTCTTAAGGTCGTTGTAAGAGTCCTTCACATCGCTGCCGCCACTCGTGGCGAACACATGGAGCGTCTTGCCGCTCAAGTCGTGCGCCTCGATGAAGGTGTTGATAATGGTCGGTGCAGTGTACCACCAAACGGGGAATCCAATCCATACCGTGTCGTAGTCGGCGATGTTCTCGCAGCGTCCTTTGATGGCAGGACGTGATGACTTGTCCTGCATTTCGATGGTCGAGCGAGAAGTTTTGTCGCGCCAATCGAGGTCGGCAGCGGTATAGGGTACCTCTGGAGTAATTTCGTAGAGGTCGCCGTTGAACTCTTTTGCCAAACGTTGTGCAGCAGCTTTGGTAGTGCCAGTAGCCGAGAAGTAAACAATTAATGTCTTCATTTCTTTGTTCTCCTGTGTTTCAGTGGTTTGTGTTGTTTCTTTATTCTCTTTTTTGTTGTTCCCTTGTGAACAGGCGGTCAAGCTGAATGCCAGCATTACCGCAAGAATAACCATTGCTTTTTTCATGTTTTTTATTTGCTTAGTGATTGATATAGTAGCCCCTCTGCAAACACGGTAGCTGCCACAGTGATTTCTTTTTCCGTTTTCATGGCTGCAAAGATAGTCTTTTTTCAACTAATCCTCAAAAAAAGCCACATCATCTAAAGCATCTAAACGAGACACATCCCAAAGATTTCGCCCGAATTGTAGATTTGTTTTCGGTTAAGAAGTTAAATCCTGTTTTTTCCTATTTTTGCCGCGTCGCACAGCAAACCAAATCCGTGCGATTGAGTAAAAAAATGAAACATAAGCACGGTTTATAACACAAAACTCCGAGGATAGAAATCGCTATAAAAGCGGCCATCAATAGCCGTAAACTTCAGCACACAATAATTCGGGTCGGTCACACCGCCAGGATAATATTCCGTATCGCCCTCCCGCCAAATCATTTCTTTGCTTTTGGCATCGGTCAACACTTCCATTGTGCCTCGAAGCATCATGCCCTTGAAACCTTCTCCGTCGCAAAAATAAATGCTGGCCTTCGGATTGGCCTTGTAATGCGCTACGCGCAGCGAGAAGGTGTTGGTAGTGAAGTAGAACACCTTGATTCCATCGCGGACGCGCGGGGAAAGCATGGCCTTGGTGCAAGGATAACCTTCATCATCGACCGATGAAATCATAGTAATAGGCAATGTATCAGCCATTTGGGCAATCAGTGTCTTGACGGGTGCCAAAGCAGGATTTTCAGGCATTGCATCGTCGGTAACCGTCATGGCTTGGTGCCAACGCTTCAGATGAGGGAAATACATTTTCATCTGGCCGATATATTCTTCCTTCGTGATGGGTTGGGGCAATCCCTTGTTGACTTCATCGACAAACTGGGCGCAATGCTCAATCATCTCTTCCATTGTGCAGTCTTGCAGGAACTTGCCGTCCTTATAGCAATACATGCAATATTCTTCGTTTTTGCTGCCATCGGCGTTAGTGCCGAGCACTTGGTCGTTCAGAGGCATTCCGCAACTCTGACAGAATTTCATTTCGTTTTCCATAGTTCTGGTTTTCTTTTAGAGCCACAAAAGTACGCCAAAAACCATCAATTTTACGCAACTAAAAGAATAATATTTACCTTTGCCGTGATAAAGTCACAAAAATGGATGCTTTAGAATTTGACGCGGTCATTCTCCAAAACGAGGACATGGATGCCGCTTATGTGGAAGTACCCTTCGACATCAAGGCGCTGTTTGGCAAAGGCAGACTATTGGTCCACGCCACTTTCGATGGGGTTCCTTATGACGGACAAATCGTGAAAATGGGAACGCCATGCCATATCATTGGGCTGCGGAAGGACATCCGCAAGAAGATTGGAAAAACCTTTGGTGACACCGTGCATGTGACTTTTGTGGAACGATAAACAACGACAACTTAACTAAATCTATTAACCATGAAAAAACTCATCTTCACCCTCATCGCCGCTACGCTGATTTTTAGCGGCTGCGACAAATTCAAGCAGTTTACGGTCACCGTGAACCTTGACAATGCCGAAAACCAAAAGGTTTATCTCTGCCTGACCGACGACGGAAAAGACCGTTGCATCGATTCCACGGTCATCGTCAACAAAACAGGCGTAATGAAAGCCGACCCCTTCGACCCAGAAATCACCTACAGCATCAAATTCAATCCGAACGACAAATGCGGCATTTTCCCGTTCTTCACTGAAAACCAAAACACAACGATTACGGGCGACCGCAACGACATGCAGCATTGGACCGTGAAAGGCTGTCCCGCCATGGATATTCTAATGGCTCATCACGAAGAGAGCCTGAAACTGTACGAGGAACCGATTATGGCACTCTATGCCCAGATGGAGGAGGCCTATCAGACCGGTGACACCTTGATGGTTCCAGAAATCAACACGAAACTCCAATCGCTCACGGAAGCATATTTCAACTTTCAAGCCGACTTCATTAGGAACCATCCCGATAGCTTCGTTGGTCACTACTTGCTCGACCAATTCAAAGAGGATCTTGACTTTGAATTAGTGAAAGAATTATTTTTTGGTCTCACTGGCGATTCAATGTACAGAAATCATGTCATGAGCTTTGTAGCACGAACCATGAACGGTGGCGAGGAAATACCTTGGGACGAGAGCTTTTTGTTAGGCGAATAACCGAAAATTTGGTATTAACGACCGACAAAAACATTTACAAATGAAGAAAAAAGACAGATTATTATTGCAGCAATTTGAGAATTTCCTTTCGCATTGCTCGGAAGAACAAGAAGGCAATGACATCATCCAACGCTTCAGACACGGGCCTACCGAGGGTGGCCGCCAGCAATGGATTGTGTATTTCCACACAGACTGCACTGACGAAAGAATTATTGAGGAAGCATGCCTGAAACTATTTGGAGGCAGAAACGAAGATGATGCCGTTGGCTACGTTGGTGCCTATACGCTTTTGAAGAAATTGGAGAAATACCAAATGGCCTATAGGGCTGGCTACAACTACTCCTTCGAGCAGATGGAGGCAAACTATGATTGAAATCCAAAACTTATAAAACTAATCCAAATATGAAAAATTTGAAAATCATGCTGGTCCTCGCGACCGTGGCCATGGTCGCCGTCTCATGCGGCCCGAAAAACGTGACACCAAAGGAAGAGCCCACAAAGGATGAAACACCTAAAATACTGGTTCTTTATTATTCACAAACCTCGAACACCAAGGCCGTGGCACAAGAAATCGCCACGCGACTCGGTGCCGACATGGAGGAAATCGTTGCCATGAATCCCTACGACGGTGATTTCCAAGCCACCATTGAACGCTGCATACAAGAGCGCGAACAAGGCACCATCACCGAAATCCAACCCATTACCGCCGACCTTGCCAAATACGATGTAGTTTTCATCGGCTACCCAGTTTGGTTCGGAACCTTTGCACCGCCCGTCATCACCTTCCTCGACCAGACAGATTTGAATGGCAAGAAGATTGTCCCGTTCTGCACCTTCGGCAGCGGCGGACTCGATTCCAGCGTCAAGGACTTGACGGAGAAACAGCCGAAAGCGGAAATTCTTCCCGGCTATGGTGTGCGCGCGGCACGTTTGGAAGCCATGCCCAAAGAAATCGACCAGTTCCTGAAAGCCAACGGTTTCATTGAGGGCGAATTTGTCAAGTTGGACGAATTCCCCGAGCAACATGAAGTGTGTGAGGAAGAAGCAGCCATTTTTAATGCCGCCGTTGATGGTTATCCAATGCTTCACGCCCAAGCCAAGACCGTTGCCTCTCGCGCTCTTCCCAATGGCGTGGAATACCTCTTCATCGCCGTTGACCTTCCCCGCGAGGACAATCCAAACATGCCTCCTGCGGGCGAATTGCAGGTTTATGTGACTGTTTTGGACGGTGAAAATCCCGTGTTTACGCAAGTGGTCAGATAAGCCATAACACAATTCCAATCATACGATTACATTGAAAAACAGAACACAACGAAGCAACCCAGAAAGATTGAGTATTCTTCTGGGTTGCTTCGTTCGTAATGAAGTAAGGGTTATTTCCCGCCACCAAAATCATCATAAAGGATGTTCTCGGGCGGAACACCCAAACCGTCAAGCATATTGACCACAGCGGCACTCATCGGGCCAGGACCACACATGTAATATTCGATGTCCTCGGGAGCGGGATGGTTTTTCAGATAGGTGTCGAGCATGACTTGATGCACAAAACCTGCCACATATGGGACACCTGCCACATCGGCAGCGGGGTCGGGACGGTCCAAGGCAAGGTGGAAATGGAAGTTGGGGAAGTCACGCTCCAACTGACGGAAATCGTCCAAGTAAAAGACCTCGTTCAAGGCGCGGGCGCCATAGAAGTAATGCATCTCGCGATCCCTGACGTTCATGGTGCGGGTAAGGTGCATGATTTGAGCGCGCAAAGGCGCCATGCCAGCGCCACCGCCAACCCAAATCATCTCGGGAAGCCGGGTCTCGCGTCCCGCAGTCCCGCGTCCCGTGTCTTTATGCTCCTTGACATGGAATTCGCCGAAAGGACCAGACATATAGACCTTGTCGCCAGGTTTCAGCGAGAAGATATAAGATGAAGCCACACCCGGATTGACATTCATGAATCCAGAGCGGTCAGGCTTGAAAGGCGGCGTGGCGATGCGCACCGTCAGCATGAAAACATCGCCCTCGGCGGGATAGTTGGCCATGGAATAGGCGCGGATGGTCGGCTCGGTGTTGACGCAACGCAGGTTGAACATCTTGAACTTCTCCCACGAAGGAAGATATTCAGCGCCAATGAGTTCCTTGTCGAAGTCGGCATAGTTGAGGCTGAACTTCGGGATGCGAATTTGGGCGTAGGAGCCAGGGATAAAATCCATGTGTGCGCCTTCGGGTAGCTGCACCTTGAACTCTTTGATGAAGGTGGCCACATTGCGGTTGCTGACCACTGTGCATTCGTATTCCTTGACGTCGAGCACCGACTGCGGCACCAAAATCTTCAAATCCTCTTTCACTTTCACTTGACAACCCAGGCGCCAATGCTCTTGGATTTGCTTGCGCGAGAAGAAGCCGACCTCGGTGGGCAAGATGCTACCGCCGCCTTCCACCACACGGCATTTGCACTGGCCGCAGTTGCCTTTGCCGCCGCAGGCCGAAGGCAGAAACACTTTCTCGTCGGCCAAAGTGGACATCAGCGAGTTGCCAGGTTGTATCTCCAATTCCTTTTCTCCGTTGATGGTGATCTTCACCTTGCCTTTGAGTGTCAATTTGTTGCGCACAACGAGCAGCAGGGCCACGAGCAGGAGCACGATGCCCAGGAAAACGGCGATGCTTAAAACTATGGTTGAAGCGAGACTCACTTGTGTCGGAAATGATTTGCAAAAATAGGTTTTTTTTCGTCAAATCTCTTGCAGTTCCCGATTTTTCCTTGCATAGAGAGTTTTTGATTGAGTTTGATGGATTTTGACTAATTTTGCGGGCATGAAATTGAGATTTCGATATATTATCATTCTAATTTGGTTATCAGTGTTTTCCGCTTCTTGTGGGAAACCTGACATCCAAAAAGATTATAATGTATCGCCTGAACTGGCAACCATCGACAGCCTGATGTGGCAGCAGTCCGATAGCGCGTTGGTCGTGTTGATGGATTATTTGGACGACGACGGTAGAGACGTAGCGCGCTACGTCTCTACAGACGAGACATTCGATAGCCATTACGCCCAATTGCTAACCTCGGAATTGCTGTTCAAAAACGATTACGCGCAAACCAACCGTGCGGAATTGTTGCAGGCCGTGGCGTATTTCGATTCGTTGTGCGGTAGAGACGGTGTGCACACCGTCTCTACAACCGTTGCGTTTTTGGATGCACGGGCACATTATATTAATGGTGCAGGCTATTATGAACAAGGGGATTTGGTGAATGCCTGCACCGAATACCTCAACACCTTGCGAATCATGGAAAGCCATTTTGCCGAGAATGAATTGGTGGGCAAGAAGGCGCGGTTTATGGCTTTGACATACGGGCGCCTGGTGGATTTTTTCAAGAACCAACTCATGCCCGAGCCAACCATTGTTTGCGCTAAACATGCTTTGGCTTACAACAGAATTGCACCTACCTCGAAATACGGCGAAACCAAATTATATAATACATTAGGGGTCCAATTTGATGTACTGAAAGAGTTTGACAGTGCTGCATATTATTACAATAAAGCATTGGAAGTCTTACCTGATAGAAATACCATGGCTTACAGAAATATAATCTCTTCTTGGGCGTTGTTTCATCACAATCGTTTTGGCAATACCCAAATGGCCTTGGACAGCCTGAAAAGCATGGTGGCAAAAGCCGCTAATGAAACCGAAAGGATTACGCGATACACGACCATTGGAGTAATTTATGTTGATATTGAACAATATGATTCCGCAAAGTTCTATTTGGAGCCTGTGTTGGAAAAAGACCCTGATAGAGCCATGATTGCAGCAAAAAGCTTGAAAGACATCGCCTTGAACGAGGGTGATACGCTGAAAGCCAATGAATATAGCATTATCCTTGCGGATGAGGGTGCTTCAGCTGCCGACAACCAGTTTCTAGTCTCGAAACTGAACGACATGTTCCAAAATTACTTACAGGAGAAGCAAGAAGCGGCTTCGCTCCGTGAACGGAGGAAGGCGGTGAGACTGACGCTTATGGTGTTGGTGCCGCTATTAGTGGCCATTGGTTTGGCGGTGGCCATCGTGATGCGACGCAGACACAGAAAACGCTTGGCGGCACAAGAGGCGGACGCGCAGCGGCGGTTGGAGGAGGAACGCCAAAGCCATCGCATGGAACAGGCGGCGCTTTCGGGACGGCTGAAACGGAGCAACGAGACCTTGCGCGAACTGCAAGACCAAGTGCGGCAACAGAACGACACGGCACCGAAGCCCGAAACACAAGCGGCGAGTTTTGCCGAGGAGCCGATATGCCGCCTGATTATGGAGCGGGTGAATGAAGGGCAGTTCAAGGCGCAGATGGACTGCAAGCTATACCAGGACTATGCCTTGGGCAAGGAGCAGGTGATGGCTTTGCGCGAGGCTGCCGACCGACACTTCAACCAGTTCACCGTCCGTTTGGCCAAGGCCTATCCCGACCTCACCCGTGGCGACTTGGATTATTGCTGCCTGTATCTGTTGGGGCTTTCTGACGCTGATGTTGCGGCCTTGATGCAGAAAGCCTATCCGACTGTGTCGCATCGTGCCAGAAAGATGAAGGCTATTTTTAAAAGTGAGGCACCTCTGCCTACAACACTTCTTGATTTTGCCAAGGAATCAAATGGTTAAAAATCAAGATATTGTGTAAAAATTGATACAAATTGATACATTGTTTTTCTTGACACGCGCGGCGTGAAGGGTGTATTTTTGCCGAAAATTTCAAAATCATACTAATATGAAAACGACAAAACTTCTCATCTTTATCATTTTGGTGATGGCTGTAGGCACAATGAAAGCCTATGATTTTCAATCAGGAAATCTGTTGTACACAATTATCAGTACCGACCCTCCCTGTGTATGTCTTGACGGGCATATTGACGGTCAAGCAGCGCAGGGCGAACTCGTTATCCCCGCTTTGGTGGAATACCAAGGTGTAAATTATGAGATGAAGTCCATCAAAAAAGAAGCATTTTGGAACTGTAGCGGTTTGACAGGAGAACTTGTTTTGCCTGAATCGATAACCGAGATTGGTGAGATGGCTTTTGGCCGCTGCACCGAGTTTATTGGGGAACTCCATTTGCCGCATTCGTTGACCAAAATCAAGTATGGGGCTTTTTTCGGCTGCAGCGGGTTCACGGGGACGCTTACCATCCCTGATTCTGTGAACGAGTTGGGCGACACAGATGATATGTATTATTTCAATTATTCGGTATACCTTGGTGCTTTTATGGGTTGTTCTGGTTTCAGTCGTTTGGTACTTCCAGAGTCTTTGAAGGTCATAGGGGTGGCTTGTTTTGCCGATTGTACTAATTTGTCAGGTCAACTTGTGTTGCCCGAAGGCTTGGAGAAAATCAAATATGGTGCCTTTACTAATTGTGGCGGTTTCACGGGCAAACTTGTCATTCCCGATTCTGTGAAGGAAATCGGCCTTACCGATAATGAATATTATCTTTATGATTACGGAGCTTTTATGGATTGCACTGGATTCGATAAATTGGTGCTTTCCAAATCGTTAAGGATTGTTGGAATTTCAAGTTTTTCGGGTTGGAATCAGCAAGCTGGGGCACTCGTGATACCGGACAATGTGAAAACGATAGCCCAAAACGCGTTTTTTGAGAGTAGAGGCTTTACGGGCACTTTGGAGTTGGGTAAGTCCATACAATTCATTGGAAATTCTGCATTTTGTGGATGTAGCGGCCTAACAGGAACATTGACAATTCCGGAATCGGTAAGGGAAATTGATTACCTTGCTTTCGCAGATTGTACAGGTATAGAAAGCGTTAATCTTCCTATCAGATATGTTTTTGAGGACGAATCCGATCAAGGTTACGGTGTCTTTAAAGGTTGCTCAAGCCTTAAGGACATTGTGATTCCTGATGGTTGGGAAAAAACAGGAAGACAAACTTTTGCCGGTTGTTCCAATTTGGTTTCCGTTGTTCTTCCCATGGGACTAAAATATATCAATTCCGATTGTTTCAAAGGCTGCATCAATCTTTCAGAAATCAATATGCCTAACGGGTTGATTAGCATAGGTAGTCAAGCTTTTTCCCGCTGTGAGAGGCTTGCCGAGTTCGTTTTTCCCGAAAGCCTGATGGAAATTGGAGCAGGAGCCTTCTCACATTGTACGAGTCTTACGGGCGATTTGGTTATTCCTGACCTTGTGGAGAGGATTTCGATTTATACCTTTGATTCTTGCATCGGTTATAACAATCTCGTCATTGGTGAATCAGTGAATTGGATTGCCGAGTCTGCTTTTGATGATTCTCGATTCGAGAAAATGATTATCAAGGCAACCACTCCGCCAGAATTGAAACGTATGATGACTCCGAATGCATGGCATTTTCCGGAAAATATTCTGATTACTGTTCCATGCGGTACCTTGGAAGCCTATCAGAATGCTGAAGAATGGAGTGAGTTTACCAATATGCATGAGGGTATAACCATATTATTATCGGTGGCTTCAGCCGATGAAACTGTAGGAACAGTCAGGGTATTAAAAGAGGCTACTTGTGAGGACAAAATTGTGCAAGTAGAGGCTTTGCCTAATGAAGGCTGTTCTTTCTTGTATTGGGAAGTCAACGGGAATCAGGTTTCAATAGAGAAACAATATAGTTTTGAGCTTGAAGAAGACACTAAACTTGTTGCGCATTTTTCGGGAACGGGGCTGGAGGATTTTGGGCAATGCATTTCCGTTTATCCCAATCCTGCGAGGGACAGAGTAAGGATCGATGGCATTGACGTTAGGCAAATTCAAATCTACAATGGTCTTGGGCAGATGGTGAAGAGGATGCAGGGCAGCAATGAAATCAATGTGAGTGGCTTAGCGGAAGGGGCTTATCTGCTGCATATTAAGGATGCTGAAGGGAGGATTTTTATAGAGAAGGTGACGGTGAAGAGATAGGATTTTTCGTGCTATCGTTATACGTGCTAACGTACTAACGAAGTGGGAACTCCCCCACCGCGAAGCGGCATCCCCTCTCGGAGAGGGATGAGCCTACCGGATGCGAGAGATGGGACTTAAAGGACTGATAAGACTAATAGAACAATGAGAGCGATAAGGATTATTATTTTGGTTGCGGGGATGGCTGCTTTGTTGGCGGGATGTCAGAACGGATGTGACCAGGGCGGAATCTCACGGCCTAAGGACAGTTCACTGGATTGCCTCGTTCCTCGCAATGACGAAGGGACGGATTCGCTCAGGGAGTATCATGAGCGGATGGAGCGATGGGAGATGCTGCATGGCGGGATGAGCAGGTGGGAAAACGATAAATGAGGGGTTGGCTTGGGAGGATAAAACTCAAACTTTAACGCTTGAAATACAATTATTCATCATTTAATAATCAATTAAAAACAGTTATCATGTCTAACAATCTAAACATCTTCGGCCACGAAAGACCCGTCTTGAAATTCTGGGTTATGATGGCCATTATTGCCGGTGCTTCCTTGTTGGGAAGATACATCGTTTGTCTCATTGAGAAAGACAATTTCAACTGGTCTCGCTACACTTTTTTCCTTTTGCTGTGCGCGTTGGTTACCGTAAGTTACTTTGTGGGTCGACTGATTGCCTACAAAACGAAATTGTTCCTTAAAGCACAAAACAGGGATAATGTCTTAAAGTGGACTTTCGCCATTTTGTCGATTGTACTTATTGCGGCCGCTATTATTCTTGTTTAAACTGAAGCACTGAAAAATCGTGTAGAGACTTTTGAAAATCGTGTAGAGATTTTTTCGAGGCTCCTCAGGAGACAATAAAAACGGATTTGAAACAAGGATTAAAAAATGACATTTTTAAAATCAACAGAATATGAAAACAACAATGAAATGATTGCTGATGCTGCTGGTAGTGGCGGGCATGGTAAAAACTCGACAAAAAACCATCCCCGCGAAAAGGGCGCTAAAAAACCCCGGGGTTTTTACCCCAAAACACCCGGGTATTTTACCCTAAAAACCCCGGGTATTTCTACCAAGAAACCCCGGGTATTTTTACCCTAAAACATAGGCATTTTTTATCATACCTATTATCAATAACTTAGAGAATTGGATAAAAACGTCCTGAAAGGACAGCTGAAACGGGGTCGGGAGCATGAAAACGGAGGCTGATATAAGGGCTCAACACGAGGAGAGAAAGGAAATACAATAAATCGCAGTTTTGTCCCTTGAAACGGAAAATATAACAACGAAGTATAATAAATCGCCGTTTAATCCGTTGAAGGGGGAAATAGAACAACCTGAATCATCATAAAAGCAGAATAGTATGTGGCATTTTAATCATCAATGGAAGGTTTCACTCATTGGGCTGCTCTCGCTGCTGCTGCCTTTGGGCGCGGCAGTGGCGCAAAGCCCCGCCAAGACGCACACCGTCAGCGGCTACGTCACCGACGGCAAGAGCCAGGAGACGCTCATCGGTGCCTCGGTGTATGAGGCCTCAACCATGAAGGGGACGGTGACCAACAACTTTGGATATTACACCTTGAAGCTGAACGAGGGACAGGTCAACCTGAAGGCCTCGTTTGTGGGTTTTCAGCCTTTCGAGGCGACTTTCAACTTGAAGAACGACACGGTAATCAACATCGCCGTGACCCAGTCGAACCAGTTGGACGAGGTGACGGTGACGGCAAGGGCGATGGAGAGCAACGTGAAAGGCACCCAGATGAGCACCATCGAACTGCCGGTGATGCAGATGAAGAAGGTGCCAGCCCTGTTCGGCGAGACCGATGTCATCAAGGCCCTGCAGCTGCTGCCCGGCGTGCAGAGCGGCACCGAGGGCTCGGCTGGAATGTATGTGCGCGGCGGCGGCCCCGACGAGAATCTGATTCTCCTGGACGGCGTCCCGCTCTACAACGTGAACCATGCGGCGGGCTTCTTCTCGGCTTTCAACTCGGATGCCATCAAGAACGTCACTTTATATAAAGGTAACTTCCCGGCGCGTTTCGGAGGTCGCCTCTCGTCGGTGGTGGATGTCCGCATGAAGGACGGCGACATGCACGAGTATCACGCCAACCTCAGCATCGGCCTGATTGCCTCGAAGGTGAACGTGGAAGGCCCCATCGTCAAAGGCAAGACCTCGTTCAACCTCTCGTTCCGTCGCACCTATTACGACCTGATTACCGCACCTTTAGCCAACATACTGGCCAAGCAAGAGGCCGAATCGGGGAAGAGCAGCGCCTGGGCAGGCTACTATTTCTATGACCTCAACCTGAAGGTGAACCACAAGTTCTCCGACAAGGACCGCCTCTTCCTCAGCATCTATTCGGGTGACGACAAGGTCTATGCCCGGATGAAATACAAGGACGAGGCCGAAACTGGCACGAACAGCAGCTCAGAGCAGCTGAACCTCGACTGGAAATGGGGCAACCGCATCGCCGCCTTGCGCTGGAACCACGTGATTCGGCCCAACCTCTTCATGAACGTCACGGGAGCCTACACCCAGTATCGCCACAGCATGGGTGCAGGCTATGGCACCGAATGGATCGGTTCCGAGTCGAGCTACACGGAGAGCATGGACCTTGGGGTGCATTCGGGCATCTACGACGGAAGCGCCAAGGTCGACTTCGACTACAAGCCTGCTGAAAGCCACGACATGAAGTTTGGAGCCAACCTCACCTATCATACCTACAGCCCGACCACCACAGCCATCCACATGAAGGAGACCGAAAACCAGCAGACGGAGTTTGCCTTCGACAGCGTGACGAACGACGCCCGCATCAGGGCTTTGGAGACTGACTTGTACGTGGAGGATAACTGGGACATCAGCAACTTCTTCAAGCTGAACGCTGGACTGCATTACTCCACCTTCAGCGTCGACCATAAGACCTATCACAGCCTCCAGCCCCGTGTGAGCATGAGAGCCTTGGTGACGGAGAACTTCTCCCTGAAAGCGGGCTATGCCTACATGAGCCAGTATATCCACCTGCTTTCGAGCAACGCCATCAGCCTGCCCACCGACCTCTGGGTGCCCGTGACGGGCAACATCGTCCCGACGAACGCCCATCAGGTGGCGGTGGGTGCCTTCTACGACTGGAAGGGCTTCGAGTTCTCAGTGGAGGGCTATTACAAGAAGATGAGCAACGTGATGGAATACAAGGACGGCTCCTCGTTCTTCTCGCTCGACCAGACCGACTGGCAGGACAAGGTGGTGATGGGCGATGGCTGGTCGTATGGTATCGAGCTGTTTGCCCAGAAGCAGGTGGGCAAGTTCACCGGCTGGGTGGGCTACACATGGTCGCACTCCGACCGACTCTTCAACCGTCCCGGACAGGAGTTGAACTTCGGCAAAGTGTTTCCCGCCAAGTACGACCGCCGGCACGACCTCAACATCGTGCTGATGTACGAGTTCAACAAGCGCATCGACATGGGAGCCACTTGGATTTACAGCACGGGCAACTGCGCCACCTTGCCGCTGCAAGGTTATCACGCCTTGGGGCTTTACAATTACCACGGTTATTCCAACCAAAGCGTGGTGCAGCACGTCGAGAGCCGCAACAACTACCGTTTCAACAGCTACCAGCGCCTCGACCTCGTGGTCAACTTCCACAAGCAGAAGAAGCACTGCGAGCGCATCTTCAGCATCAACATCTACAACGTCCTGTGCCACAACAACCCGTTCATCGTGTTCCCACGCGACTATACTTGGTATTCTTCGACGGGGCAGGTTCAGCAAGCCAAGACCTTGCGTCAGATTTGCATCTTCCCCATCATCCCGACCGTAAGCTGGCAATACAAATGGTAGTTAATAGTTAAAAGTTGATAGTTGATAGTTAAAAGTTAAAAAGTTAGAAATTTGGATATTATGAGATACTTTAGAATATTATCAATGATGATGTTGATGGTGGCGCTGACCGCCTGCGAAAAGGAAATATTGTACGAAGACATCGCCCCTGAGCCTTTGCTGGTGGTGAACGGTATCCAGCATGTGGGCGAGCCTGCCCGCCTCAGTGTGGAGAAAAGCTCGTTCTACATCACCACCGAAACCGATTTCCGCGTGAAGGACGTTCACGTCGACCTGTATGTGAACGGCGTCTTCAAGGAAGCCCTTCAGGTGCGTGATTCGATGATTATGGAGACCTATTCGGTGTATGACCCGGAGACGGGTGAATCACACGAGGAAGAACGTCCGAGCTACGCCTATGTCTATTGCGAGGGCGAGTATCTGCTCTGCGAGGGCGATGCGCTCCGTTTCGAGGTGAGCTCGAGCGAGTTTGAAGAGGTCGCGGTGGCCGAGACCACCATCCCTTACGCCCCCAATGTCATCAGCTTCGACACCGTCCGTGTGGAGTCCAGCTACGATGGTGACGGACTCTCTACTGTCTATCTCTCGTTGAAGATTGACGACCCGGCAGGCAGTGACTATTACAATCTCTGCCCCCAGCAGGGCTTGTCCCACTTCACGACCACCGACCCCGTGTTTGCCGATTTTATGAACATCGTGCATGTGGACGACCTGTTCGGAGGGAGCGACTATTACGGTCGCGGGCCCTACAACATGTTCAACGACGCCTATTTTGACGGGTCGCAATATGCCATTAGCATGAGTTCCATTATTCAACCCGTTGAAAGCTATTATTACCAGCCCTTGGTCATGGAGGTGACGCGGGTGGATTATTCCCTGTATCAGTTCGCGAAATCCTACGCAAGTTATGATTACGCCAACGACCTGCTGGCTTTGTTCACCGAGCCCATCCAGGTGTATTCCAACGTGCAGAACGGCGTGGGCGTAGTATGCTCGCAGAGCCTTCCGGTAACCGTGGCGGTGGATTTGAGGTAAAATCTCTCCGTAACAAACAACAGATTGAACAGTAAACAACAATAAAAACCAATTCAAATCATCAACCAATGAAAAAGACATTATTAATGGTATTAATATGAAAAGGAGGATTGTCATTGCATTGGTTTTAATGGTGTTATTCCAATCTTGCATTAGGGTTCAAGTGGCCATCCCTAACCGATGGAACGAACGATATGCCAAGAGAAAGGATTTCATAGAGTGTTTGGATGCAGACCAGTTGAAACATCTGATAATCTCTGACACATTGCATTATAAAATCATTATGATTTACAGCACGGGTTGTGGCGCTTGCATGGAACATTTGCAGAGAGTTTATGCACCTGCGTACACCCAACAGCGAGACGATGTGAAGTTCTACTTTATCAGTGAGAGCACTGGCGGCATAAAGTTTTGCCGCAATGAGTTGGAACGACTTGGATTGTATGACGGCAAGGTGTTGTGTTTCCTTGACGATAGCCCTCAATTCAACAACCAGAACCAAGGGAAGGACGCCAATTTGCAAGTTCTCAACAATCTGACCAACTATATCTTTACAACTGGCCCGGTAGTGACTGGTAATTTTGGTTTGCCGTGTGAGTTTATCGTCAGTAAGGACAACCGAGTCCTGAAACGGTTGACCACTACCCCCAATTCGGGTTCAGCCATCGAGACCGCACAGCTATGGCAAATCGACTTCGACAGTATCCAATCTGTTGATTTCGATTCAATCTATAGACTTGATTTGGATTTCGATAGATATGAAGGCTTGACTATTTGCGATGGAAAACAATGTCCGATACAAAAAATAGAGTAAAGAACAACAATTGTAAAATCAATAGGAAATGAAACACTTGAAGATATGCGCCCTGCTTGCGCTCCTGTTGATGACGGTTGGGAAACCTGCTGATGCGCAATCATGCCAGCCGTTTGTCGATTCTTTGAATGCTATGGTGGCAAGAGACCAAGCCATCAGGATGGCACCGTGGAACGAAGAGAAAATACAAAAAATGGACGTCATTGATTCCACCAATACGGCTCATCTGAAAGCATTGATTGCACAATATGGCTTCCCAACTTGGAGCCTTGTCGGGTATGCAGCTTCAGGTCAGGCTTGGCTGATTGCCCAGCATTCAAATCCTGATTTTCTTGGTGAATTTCTAAAATCATACAGAAAGGCCGTAAAAGAGAACGATGCAGAAAAGAGCAACCTCGCATTGATGGAGGACCGCCATAGGATGAATGAAGGACTACCTCAATTATATGGTTCCCAATTGTTTGGACAAAATGCTTTTTTCCCGATAGCCAACATTGACGGTGTAGATGAACGCAGGCAATCGATGGGATTGGAACCCATCAAGGAATATGCGAGAAGATTCAACCTTGACACGATTGTTGTGGCTGACTTTTTCTTGGATTACCATAGTTATTATTACTTGAACCTTAAAAATGCATTTGACGTTTATTGGGAAGGAGATTATCCGAAAACGATTGGGTCGTTTGGCACACTGCACTATCCGTTTCCGAGAGACCTTAAACTGTTGTGTGATGCCTGTCTTGCGAGCAATGACACATTGAAAGCGGTTGCCGCGGCACGGAAAATGGTTCTGTGTGGCTACCGCTTGGAAGAAGATACTTTGTTGGAAGGCTTTATGCGCGATTCAGTGGCAAAGGAATACGAGGCTTTGACCGAGGAATACCGTTTGCAGCTGGACGACAAAACGAACGTGTTGTTTGATTCAACGCAATCATACAACAAAATCAAGGAATTGTTGGATGCCAAACATTATCCCCGCTACAGCATTGATGCATGGAACAATATCATCCCTTTCATTATAAAGAAGCATGCAGAGCAAGTCGGTGAAAGTGATTATTTGGAGTTCTTTGATTGGCTGTACAAGCAAGTTATTATAGGCAACTACCACCTATTCGACTATGCCGAATTGTACGATGAGGTCTATTGCCGATTGTATGGGAAATCTTACTATGGGCAAAAGGCTTTTGGCAAGGATGTTCCACTTTTCGAGGAAGAAAAGATAAATGAAAGGCGTAAGGAGATTCAGTTGCCATCTATTGATGTATGGGAAGGAATTAGAAGCAAGACTTGTCCTACTGACAACATGATGTAATTACCTGCTGCGCATCATGGATGCGGAGGGAAAAGTTTATACGAACAGAATCACGGTACAACAATAACAAAAGGGTTCTTTGATGGCTGAAATGAATATCCGATGTCAAAGAAGCCAAAAATGTGGAAGGAAACATAGAGGCTTTTGCCCGTTTCATTGGGACTTCCCAATATTTTCCCTACTTTTGCAGCCATGAAGCGTTTCATCTCCATAGGTTTTCTGTTTCTTTTCCTGATGGCGGCTTGTACCCATCGGGGAGGCGGCTTTCTGTTGCCTGCTGACCAGCAGGATGCGGAGCATGCTTTGCTGATTGACTCGGTGGAAGCTGTTTTTGACGATTTCAAGTACCATGACTTCACGGATTCCATTGTAAGTCCCGCCTTGGCTTTCTACAAAAAGGGCGACACTCCCCGCTGTCTTTGGATGCAGGCCCGTTGCCATTATCTGACTGGCTGTATCGTTTTTGACAAAAACCATCGCTCCGAAAAGGCAACGACACATATTATGGAAGCCTTGAGCATATTGGATTCCCATTTCGATGCAAGGCAGGCTCCCGTCGGGCGGCTCTACAGCAAGATTTGCTTTGTCTTGTCACGCATCGCATACAATTTCTCTGACGAGCCTTGCAGCACACGATATGCCCGATATGGTCTGGATTATGCTTCAGCCGTTGGTGACACGGCTTGGATACTCCACTCGATGTCTAATCTTGGGTTGCTCTATGAGCGTTTTGGTAAACGTGGCGAAGGCGACACGGCTTTCTTCTATTGCAACGAAGGCCTTCGCATCGCCGATGCCGACCGTTTCCCCTTCGAAACAGCGTTGCTGGACAATTCGCTTGCCAATTGTTTGCGGCACAGCCATCAATACGATTCCGCCATTTTCTATTTTGAGCAGTGTTTTGCCTTAATCGACAGCTCTTACCCTTTGTATCACAGGACTGCCATGGAAATGGCTTTCGTCCATTTTATGGCCAAGGACTATGCGGAGGCAATGGCCGATTTGGAAATTGCTTACCAGTCGAAGGACGAAAACCTCAAAACACAAGCGGCATACGGCCTTGCGGACTGTTACGAGAAGTTGGGCGACACTTTGAGGGCCATGCCTTATTACGCCCTCGTGAAAACCCATGAGGAAAATAAGGTGGTGGCCAGCAACCACAACGCCGAGGTTATGCAGATGCTGAATGCCTATCTGAAGGAGAAGGAAGCGCAAAAAGGCAGGGAATGGCTGCTTTGGTTGCTGTTGCTTTTTGGTGTGTCGGCTGTGGTTGTCATACTGATGCGGCTTAGGCACATGAAACACCTGGCATCGCAAGAAGCCGAGGCGCAGCGGCAATTGAACGAGGCCTTGCAACGGCACGATGAGACGAAACGCCAACTGCAAACGAAGGTGGAACAGGCGGCACAGCACACCAGGGAGGTGCTTGAAAAACGCGTGACAGGTATCTACATGACGGGTAATGGTGACCGACTGCAACGCATTTTTGAGGATTTGGAATCGGTGTACCCCCATGCCATTGAAAAACTGGAAGCCAGGCATCCTGAACTCACTGAGCAGGAGCGCAATGTGGTGGTGCTGTCGTTCCTGCGCTTCCGTGCGAAGGAGATGGCGGAGCTGCTTGGCTTGACCGAAGGCACGGTGCAGAAATACCGTTCCAACATCCGTAAAAAGGCGGGGAACGACCCGATTTCGGAGGTGATTTGACAGGAAAAACTTGAACTTTCCTATTTTTCAAATCATTGTCAATCAAATTTTTGATAATTTTTCAAGGCAGAAAAAGTTGAATTTTGCCTGAAGGATTGTTTTGCAAGTTTGCTTTTAATATAGTTTTGTGTGCAACGAATAAAATTTCAGTCCCATGAAAAAACACTACTTTCTTTTGTTGGCTCTCGCCTTAATTTTCGGAGCCAAAACTTTTGCCCAGGAATGGGAATGGAACTACAGCCAGCCTGAACGCACTTATTCTGGCTTCATGGAAACTCACGAGTTATTGGATGGAAGAATCATTGCAACTGGCGCATTCCACGAAATGAATTTTTGTGGAAACTATGTGTTTCAACATCCTGTATTGTTGAAATTGGATTCTGACGGGACAGAATTGGCTTTTTCGGAATACTATAAGGAGGGTTACTTCGGTTACTCTCCTCTTGTACTTGAGAATGAATCGGGTGAAGTTTTCGCTCTGATGGCATTCAGTCCCGACCATGACACCTGCTCGTTCAACTATTTCATGAACTTTGAGCCCGTTACCGACCATTGCATTCTTGGCCTGTACAAACTCAACGAGGATCTTTCCATTGCTGAAAGCCACGAGTTTGAAACACTGATAGACACATTCGAATGGAGAAGTGAGGATAATCCCTTTTACCCTTATAATAGCGGACAAGCACAGATTTATAGCGCTTTTGTTGATGACGACGGTACTATCGTGGGAGCTTACTACAAATCCGTCAGCTATGTCAGTGACGAGTCTCGTGGTTTTGACTCCACGGTGTTTTTCAGGATGGATTTTGAGGGAAATCTGCTGCAAAGGAAGAGTTACTGCGGGAATTTCCGTCACGGTGTCATCCCCGATTTGGTTTACCAACGCCAGCATATCGTCAAAGCGGACAGCCTGTATCTGCACTACGGTCTCATTTACGATGTCATTGACGGAGAATACAATCTTGCCTATCTAGACCATGATTTCAACTTGGTGCGCAGCAGATGCTTCCGGCATCCGTCGCAGGTACATCCGTTCGCGGGCAACATCACTTTCCAGAACTTCAATGCCGTGCGCAACCGTCAAGGACGAACCTATCTGACAAGTTCAGTGGTTGAAATGGATGATGAGTATTGCTGTGTCCTATACGAGTACAACGACGACATCAATGGCTCGAGTGGAAGTGCGCCTATCGTGC
>Ga0310690_10003599_pt1 | contig 22970 bp, 23 predicted proteins | sample AusTroGonzalo_MG_2_FD_207661 | JGI IMG/M metagenome (GOLD analysis project Ga0310690, IMG submission 207661) | Bovine rumen microbial communities from tropical cattle in Woodstock, Queensland, Australia - Gonzalo_04 (v2) (version 2) | ecosystem: Host-associated > Mammals > Digestive system >... | reverse complement strand
ATATTCCAATGTTTCAGTATTTACCACAATCTTTTCGCCTTGTTCGATAAATACAGGAACTTGAACGCGTACACCGTTATCCAAAATTGCCGGCTTGCCACCACTGCCTGTTGCAGTTTGGCCTTTCAAGGCAGGTTCGGTTTCTTCAACTGTCGCAACAACTGTTTTGGGTAAAGTTACCGAAACAGGTTGACCTTCGACAAAGTTTGTTTTAACGGTCATTTCTGGAGCCAAGAATTTAACCTGTTCGCCCAACGAATCCATTGGCATTGTGAACTGTTCGTAATCGGTCAGATTCATAAAATATGCGTCTGTTCCGTCAGAATACAAGTATTGGCAATCGACATCTTCGACCATCAGTTTTTCAACTTTGTCTTCGGCGCGCCAACGGTCGCCGCCTTTGTTGCCAGTGTCAATATCGCGCAAGTCCGCCTGAACAAACGCACCGCCCTTACCTGGCTTAACCTTGGTTATAGAAGTAACTGTATAACGCCGACCATTGTGGGAAATAACCCAACCGACGCGCATATCATTTGCTGTTACAGATGCCATTTTTTAATCCTTTGGTTTAATACAACGGACCAAAGGTTATAAAATTTTCACTAAAAACGCAAGTTTTTTTCGATTTTTTTGCAAAAAACAAGTGCGCCATCATGGCGCACTGTTAAAGTTTAAAACCGATACATCAAGCCGACCTTGACAATTGGATAGAATTTGTATTTATCCAGTTCCTTTTGACCATCACGCAAAATTTCGCGTTTTGCATCTTCCAGGTTTGCTTGTAATTGTTGTTGTAATGGGTCATCACCTGCAACCTGTTCCCAGGTCCCATTATACCACTGATACAATCCGTTTGTTGGAACATCCAACCCCAACTGCGCCGATTTGTTTGCAAAAACAACACCGGCATCGACATATATCTTTAAGCCCCACAGCAAACCAATATCAAAACCTGTACCAACATAAGGGCCACGATAATTCCAATCGGCCTTGGATGTCGCATGCATTTCACCGCCAGCATATTTATATTTAATGTCATTCAATTCAAATTCATAATCACCACTGGGCAATCTGTCGCTCTGCACTTCTGCGCCCAGGTGCATTTTACCGTTAAAATATCCACCAGATATACGCCATCCACCCAAGAACCATGTATCGCCAAAAGGATAAAAATCAACAATCGCCCCAAAATGTTTGGCCGAAACAGTTCCATTTGTGATACGCAAGTCATCGGTAATTTCTATACCTTCTGCCTTGTCATTCATCATTTCTCTGATTTCAGAATTTATTTTGGATTGCACCGGCGAAGTACTTGCAAAATCTATACGGAAGCCCAAACGCTTCCACCAGAAAGATTCAAAATTCTTGTTGGCATATCCAACAAAACCATTCAGCCCAGACGTTCCAGAAAACCCCAAACCCATTTGCACCCCATCAGGCATCAAACCAAACAAAGCCGCCGACGCAGATGAAGCGCACATGGCCGTTGCAATACAAACCGCAGAAGTTTTTAAAAATATGGACATCGCTCTTTCCTTTTGTTTTGAATTCATTCCTATAAAACGAATTTATAAAAATTTAAGAAAAATATCAACATAAAAACAAATTTATGTTTTAAAAGGATGCGATTTATGATATCATTCAGAATATGAAGAACAAAATTTCTGTTTTACCTATTGTTTGGTCAACACTGCTGATGGGCGGCGCATATGCATCTGATGCACCCGACCTTGATTTCATCGCAGATGAAGAAATAATAGAAATATATGACGAAACTATGCAAGATGCCGCGGCCACACGCGCACGCATAGAAGAAGTTTTAAAACCTGCACAAGAATCTGTGGCGGCGGCTGAACCAGAAAGAATGTTAAACATTACAACAGGCATTATGTTGCCACGCGACCTGTTTGACATGTGGCAAAAAATGCTGGTCCAGAAAAAATTTGTAAATTGCCCATTTGACACTGCGGCGGAATGTGATATTTGGCGCACAAAACCAACAATACGCGAAAATATGCTGTCGCCGGAACCAAAATTGGTGAACTATAAATTGACCGACATCAACACAACTTTGAACGTGACGGGGAAACTTGATATAAATTCCCCTGTGGCGGCACCATTGTTAGAGCGTTATAAAATGTTGATGCGCGCGGCAAATGCTTGCTGCACAGACGGAATGGTTTATACACTGCGCCGCGCAGGTGCATCCGAAGGACTGATATATAAGTTTATGGTGGATGACGCGAACTTTTACGGCATTGGCGAACGTTGCCTAATGATGACGGATGCCGACTTGGACGCAGAATTCCCAGACGAACCGTCAACCGTTGCAACTGTGTCCGATGTTCGCAACCGGTGCCTATGTCAAAGTCGACAAAAGTTTTATGATATGCTGGCCCCATTTATGACTGTTTGGCGCGCAAATCCACAGTTTGCAGAAACACCTTTTTCATGGACATATACCGATGGTCTGAATCGGCCTGTCACTGTTTCAATAAACTATGATGTCCAAAATGTGCTTGACCAACTGGCTCAATGCCCATAGAATCATTTTATGATTGGTGCGATTATAGGCGATATTGTTGGCTCTCGTTTTGAATTTCACAATATAAAAACGAAAGATTTTGATTTGTGGCATAATGATTGCCATACTACTGATGATACCATTTTGACCTGCGCGGTTGCCGATTGCCTGTTGCATAATGGAATTGTAAAAAATTATCTTATGAAATGGGGTTGGATGTATAAAAACAAAAAATATGAAGATGGTAAGATTTCTGCGTTCAGCAAAGGTTTTACAAAATGGTTGGATTCTGGGGTCGCTTATAACGCCAACACAAACGGTTGTATTATGCGCCTGTCACCTGTACCACTGTTTTACGACAATTATAATATTGGAATGAACAAAGCAATCGATATTACGAATACTACCCACAATCATCCAGAAAGTATCACTGCTACCCGCGCATACATCGATACAGCATATATGATAAAAAAGCATATTTCTGTTGATAATATCAAGGAACATATATCTAATAAATATGATTATGACCTGTATCAATCATTGGATGCGGTTCGACCAACATATAATAAATTTTATTGCACATGCAAAAATTCTGTTCCATTTGCCTTGATTGCGGCACTGGATGCTACAGATTTTACTGATGCAATTCGCAATGCAGTATCTATTGGCGGCGACAGCGATACGCTTGCCTGTATGGCGGGCGGTATTGCAGAATTACGATTCGGGGTTTCGTCCGAACTTTGCGCACAGTCAGAAAAGTTCATGGATTCAAATATGATAAAAATTGTCAAAGAATTTTATACCAAGATAAAATCTAACTAATATCTGGTTGCAATACAACATTTATGATATAATTTCCTAAGATAAAATGGAGTTATTATGCATATAAACTTTGCGTTTATTCTTCTTTCTATTTGCACAGTATTGGATTCCGCCGCGTATGTGCCGCAGATTATCCAACTGATTCGAACAAAGTCGGCGCGGGATATCAATCTGTCCAGTTGGTTTGCATGGCTTGTTTCTTATGGGTGTTATCTGGGCTATGTTCTGCTGGAAAGCCCCGAGGCCGGCATAATTTTCCTGACGGTTTTGAATATCGCACTGATTATTACAGTGTACACACTTACCGCATATTATAAATATAAAAAGCGCAGGCACAAAAACATAACTAAAAAAATGTGAGACAGATGTCTCACATTTTTACTAACCACTAATGCCTACATCCGCATCGGCATCAAGATGAACAATGCGTCTGTGTCTTTATTCGTGGACTTGATAATAGTCGGCGACAGCGGATCTTGCATTTCCATCTGGAACTTTTCGCCTTCGACCTGACCTGCAACATCCATCAAGAACTTCACATTGAAAGTAACCGAGAAAGACGCGTCGCCATTATATTCAATATCTAATTCTTGGGTCGCGGTTCCGGCATCTGGGCTGGACGCGTTGACCACCAATTTGTTCATTGAAAAAGTCAACTGAACTGATTTAGTCTTGTCAATACTTGCAACAGACACCAAATCAACCGCATTCAAAAATTGCTTCCTGTCCATAATCGCAATCTTGTCGTTGCCCTTTGGAATAACAACGCGATAGTTTGGATATTGCGCATCAACCAATTTGCTGGTCAAAATTGCGGCACCAATTGTAAAGCGCGCCTTGGTATCAGACAATTCGATATTCACATCATCAACTGTTGCATCTTCCAATAATTTAGACAATTCACCAATAACACGACGAGGCAAAATCACAGATGGCATTTCCGCACTGCCCGCCGGTGCCGGCATCGCACACAGCGCCATACGCTGGGCATCTGTTGCAACCGCAGTCAATTTATTTGAACCATCATCATTCGCAATGTGGAAATAAATACCACCCAAATGATAACGAACATCATCTGTTGGAATTGCAAATTTGGTCTGGTTTATCAAATGCGCCAAATCCCCAGTCGTCATTTGAAATTTTGTTGTTAAATTACTGCCCGCCATAGCTGGGAAATTTTCCGCCGGCAATGTTGGCAAATGAAATACAGCACGACCACTGGATACGACCAACGAATCGCCCGCTTGTTTAAAAGATATTTCGGCATCATCTGGCAATTTGCGAACAATGTCGTACAACATCTGAACCGGTACAGTTATCTTTCCACCCAAAGTCACATCGGCGGCAACATGTTCGACCAATTCCAAATCTACATTTGTTGCGGACAGCACCAAATCATCTGAAACATCCAACTTTACATTCATCAAAATAGGCAAAGTTGCACGCTTTTCAACAATAGACTGCATATGCCCCAAAGCCCGTATCAAAACCTGACGAAACACAGAAAATTCCATTTCACACTCCTGTTCTTTCTTTGTCTGTTTCTACATTCTCGCAAAGATTTTACCAAAAAATGCCGATTCGGTGCAAGGGCAAAAAAACCGTTTTAATTATTTTTCAGAAACAGCTGTGGGCTCTGGTTTTATAACACCATTTGCTAAATCCAAAGGCTCCAAATTCATCCATTCAGGATCATCACTGGATGCAGGTGCGCCCTTTTTCAGCGCGGTTTTTGCCGGATTATCATCCGCCAACCAATTTTCCAATAAATCGCCTGCAACCAACCCCAGCCCAGCACCTGCAACTAAACCTATACCACCTGTAAGTGGTGCCAACATCAAACCAATGCCAGTTGCCGACAGTGCTTTACCTGCAACCGCCGCACCACTTATTTTTATATCTGGTTCGGCCAAATTACCAGAAATCGTAATAGTATTTACCACGTGTCCAGTAATGGATAATTTTAATCCACGAACTGGAACTGTGGTCAAAGACAATTTTATTGTTTCCTTGCCCAAATTGACATCACCACTCAACAACATATTTATTGCGTTTGTTTCAATTGCGACACCGTTTTGCGTTTCTATCAACCCGTCACGCAATTTCAGGTTTGCAGTAACCGCTTTTATTGTCATTTGGTCATGCTTTTTCTGTGAACGGAACATATCTTGGATACTGTGACGCAAACTGGTTAAAAAGTCTTCGCCATACATATAAGATACCAATTCAGAATGCGCATACCCCTTGCCCACAGAATATACGCGCACAGGACCAGTTATTGTTTTCATTATTTCAGACATATCAGAACCATTTGCTTGAACATACATCTGCAAATCCAGTGGCAATTCAGATATAAAATTATTTATGTTTATTTGGTCCAGCAACTTACCAATGGTTATATTTGTGCCAATTGCGCCCATAGTTAAATTCATTTTGCCATTTTCTTCTACATCACCATCTATCGCGGTCACTAAATTACCACCAGCAAAACCAGTATCTGCATCTATACGAATACGCGAATCGCGCACACTCATATCTATATGCAATTTATTTAGCGATAAATTTCTGTACACAATCAAATCGCCAAAGTCCGCCTTGATTGACACACGCTTATCATATAAAAAGTCGCCAAACAAAGGCATATCATGAAATACATTCGGCACATAGCCCTTTGGAAAAGGCACATTTGAATAAAGTTCTGGCATTGCGCCTTTGGCTAAGTTCAATTTTTTGGACGATATTTTTGCCGTTATCTCGGGCTGCTTTTTACCCCAATCAACTGTTCCCGAAATATCTAAATCGCCACCGCGCAACGATACAGAAGATTTGTGCAATGTCAATTTATTGTGTCCCATACCGCCCGCTAAATTCACGCGAATGGTCGGTATTTCAGACAAATCTAAATTCAACAATTTTCCAATGGGTTTGGTATCTGGCACAGTACCTTTGATAATAAAATCTATTGGAATTTTACTTTTTCCTTCAAGCGCAATATTTGCAACCAACGCATCACCACCAGAAGAAAACGCGACACTAACAGGATACACTTTCCTGTCGGAATTATATTTTTTAAACACCGCGACAAACGGCATCAAATCACCCTCAGATTTAATCCAACCTTTGTATTCGCGTTTCTTAGAAAACTCGGAATACCTTATACTAACCTGCGAAACCACATATTTTTCATCACCGATATTTGCGACCAGATTATTCAGCCGTAACCCACCAAGTCCAAGGTCAGCAAAAGGATAATCAGATTGTTTGGCGTGCTCTGAATCATCTTGTTCTTTCGAATACGGCAAATCATATTTTCCTGCAGAATCTTTTTGAACGTGCAATTTGGCGTCATTTAATGTCACATGTTGGATGGTTGGCCTGTTTAAAAACAAAGACAACAGATTCAACCTAACATCAATCGATTTAGCCTCAAAGAAATTATCCTTACCAGACGGATTTTGAATTTTGACCCCGTTCATAGTCACCTGTGGGCGCAGTGAAAGTTTCCACGAAACATCACCCGTAATTTCAATCGGCATACCCGTAGAATTTTGTAAAATCCCAAGCAATGTGCCACGTAAATTATTCATATCCATTTTAGACAGTGCAACCACCGCGGCAACAATTAAAACCGCAAAAAAAATGAAAACCACACGCGCCAGTACTAAAAATTTTTTCTTTTTTGTCATCGCTTTACACTTTGTCATTGTGGCATTTGAAATTCAAGCAAATTCATTATTGGCTTCATAAAATCTGGCACAGGCGCACGAAATGTCATCATTTTACCAGTCTTTGGATGCTGAAACGACAATTTATATGCGAACAAAAACAAATTATTTGTCGCCAACACAGAACGCAACCCCACATCTATATCACTGGTTTTCCCGTACAAATCATCACCTACAATCGGTGCATTTAAACTAAACGCACTGTGCAGACGTAATTGGTGCGTACGCCCAGTTTTTGGCATAAATTGAACCCATGTAAGCATACCCGCCGCACGCGATAAAACCTTGAATTCTGTAACTGCATGATGTGGACGCGCGCCAGTCCCGTTTTCGCGTTCTGGCGAATCAAACACGCGCCCCTTTAACAGGTAATTGTCTATTACACCATGCGATTCTTTAACATCACCATTTAACAAAGCCAGATATTCTTTATGCGCGGTTTTATTTTGAAATGCACGCGATAAAAACTGGGCCGCCTGTTGAGTTTTCGCGACAACTAACAAGCCACTCGTTTCCATATCTAACCTGTGCACCAAAGAAATTTTCGAATAAGGAAATAATGCCGCCGCCATTTTATCTATGGATTTTCTAATACCCGTACCCCCTTGGACAGCAAGCCCAGCCGGCTTGTTAAACACAACAATATCTTCATCATTGTGCACAATTGAATTACGCAATATTTCCAAATCTGACAAAGAAAATTGTTCGCCCGACTCTGTTTTTTTAGGGGTCGCCATATAACCTGCAACGGTTGGTGGAATGCGGATAACATCACCCTCGTGCAAAACTTCCGGGCCGCGACAACGCGAAGAGTTTATGCGTATCTGACCACCGCGACAAAGCCGATAAAACTCCCGCAGTGGCATCGAAGGAAAATGCCGCAAAAACCACCTTAAAAGCCTGGTTCCATCTTCAACAGATGAAACCTTGATAGAATCTGCCATTTATTCACCATAGGTTATTCTGACACTATTGCGTCCATCTTCGGCGTTGCAGTTACCGATTGCCCCTCCCTGCTTGCCATCAGACGATAAATACCCAATAGAATCAGACCATGCCTTGGTCACAAAATACTCACAATCACCACGCGACAAACCATCAATCGTCACAATAAACTGGCGACTGTTAGATGGGTCAACTTCCAATTTATATTCACCACCATAAGTGTTTCTGGCGTGCATACCAATCGCACCAAAAATCGTTGAGTTATTTATATTTGAAAAGTCATCATATTCACCCAGCAACTGACGCACACCTGTAACAATTTGCAAGACTTCTTCATTGACCGTATTACGCTTTTGGGTGCGCATAGCGGTCGATATCATACCAATCGCCCCAACCGTTATCACCCCCATAATTGCAAGCACGCCAAGCATTTCTATCATAGACCGACCAGATTCATATTTCATTTTTGATTCCTTTATTTGATATTTAATTGTTTTTATTTTATCATAAAACTTATGAATATTCAATTCTGCGATTTAATAGAAAATGCCCCCGATGCCCCAGGCGTATATTTGATGTACGGCGCGGACGGAACGCTGTTATATGTTGGCAAAGCAAAAAACTTGGCGAATCGTCTGCGCCAATACATTGATGTATCAAAACTTGAATTACATAAGCAAATTATGCGGTCACTGGTCGCGCGCGTTGAATGGGAAATTGTACCAACCGAATCGGACGCATTAGTACTGGAAGAAAAACTAATCAAAACGCAAAAACCAAAGTATAACATTATGCTGACTGACGGGAAAATGTACCCTATGTTGGCACTAACCAATCACAAATATCCGCGGCTGTTAAAGTTTCGCGGAAAAATATCCCAGCGACGCGATGTTTATGGTCCCTACCCTTCTGTATCCGCGTTAAACGAAACAATAAAAATGATTCAAAAGGTTTGCGGATTGCGCACGTGTAGCGACAGTTTTATGAAAAATCGTTCACGCCCTTGCTTGTTGTATCAAATTGGACGATGCAGTGCACCTTGCACACAATCTGTTCCAAATTATGATGAAAATGTAAGATTGGCACGACGAATCTTGACTGGTGACAGCGCACCAATTATAAGCGAATTGACCACAGAAATGAAAAAATTATCAGATGAAAAAAACTTTGAATCTGCGGCAATAATTCGTGATAAAATTGCCGCCTTAACAAAAACTTCAATTCGCGGTATACGCCAGAATCCGCCGTATAGACAAAATGACAACTGGAATGAAACGGTTCCAGAAATGGAAAAATGGCTTGGTAAAAAAATATCCTTTGCAGGTGTTTTTGATAACTCTCATTTATTTGGGACAAATCCTGTTGGCGCAATGATAACCTTTGGGCACGATGGATTTATAAAATCTGGATATCGCCACTTTAAATTACGCGATCGTACGCGCGCCGGTAACGATATTGCGATGATGCAAGAATTTATTTCGCGCGCCATAGAAAACAGCCCTGAACTTGATTTAATCATTGTTGATGGCGGGCGCGCACAATGGAATATTGCGCATGAAACAGCAAAAAATATTCCTGTGGTGGGGGTCACCAAAGGCGAAGTTCGAAATGGCGATGAACACTTTATTATGCCAGATGGGTCCGAAGACAGAACGATGAACAAAGATTCTAAATTATTCTTGTTGTTACGCCGGGTTCGTGATGAAGCACATCGATTCGTAATAACCTATCATCGCACAACGCGTGCAAAATCGATGACAGGGTCTTGCCTTGACGAAATCGAAGGCATTGGGCCAACAAGGAAAAAATTATTATTAAATCATTTCGGCAGCGTGCGCGCGATAATGGATGCCGACATAACCGCCCTGACACGCGTACATGGACTTGGAAAATCTGCCGCCGAAAAAATCTACAAGCATTTTCATTAAAAAATGATATAATATACGCTGTTGAAAGAAACTTTAAGGAGAACAAAATGAAATTTTTTGTAAATTTTTTATCAGCATTCAGGATTGCTACATCTTTCATTATCATTGGTACATTTATGTCCGGCCTATATTTGATTACGTTTATCTTATTTTTGCTTGCCGCGCTTAGTGATTTTTTTGATGGATACTTGGCACGAAAATATAATGTGTGCACAAAACTTGGTGGTGTTATGGATCACATTGGCGACAAACTTTTGGTTGTAAACACATTTATATTGTTGGCAATTATGATGCCTGTTTGGTTCATAGTAATTCCGATAATAATAATGATTGCGCGTGAATTATACATCAGTGGTCTACGTGAATTTCTGGGCACACAAAAGATTGAAATGCCTGTGCCACATGCGCGTTTTTCGCTTGGCAAAATAAAAACAACTATGCAGATGATTGCAACTATTTCATTCTTGGCTTTATTTGTACTTGGCGCCCACATAAGTCCACTGTCAAATAGCCGAACTTTGGCATATGCCATATCAGGCCTCCAGAATATGGGTCTGTTCAGTTTGTGGTTCGCATTGGCGGCAAGCATATGGTCGGCAACACAATACACACAAGATTTTCTTAAAAAATTAAAGAAAATTAAATAGTAAAAAACACCCGCAATACAATGCGGGTGTTTTTATCTATACGCCAGAATCCGCCGTATAGCTAAATTTAGAACCAACCCTTTTTAGATGTTTTTGTTTCGGCAAATTCCGTTAAAATCTTCTTTTGTTTTTCTGTCAGTTTTGTTGGAATATTTATACCGATTTCGATGTACAAATCACCAAAGGTCGAACCACGCCCCGTTGGCATACCATGACCACGCACGCGCAATTTTTCACCAACCTGAGTTCCCGCCGGCACCTTGACAGACAACTGCTTGTCATCGATTGTTTCAACATCTATTTCGCCACCCAATGCCAATGTTGTGAAAGGCAAATCAATATGCGTTATCAAATCATTGCCGTTTCGAACAAACCTGTCATCTGGGCGCACACGTATATCCAAATAGAAGTCGCCCGCTGGCCCACCATTTTGTCCGGCTTCACCTTGACCTGCCAAACGTAAACGCGCACCATCTTCAATACCAGCAGGTATTTTTACTTCCAGTGTTCTGGTTTTGCGAACAGTCCCCGAACCATCGCAATCTGGGCATTTTTTATCTATCTTGTGCCCCAATCCATTGCATTCTGGGCAAGGCGTCTGCATTGCGAAAAATCCGCGCTGAACATTTACATAACCTGTACCATGGCACCTTGGACAAACCGGTGCAGGTTTGCCATCGGCGGTACCATATCCGCCACATTTTTCGCATTTAACATTACTGGTAAATTTAACTGTATGAGTTTTACCGAAAAATGCATCGCGCAGGCTGATTTCAACTTCATCCAACAAATCGCGCCCACGCTGGGCTGCGCCACCGCCACGCGCCGTACCGCCTTCGAACCCGCCAAAGCCGAACCCACGCATAGCCTCACGCAAAATATCTTCCATTCCGGCGCCGCCGCCACCCATATCAAAATGGAAGCCATCACCAAATGGATTTCCGCCCATACCCGCCGACGCGCCATTACCACCCGCAAAAGCGGCATCGCCATAACGATCGTACGCCGCACGCTTTTGTGGGTCGCGCAGAATATCAAAGGCGTTATTTACCTCTTTAAATTTTTCTTCCGCAGTTTTATCCCCTGGATTTTTATCAGGATGGTACTTTAAAACCAATTTATGATAGGCCTTTTTAATATCGGCATCTGACGCATCGCGCGCAACGCCCAGAACTTCATAAGGATTTTTATTCATTTTTATACGTCCGTATTATTTTATTCTGACAAAAATATAGTGCCATATTTTAGAAAATCAAGCCCATAAAATCCCTATTTTACACTTGCGCAAAACGGAATAATGTTCTAATAATATACCGTTATGACAGAACAAAACAAACACTCTTATGACGCGTCAGATATCCAAGTCCTGGAAGGATTGGAACCTGTTCGTTTGCGCCCTGGGATGTACATCGGTGGCACAGATGAAAAGGCGTGGCACCACTTGCCCATAGAAATTATGGATAATTCCATTGACGAAGCGGTTGCCGGTTTTGCCAAGAAAATCTCGGTCAATCTTATAGATTTCAAAACAATCGAAATAACTGATGACGGCCGCGGAATTCCAGTGGACGAACACCCAAAATACCCCGGGAAATCTGCACTGGAGGTTATATTAACAACATTGCATTCTGGTGGCAAATTCAACAATAATGTTTATAAAACCAGTGGCGGTCTGCATGGCGTAGGCAGTGCGGTTGTGAACGCCCTGTCGTCTGAAATGATTGTAACAATTTGGCGCGACGGCTATGAATGGCACCAGAGTTTTTCACGCGGTCGCCCAACAACAACTATGACGCGTGGCGATGTGTCAAAGGCACATGGCACACGCATCCGCTTTACCATAGATGACGAAATTTTCGGTACGGCCGCCACATTCAAACCGGTCAAGATTTATCGTATGGCGCGCGCCAAGGCATTTTTGTCACGTGGTGTAAAAATAGACTGGCATTGCAACCCAGAACTCTTGACCGCCGATATGGATATTCCAAGCGAAACAACATTTTATTATCCAAATGGCGTTGCCGATTTTCTGGATGAAAAGACACGCGACAAGCCGCGCATTTTGCCGAAACTATTTTCTGGTTCGGTTGATTTTCCAGATGATTCTGGACGCGTAGAATGGGCGCTGACCTTTTTAACAGATGAAAATGGGGCAGCATCTGACGATGGATTCTTTGCGTCATATTGCAACACAATTGCAACGATAGATGGCGGAACACACGAAAGCGGTTTCAAATCTGCGATAACTCGTGGCATAAAAGCCTATGGCGAAAAAGTTAATAACAAAGCCGCCGCAAATATTATTGGTGAAGACGTGTTTGACTCGGTCGCTGCTATTGTTTCTGTATTTTACAAAACGCCCCAGTTTTTGGGACAAACCAAGGAAAAACTTTCTAATCCAGAGATTGCAAAATATACTGAAAACGCACTACGTGACCCGTGGGAAATATTCTTGGCGTCTGACCCCAAAACTGCAAACGCTTTACTGGAATTTGTTGTAAATTTGGCGAATGCCCGTATTCGCGTTAAACAGGTCAAAGAAGTTGCGCGCAAAACCCCAACCAAAAGAATTCGTATGCCGGCGAAACTGGCAGATTGCTCAAAACATGGTGTTGCGGGAACAGAATTATTTATAGTAGAAGGCGAATCGGCGGGCGGAACTGCAAAACAGGCACGCGACCGCGCGACACAGGCAATTATGCCCCTGCGTGGCAAGGTATTAAATGTTGTATCTAATTCCGATGAAAAATTCGGTAATAATCGTGAATTAAACGACTTGATAGATATTATCGGGGCCGGCACCGCCAAAGACTGGGACGAATCTAAACTGCGGTATGAAAAGATTATTATTATGACCGATGCCGATGTTGATGGCAGTCATATTGCATCACTGTTGATGACATTCTTTTACCAGTTTATGCCTCAGTTAATTTATGGGGGGCATTTGTACTTGTCATGTCCGCCACTGTACAAACTTACCTGTGGCACAGAATCTATCTATATTGATTCTGATGAAGAACTGGAAAAACTAACAAATGAAAAGTATAAAAATCGGCGCGTAGAAATCTCTCGATTCAAGGGTTTGGGTGAAATGATGCCAAACCAGTTAAAAGAGACTACTATGTCGCCAAAAACACGCCGTCTTATTCGCATTGACCTGCCTCCGCGCACTGACGAAGGTGCCGAAGATACTGAAAAAACGCGCACAATCGTATCGGAACTGATGGGGAAAAAGCCCGAATTCAGGTTCCGTTTTATAACCGAACACGCGCAATTTGTAAAAGATTTGTTTGTATAACCTTACCCACTTATGACGTTTATCTTGTTGACATTTTGTTTTTTTGTTATATATTAGCATGGCTTACAAAAGGATAGATACAATATGAACAGTAAATACAAAAACGTATATGTTATAGATATGGACAAGGTTTTGGCCAACCGAGACAAGTATGTGATTTATGGAAATTCTGCACTACCAATAAAAAAACGGAATGATGTTATTATTTCTAAACCAGAGCATATTACTGGTTGCTCGTTAAGCAGTATAGAAAACATGGTTCTAAAATTTAACAAATTATCCAAAAAAATTGGTGAAACCGCCGCAAGCACTGTTATCCAGTATCTTGATGAATCTGGCGCACCTGTTGTAACATTATATCCAACTGGCGAAACGGATTTGTTGAGTAACAAATGGAGCCACTTCGCATTGGAGGCGCAACAGGATTTATTCAAAATGCAAAAACAAATATCTGAAAAAGCATTATAATACAAATTTACTCTGACCGCCCATTTGGGCGGTTAAGTTTTTATATTGATTTAAAAACATATTTTATTTATATTCCTATATATACAAGGAAAGAGGAGAAAATATGAAAAACTTAGTTATAATTGCACCATTGGTATTGGCAGCGTGCCATATGACAGTCACTCCCAATCAGTATATTGCAAATATGTATGCCAAAGGCTCGTTAAAAGGCTATGGCAACAGTGCTGGTGGCGAATCTGGATGCCAACAAGGTCCAAGTTGCCCTGGTTGCCATGTTCAATATTTTGATCGTGTTAAATTGGTCGTAGAAGAAATTCTAGCGCGCCCAGAAAACGGTCACAAGAAAGTTGATGCCTGCGAAGTGACGGTCACAGATTCTTTGGGCTTGATGAACATATCAGAAACCAGATATATTCCCGCGACAGATGCATACGATTGCGAAATAGTCTATGACAAAGAAAAAGCATATTTAAAAGCAATGGGATTTGAAGAGTAAATATCATGAAGCCAATAAGATTTTTATCTGCGATTATCACAACCTGCATGGCGTTTGAAGCATCAGCGTATGTAAAACAAGGCGACCCACAAGAATACGAAGTTGCTCATTCTGGACAATACATCTCTGGGCATTTTGTTTTGTCGCCCTATTATTACCTAAGTGAACAAGGCGAAACTTATGATATTGGCACACCAGTAGGCGCAACATTTGCACTTGGTGTAAACTATGATAGATTCAGAACAGAACTTGAATTAAAATATTTAACTGGTGCAAAACTAAAAAACGAGTATGTTGTAGATGTTGGCATAAATCAGTACTTCGTAACCGAAACAATAAAGTTCAACAATTTATATGTTATGCTGAATGGGTATTATGATATTTACCTAACTGACGCACTTGGACTGTTTGCTGGATTTGGTCTTGGATATTTACATTCAATGATTTCTATGGATGCGGTTGCCGAAGATGCATATCACAACAGAATATTTTTAGATGACGATATAACAAGGGATGCCTTTGCCTACCAATTTATACTTGGTGCTGCACACGATATATCTGAAAATGTACTATTTGATTTGCAATATCGTTTCACTGGTACAAATAAAATTGAAGGCGCAAATATATGTGGCCACGAATTTTTAATTGGTGCACGATTTACTTTTTAATATATAAAAACCGCCAACATTGGCGGTTTTGTTAATACCTCTTTGTCAATGGTTCAAAACAATCACCTTCGCCATCCTTGGGACAGCAAGCATATTGCATTTTACCAACTTCCTTGAATCTTTCACCTGCACAGCAACCAAAACGATTCGGTTTTTGTCCATCTGGACATAAACCTTTTGCCACATTTTCTATCGCAATTTTTTCCGCCTCTGCTTCTTGGGCCGCCATTTCTTCTGATGACAATTCTGGTGCAACTATTTCTTCTAATACTTCTATTTCCTCTGTTACTTCTGGTTTTTCAGTGGCAGTCTCCTTAATCTGCTTCCTCACAGGACGATGTCTGGCTTTACTGGCACATTGTGTGCGCTGCCGCGCTAACATTGTATTTAACTCGGCTTCTAACTCTGAATCAAATTGTACTTCGTCTCGCAATTCTGTAATTCTATCGTTTATTTCCGCGCAGGTCATCCGCGCTGCAATCGCCCTTGTTTCTTCCACAGGTTCTTCTTCAACTATTTCTTCAATGTATTCTATTTCATCTGTACCTTGGGCACGTACAGGCATGCACAATACCGATGCCAGTCCACAAATTGCAAAAAATCTCAAATTCATTTTGCCCCCCTACTCTTCTATTACGCGTTGTAATTCCATAATAAAGTCTACACCTGGGTTAACCAATTTTTCCATCTTTTTTATATACTTGCGCGCTTCATTTTGCATTTGCAATTTCTTGTACGTGTTCACAGTTGTGCGCATTTCAGAACCGTTTACATCGGCATCATCGACACGCACGCCCTCTGCAATCTGCAATTCGTCCAATGCTTTTTGTACATATTTTTGTTGATATTCTGCACAACCATCTTCCACTATTTTTGAATAAACCGCAGCGTTTTGCAAATGGCACTTCGAAGAATCACCGCAACTATCTATAATATTGTTCAACAAAGTTCTTTCTATTACTGAACAAGGACGTTTATCATCGCCACCTTCATCGTCAATTCTGCGCAAAACATCAAAAGTCTGAAATTCTGCTTCCCGCGAATCTTTATACTTTGCCACATGTTCTTGGCATCCCCATTTAATCAACTTGTCATAAATATCTGCGTTATGTTTATGTGCATCTGCCGCCATCATAAAATTAGAATCATCTATGTTTGTATATAAATTTGCAAGCAATGCTTTTTCGCGCATTTCACAAGACACTAAATTCTTCTGTACGTCGGATTCCGCCGTATAGCGCGTTTTGCTTTCCCAAATAAATGCCCCCGCCATAACACCGCAAACAAATATTCCGCAAAGTGCCAACCAAGACAAGACCTGTTGTTTTTTTGAATAAGTTTTTACCATTTCTCTCTCCCTGCTTTTTTATAATTATTTAACTATTCCATTTTTGATTGTAATGCGCCTATCCGCCCGATTCGCAAGCGACATATCGTGCGTTACAAACAACATCGCCATTTTGTTTTTTCTGACTAAATCCAGTAACAGTTCAAAAACGCTTACTGCATGATTCGGATCCAAACTGCCCGTTGGTTCATCCGCTAATAATATATCGGGATTGTTTGCCAGCGCACGTGCAACAGCCGTACGTTGTTGTTCACCACCAGACATCTGTCCAGGCAAATGCGATGCCCTGTGCGCAACATTTGCCGCTTTTAACAATTTCATTGCACGCGCCGCCGCCACAGATGAATCACAACCGTTTGCCAACATAGGCAACATAACGTTTTCCAGTGCAGTAAAATCAGAAAGCAAATTATGACGCTGGTACACAAAGCCAATCTTTTGGCGCCGCACAAAAGTACGCATTTCTTCGTTCATCGTATGCACCGGCGTTCCAGAAATCAAAATACTGCCACCCGATGGTTTATCCAGCAACCCGACACATTGCAGCAATGTTGACTTACCACTGCCCGATGGACCAACCAACGCAACAATTTCGCCACGATGCAAATCAAAACCACCACCAGTTAAAATATGCAATGGCTGACCGCCTTCTATAAAGGTCTTTTTAATATCACGCACCGACAAGACCGCTTCGCCTTGTTTAGGTTTTGATAAAGAATTCAATATCGATGCCATTACTATCACTTCCGTTTTTGTTTAATATTCTGCCTGTTTTTTATTGCTGTCACAATAAGTTTTTTTCACGCTATTCATTGCGCAGTACCTCTACTGGGTCAGTGTTTGCCGCTTTCCAAGCAGGATAAATTGTCGCCAAGAACGCCAACGCTATCGCAATCAGCGCAATACCCAACACCGTAGCCGGAACAATTTTTGACGGCAGTTCTGACAAATAATACAATTCCGCAGGAAACAAATCACGACCTGTTGCCCACTGGAAAAACTGGCGTATAGGTTCGATATATGCTGCAACGATTGTTCCTAAAACTGTTCCTAAAAGCGCGCCAACAACCCCAATGGTCGTTCCCGACAAAATAAAGATTCGCATCATCGAACGGCGCGACACACCAAAGGTACGCAAAACCGCAATATCTTTTGATTTATCTTTGACCAACATAACCAATGAAGACACAATATTAAATGCCGCAACAATTACAATCAGCATCAAAATCAAAAACATCACATTAGATTCAACCTGCAATGCACCGACAAAGCCCCGATTTAAATCGCGCCAGTCGCGCACGATAAATCCATCTGGCAACTCAGATACCAATGCTTCACGCACCGAATCGGTATCCGCGGGATTTTTCAAGAACAAATCTATATGCGTCACCGCATCACCCATATTCAAATACTTTTGCGCGGTTGCCAGTGGCATAAATATATAGCCAGAATCGTATTCATACATTCCCATAAAGAACGCGGTTTTTACAGGATAAGACATAATCCGCGGCATAGTTCCAAATGCGGTTGGCGTGGCGCCGTTCGCCGAAACCAGTGATACCGAATCGCCCATATGCACACCCAAATTACGACTGAGTGTGGAACCAATAACCAATTCACCGTCCTGAATTTCCGACAATGCCTTGCCATACAGACGCACACCACTGTGTGTTTTTGTTTCTAAATCATTCATCCGAATACCACGCACCATTGCCCCAGAATTATTTCCGCGCGCCGTAACCATAACCTGACCTTCGGCAATTGGAACTATTCCAGAAACCGCACGTGCAACCGTTTTATTCTGTTTTATCTTATCAACCAGAAAATCATAATCTGCAATTGCACCGTCTTGATGATAAACAACAACATGTCCATTCATCCCGACGATTCGCGACAGCAATGTATCATGGAAACCGCCCATAACCGACATAACAACAATCAAGGTTGCCACACCAAGCATAATCCCAAGAAACGACACCCATGTCACAACCGAACCAAAGCCGCGCTTGCGGGCCGCCAGATATCTAAAAGCAATTTTTCTTTCCAGTTTTGTGAACATTTTTTATCCTGTTTTACTTCCGCAAGAAATCACGCAATGCATCACCGACCAAACTTGGTTCAGACGGAACATCTGTGGGATTTACAATCGACACTATCCTTGGCGACATAAACACAACCAATTCAGCAAACGGACTTATCAGTGTTTCTGGCGTTGTCACAAAAGAATGTGTTGGAATACCAATAATTATGTAATTGTCGCCTATACTTGAAGGCACAGAAAACGAAGATAGTTCCCCGTTGCTGGTTCGCAAAACGATTTTCGCATCTATCTTATCACGTCCACCATAATCACGATATTTCGCAGTTGCACCAACAATCAAATCTGTTTCTATGCGTTCTTCTTTGCCGCATTGACCGATATCAAATCTTGATTGCCAACCATCAGGCACAACAAACTGGCCTTGGGAAATCAAGACAACATTCGCCTGAGTCGACAAAAATTCTTGCAGGGTTTTAGAATTGATTTCGGGCCCAACAACCAATGTACGCCCAACAACCCCAGGGATAGACATCTTGATATTATTTGTTCCAAACGCTGGCAACAAATTCATCCAAATAATCGGATTATCGGTCTTTGGGTAAACACGATACACATCCATATCCCACGCCAATACATATTTTTTGGACGCAATGTCTGAAACGATATGCGCGACTTCGCGTTCCGTTTGATAATTGCCTTCGAAAATCAGCGTCTTGTCCGACCAGTCAACAATCATATTGCGAACATCGGCACCATGCATAGCATCCAGAAGCGCCATTATAATTGTTTCGTTCTTTGGCATTTTAATCAGCCACTTTGCGCGATTAAACAATTTTAATTCGCCCGCCGCTGCATCATAAGAATAATACACACGCCCCAAACGTGTCATCAAATCGACTGCTTCCGCCAAATTTCCGCCAACAATAGAACCAGAAATTTTTTCATATACAGGCTCTTGTTCTATCACATCTATTTGAACGCCCTGCAACAACTTTTCCAATGCGCCCCGAACAGTTTGTTGTTTAAAATCATAATCAGACACCGCCAAATCTGGCAACGCATCGCCTTTGTCAAGACGAACGATTTCTATTTTTTCTTCAGGTACCACAGAAACGACAGACTGATTATCCCAATTCACAGTACAACGCCGCGGCAACTCCACCGAAAAGCGCCGCGCAGTATCGGTTGTCAGCGCCGCCTTTTTCGGAAAAATTGGCACCGAGTTGTCATCTATGACCAAATTATCAACAACTTGAATTGTGTCATATTGCGGCAAATCAGACTGTTGCATACAGCCGAACAATAACACAATCATCCCTGCAAAACATAGGTTTAAAAACTTTTTCATTATTGCACCCACCTTGGTTATATGTTCATAGTCCGTTCAAATTCTTCCAACGTCATTTCGTATATAGGCTTTTGCGAAGGCGTAGTTAAACTGCGCACATGTTCAAACTGTGCCTTGAAACGAGCAATCACATCGGCAACATCTTTTTCAATGTTCTTATCAGATGATAGCAAACGTTCGCCATACTCTGCAACAAATTCCAACACATCGGCCGCAAAAAAACGTCCGACATAATTTTCCAGTGGAATACCACCCTTGGTCACGCATATTGCAGACATAGTCTTGGCAACCTGGTTATAAAAGTTCGCCAATTTAATAAAATTTTGAACGGTTATTGCCATCTCTTTTCCCCCAATGTTTTTTACATTATAAAAACTATTGCCACAAAAAGGCAATTAAATTATAATATGAAATATGAGAATGTTAAAAGTAATTTTATTTCTTGGTTTGGTTGGTTGTGCTTCACCGAATTCGGGCAGCATAGATAACGCAACTATTTTAAATTGGGAAAACGAGTCTGTGACCACAGAACAGTTTGTTCGCGATCACAAGGCTTGTCTTGGAATAAATCAACCGTCTTATATGCCGCGTTCGCGTCTGGCAAAATTATTGTCACCGAATCAGAGTGCGCGTATGCCTGACTGGGACGGTCTGTGGGTAACATTTCAATCGAACGAATACAAAGATGTAGGTCAACGGTCGTTGTTGTCTGTTCCGCGCAACACAACATCTAAATCTGTGGGCTCTTATCGCAAATGCATGTTTCGTCGCGGATATTTACTGCGCGCAGAATAAAAAAACTTACCCGACTTTTATATTTCCTAAAAATATGCTATAATATCTGGCATGAAACGAAACATTTGGTTTTGGCTGTATTTTGTCGCCGCAATTTTGCTGGCCATATATTTTGCAACCAGAATAATTATGACCTTTATGGGGCGCACCCCTGTTTCAATGGTTCAACGCCTATCAATATCTGCGGACACAAATGCCCAAGATTTATCTTCGGTAATTGGCGCAGCTGGTATTTCACCCGGCACACGTAGTTATTCTATAAATTTGGATTTGGTAAATTCTCGAATTGCCAAAACCCCAGGTGTCCGCGAATCAGCGGTCAGACGCTTGCCTAATGGCAACCTTGCAATTCAAATTCACCTTTATCGTGCGGTTGCGACATGGACCGATGGAACATATTATTATCCGATATCTGCCGACGGTACAGTTGTAAAAAACCCATCCGAATCACGAAGACCTGATGCAGTTGTATTCCGCGGTCCCGTACCAAACGATATTTCTGAAATAACCAAAGCCGCAACAAATTTAATATCAGATTTAGATTATTTAGAATGGATTGACGGTCGCCGCTGGAATTTAGTAACGACTGGTGGAATTACGGTTATGTTACCTGAAAAGGACCCTGTTGCGGCGATTGGAAATTTGGTTGCGTTAAACAGCAAAAATAATATGTTATCAAAAAAAATCAAAACACTGGATATGCGCGATGACGCAAGGATTTTAGTAAAATAAATGCGGATGTTGGATTCTGCTTTTTTGTGTTTAGATATTGGTACCTGTGGTGTCCGCGGGGTTGCGCATCGTATTCGTAATGCCAGAATCGATAAATCTGCATACTATTCGGTCGATGATTTTGATACAGTCTTTGCACTAAAATCTGTAATAGACGAACTGGAAAAACAGATTGGTCGCAGATCTGATACAACTTGCTATATCACTGGAAATTTTGGTCCATCTTATTTTTGCATATCATCACAAAATGACAAATGGCCATCCGATCATAAAATTACTGTATCAGATATCAAGGCACAACTTGCAAGAATTGAGTCGCCCGACAATTATTTCCCAATGCATATAATACCGCTGCGTTATGACACACCGCGGTTTCGCAATATGCTGTCCCCTATCGGCCACAGCGATAGACAGTTAGTATCAACATTTGCGGCACTATTTTTTAATAATGAATATATGCAAAAAATTCTTGGCTTTTTGCGTCAGGCGCACATCCAAGCCGATGCATTCTATGCGCCACATTTTATTGCAAACAGTGTATATAAACAACCCGGACAAAACATAATGTTTCTGGATATGGGCGCGGAAAATACAACCATGTCAATTTGGACGGACCGCGGCCCAGTATGGCACAACACGCGGGCACTTGGTGGAAACGATTTAACAGATGAAATTGCGAAACATTTTGCTATATCTTTTTTAGAAGCCGAAAGAATCAAACGTGCAGTTGCAACATTAAAACCAACAGAAATGGCGCGGTTTAGTCCCGCGGACAGCGCATACGCATTTTCATGTGCCGATATAAATGAACTGATTGTTCCGTTCTATACAAATTGGCTGGAACAAATTAAATCTGATTCAGAAATGTATATTGCAAAATATGCGCCCACCGAAATAATTTTAACTGGTGGCGGTGCAAACCTGGATGGTTTGCAGGAAGTATTGTCTGAACAATTAAATATTCCTATTAAAAAACTTGGTGATGATGCAACCGTTCGCACACTTTCAGAATTTATATGGAACGGACACAAAAATCAACGTACGTCTTATCTTGCGCGATTAAATCGCCAAAGAAAATTGTTTAAAAAATTGTTTGGATTCTTACATTTCAAAAAAAAGAAACATGCCTCCGCCGTTCCAATTATGCCCAGCAGTTTGTGTTTTGATATGATGCGACCCGAAACA
>Ga0310690_10003598_pt1 | contig 22978 bp, 14 predicted proteins | sample AusTroGonzalo_MG_2_FD_207661 | JGI IMG/M metagenome (GOLD analysis project Ga0310690, IMG submission 207661) | Bovine rumen microbial communities from tropical cattle in Woodstock, Queensland, Australia - Gonzalo_04 (v2) (version 2) | ecosystem: Host-associated > Mammals > Digestive system >... | reverse complement strand
TGATGGTGATAGACGGCAGGATGGATTCGGACTTCGGGGTCACGTAGGTCTTGCCCTTGATGCCGAAGAAGTTTGCCGGACCGCATTCGTCGATGTACTTCTTTTCCTTCGCATCCAGGTAGATGGTGCTGGAGTAGCCGAGCTTCTTGGCTTCGGCAAGGGACATCAAGCTAGCAGCGTAGTTACCGCCAACCTTCACCGTACCCGTACCCTGCGGAGCGGCGCGGTCGTAGTTGCGGCTAATCATCATGTCAACCGGCTTGAACCCGTCCTTGAAGTACGGACCGACCGGGCAAACGAAAATCATGAACAGGTATTCATCGGCGGGCTTCACACCGACTTCCGGACCCGTACCGATGAGGAGCGGGCGGATGTAGAGCGTTGCACCGTAGCCATACGGCGGAACAAAGCGGGCGTTCAGCTTCACAGCCATCTTGACCATCTCGTGGAAGAGTTCCAGAGGAGGAGCGGCCATCAGCACGCGGTTTGCGGTGCTCTGCATGCGCTTTGCGTTTTCTTCCCAGCGGAAGATACGGACCTTGCCGTCCTTACCAGTGTAAGCCTTGAGGCCATCGAAACCTTCCTGGCCGTAGTGCAAGCAAGTTGCGGCCATGTGGATGCTGATATCCGTCGAAGAAGAAACTTCAATCTGGCCCCACTTGCCATTGCGGTAATAGCAGCGGACGTTGTAATCGGTATCAGTGTAACCGAAGGGGAGAGTCTTCCAATCGACATTGTTCAAATCAACTTGCATAGTATTAACCTTTTTTTGCGTGTGCATTTTTAAAGGTATCGTTCGGTACCAAGAAAAAAATACAATATATCGGGATGCATGGCTCGGATAAGCGGCCAAGCATCCGCGAAAAAAGCTACGAAATTTACCTTACGGAAACGGACCGCATTTGGTTGCCAATGCGCACAAGGTAGCTTCCCGGATTATCAACCGGAATCGCAAAGTCCGGCGAGAGCACATAACCCTTCCGGAGCATGCGCCCCTGCATGTCGAACAAGGCGTAAGGTTTGCCAATATGCGCATCCATCACCCGGATTTCCCGAGCAAAGCCTATGACATGGAATTGTGGTGCCACGGACTCCGAAGGTAAAGCATCCGAGCACTCCTTTCCATTACACAAAATGTGGAACTCCACCGGTATGGATTTTTTAGACGAACTGGATTTTGCTCTAGCACTGCTAGACTTAGCGCGGCTTGAACTAGAAGCAACCTTAATACTGGAGCTCGATTTATCCTTACTGCTGCTGGACTCTGCAGAACTAGAGCTGGATTTTGCCGAGCTGCTGCTAGAATTCGACGAACTGCTTAATGTAGCCAATTTGAAATACGCAATGAAAGTCCTCGACTCCCTAACGACATAAGTGCGATTCGGATTCGTATTGTCCACATCATCTCTCCAACATTGAAATTCGTAGCCTGGGGCAGGAATCGCCTTCAACTTCACCGTATCGCCGTAATAATAGGAAGCGCCTGCATTGAGGACAACAACCTCGCCCCATTCACTCGGATTTGCCGAGGAGACACGAATCTTGTACTCAATCGGGGTGAACTTGGCATAGAAATAGAGATTCCCTTCGTCAGAAGCAAGAATGGAATCGACCATAGAACCCGAATAACTAGAATCGTCATACCAGCCATCAAAAGAGTAACCATTCCGCACGACCGTATCGGGAAGCGGTTTTGAAAAACCGGCAATATAGCTATCGAAGTAACTATTCCCATCTCCAGGGAACGTATAGAAAGAAACGTTGTACTGAGCGACTGAAGAATTCTTGACAGTCCCGCTAAAATTCGGCAAGGGGTCGACACCGACATTCTGCCCCCAGATAGAGCCATTCTCGCCAGAATGTAATGCCGTTGCCACCGAGCCATCTGCAAACTGTTCTGCTGTCGCTGCCTGGCCTATATTTATCTGTTCCCACGGAGATTTCAGATAAAAGCTGTTCACCACTATCACGTCCTCATTATTGTGACCCACCAGCGCTCCATCCAAGTCACGATTCAAAGCGTCAATTGTCCCCACGTTATAACAATTCACGATATACGCATCACTTTCAAACTCTTTATAGCCCAAAATTCCTCCGAGATAGTTTCCTCTCCCATAAACCGTCCCTGAATTGTAGCAGTTTAGAACATAAACAAGATTAAAAGAGCCGATATGCCCAAAAAGTCCACCACCATAGTTATTAGCCTTTACATAGGAATTGCTATAAGCATTTATGACGAGGAGATACGTCGCGTCGTCATCATCACTGGCTTCATCGACATAACCGACTAAAGCGCCAACATTATTGTGCGCAGCAAAATAGGAGTCCTCTACGCCAACATTCACAATAGTTACGGGATTCTCCAAAGAACCAATGCCAATGTTGCCAAAAAGGCCATATCCCAAGTTTTTAGATGAACCCTTATTATCAACATTGAGATACAACCCCGAAATGGTGTGCATATTTCCATCGAACACACCGCTAAAGCCATATATTGGAGTCCATTCTATAAAGCCCGCAGCAGCGTCCTCATTAAGTTCCCCCTCCGAATCAAGCACGTTCTCGTTCACCACAATATCGTTTTGTAAAAACGCACAGGCAGCCGCTTCGCGTTCATAATCATCCGAGCCATTCACGATAGCGGCAAAGCCATACAATTCCGCCGCATTCCTGATAACATAACAACCATCCTTATCTGTTGCCGGAGTTTCCTTTTTGAACCATTTGGCATAAAACACCTTATCGCCGGTAGCATTTAGCCCTATTTCGAACACACGATTGCCACTGAAATCTTCTTCTTCGTACCAACCATTGAAAACATATCCGTTTCGATAAACCTTATTAGGAAGAACCACGCGGTCCACCCCCTCGGTATAAGATTCAACAAGTCCGGAGTCAATCGTTCCTCCATTTGTTTCAAAAGCCACCTGTCTTGTCCCGCCGAACTTAGCCCAAAATTCCTGTGTTCCTACAGCATTACTCGGGACAACATCCACAGAATTCCCGCTTAATTTGGCATTATCGAACCAACCATGGAAGATACTTTCATCCTGCGTCACAGCCGGGAGCTTTAATTCGAATCCAGGCAAATACTTTACGGGTAAAGTAGTGGTGTCCCCATCGTAAGTGTGCAAAATTAAATCTTCAAAAGAACTTAACGACGCGCCCGTTATGATTCCGCTGAAATTCGGATACGTATCATTCCCGACATCCTGCCCCCAAACAGTCGCATCGATGCTATCATAAAATGAATTGTGCAGCAAATAGGCGATAGAGCCATCTTCCAATTGTTCACTTGTCACAGATTTTCCACACTCAGAAGAGCTATAGCTTTCATTCAAGTAGAACACATTTTCACAATTAGATGAATACAAGCTATTATCCACAAATACAATAGGTTTCACGTAATCTGAAAATGATTGATTTGACAACAATGTTCCCGCATTATAAACATTTGTCATGGATATATCGGCATAAGCTAAGCCAACCATGCCACTCAAAAAAGTCCCTCCGGAAACAGTACCCGTATTATAAGCGTTTTGGATTTTAGTCTTTGCCCCAACAGAGCCGGCCAAGCCTCCAGCAAAAGAGTTTCCCACAGCACCTGGTTCCGATACAATCGTTCCAGCATTATAAACTTTTTCCATCAATAAAAAGGTCCCGCCAACATCTCCCACAATGCCGCCAACATAGAGTTCTCCAGTAACGGATCCTATGTTGAAGCAATTTTCAAATGAAGCATCCTCACTTGAATTCACATAACCAACAAGACCACCACCACGATAAGAAGATGACGGCATCGATATCGTCCCCATGTTATAGGCATTGATAACCTTTATGCGACCCACATACAGATAGCCTGCAATTCCGCCCGCAACGCTACCTGCAATTACAGTTCCCAAGTTATACACATTCTTGAGCTGAATGGTCGCAACCGACATGCCTACAAGACCACCAACATAATTTCCATCTGATTCGACTCGCGAATTGCTGAAACAATTTTCAATACTTACAATCGCCCCGCCATCCGCATATCCGACAATAGCACCGACATAGGAGTGCGAAAAAAAGTAAGAACCAACAACACCCAGGTTACGGATTATGACAGTGCTGTCTTCTTCATGCCGATACAGCACACCGAACAGAGCAGAAAAACTGTCTCTACCATTAACATAGAGTCCCGAAATCGTATGGCTGTTGCCATCAAACTTCCCTCTGAATTGCATCATGGGCTTCCATTGGGCAAAATTTGCCGTATCGGCCACATTGAGATTTCCGCTCTCGTCAAGGACATTTTCATTCACCACGATATCCTTAACCAGCTTGCCGCACGCAGCCGAATCCCTTCTAAAGCCATCGGTCCCGTTCACAATGGAAGCAAATCCGTAAAGTTCGGCGGCATCGGAAATCTGGTAGCAACCAGACTCGTTTGATGGCATCTTCGGGGTTATGGTTACTGCAGCATTCGCCAAAGAAGCGAACAGAAATAAAAAAGAAACAAACCATAGCCTACGTAACATTTCAATCTCCTAGCTATACCCTAAAATAATAGATAAATATGAAAACTTTATAAAACGCTTTTTTTTCAAAATCGGATTATTGGAAAAGATTCAAAAAATTTCTATTTTTGCGCGCCGAAAAGCGCGCGGTAAGCGCCAGGACAATCAAACAGGATAAGACGATGAACTACAATCCTCTCGCAGAACAGGCCAACGCGGAACTCTCCGCCAACGGTTGCAAAGTACTCAGCATGCTTTCCGAAAGGGGCAAGGCCATTTTCTTCCCCCGCAAGGGCATCCTCGGCCAGGGCGCCGAAGCCAAGGGTTCCGCAATCAACGCGACCATCGGCACCGCCCTCGAAGACGACGGTTCCCCACTCGTGCTTGACTGCGTGCTCAAGAGCCTGAACCTCCCCAAGACATCGTTCCTGTATGCCCCGAGCTTCGGTAACCCCGACCTCCGCAAGGCCTGGAAAGAACAGATTATCCGCAAGAACCCGACGCTTGCCACCAAGGAATTCAGCAACCCGGTCGTGACCGCGGCCCTCACCCACGCCATCAGCTGCGCGGGCTACCTCTTCTTGGACGCCGGTGACGAAGTCATCATCCCCGACCTCTACTGGGACAACTACGAACTCGTGTTCGAAAACAGCTGCGGTGCAAAGATCAAGACGTTCAACACCTTCAAGGACGGCGGATTCGATACCGAAGCCCTCAAGAAGGCTCTCGCCGAAAGCAAGAGCGACAAGAAGGTCGTGCTCCTGAACTTCCCGAACAACCCGACCGGCTACACCGCTACCGAAAAGGAAGCGGTCGAAATCGCGAAGATCCTCACCGAATGTGCCGCCGCCGGCAACAGGGTCGTGGCTCTGCTCGATGACGCCTACTTCGGACTCGTCTACGAAGATGGCGTGACCAAGGAATCCATCTTCACAAAGATTGTCGATGCCCACGAAAACCTGCTTGCTGTCAAGCTCGACGGCCCCACCAAAGAAGACTATGTCTGGGGCTTCCGCGTCGGCTTCATGAGCTTCGGTTTCAAGGGCGCCACCGCTGCCCAGCTCAAGGCCCTCGAAGACAAGGCCGCCGGTACGGTTCGTGGCAACATCTCTAACGCCCCGAGCATCAGCCAGAAGATTTTGCTCGCCGCCTTCCAGAGCGAAGAATACCTGCAGCAGAAGCAGGAAAAGTACGAAACGCTCAAGAAGCGCTTCGACATCATCAAGAGCGAATTCGCTGCACACCCGGAATACAAGGATGCGTTCGAGCCCATGCCGTGCAACAGCGGTTACTTCATGTGCATCAAGCCGAAGGGCGTGGATGCCGAAGAACTGCGCCAGAAGCTCATCAAGGACTACAGCACAGGCACCATCATGCTCTCGGGCCTTATCCGCGTCGCTTTCAGCGCCGTCCCGACCGACAAACTCGGCAAACTGTTTGAAAATATTTATAATTGCATTAAGGAAATGAAATAGGCATGAGCTATGAGCGATGAGGACGGGCCTTCGGCCCTCTGAGTAAAAAGTTTAGTCCCCAAGGGAATAAAGAACTCAAAGCAACGAAGTTGCGCCTCAAAGCGAGCATAGCGAGCGACCTCATACCTCGAACCTCAAGGAGAACAAATGTCCGACAAAGCGACCTTGAAATACAACGGAAAGAGTTTCGAGCTCCCCGTCGTTGAAGGCACCGAGAACGAACATGGTCTCGACGTCAGTTCCCTCCGCAAGGAAACGGGACTTGTCACGCTTGACTACGGCTACCTGAACACGGGCAGCACCAAGAGCGCCATCACCTACGTGAATGGCGAGCAGGGCATTCTCCGCTACCGAGGTTACTCCATCGAAGACTTGGCCGAAAAGGCGACCTTCCCCGAGACCGCCTGGCTCCTGATTTACGGCGAGCTTCCGACTCCGGAACAGCTCGGACGCTTCCGTACGCTCCTTACCGAAAACGCTCTCCTGCACGAGAACCTGTTGCACTTTTTCCGCGAGATGCCGCCGAGTGCGCACCCGATGGGCATCCTGAGTTCCATCGTGAACGCCGTGGGCCTGTTCACCCCGCGCTTCTACGACGACGAAAACATTGCAAGCGCTTTCGAGCTCACGACTGCGGGCCTTATTTCCAAGATCCGCACCATCGCCGCTTTCGCCTACAAGGCAAGCATCGGCGAACCGTTCGTGTACCCGGAAGCGGAACGCAGCTACTGCAGCAACTTCCTCAACATGATGTTCAGCAGCAAGGCTCGCCCGTACCACCCGGATCCGATTATGGAAAAGGCGCTCAACACGCTCCTCATCGTGCATGCCGACCACGAGCAGAACTGCTCCACATCGACAGTGCGTATGGTGGGTAGCTCTCAGGCGAACCTTTACGCGAGCATCTGCGCCGGCATCTGCGCCTTGTGGGGCCCGCTCCACGGCGGTGCAAACCAGGCTGTGCTCGAAACGCTGTTGCGCATCCAGCAGAGCGGCATGACCATCGAGCAGGTGATGGACAAGGCGAAAGACAAGAGCGACCCGTTCCGTCTTTCCGGCTTTGGCCACCGCGTGTACAAGAGCTACGACCCGCGCGCCAAGGTGCTGAAGAAGCTCATGTACCAGGTGTTCGAGCGCGAACACGTGCACGACCAGCTCCTGGATATAGCCATCAAGCTCGAAGAAGCCGCCCTCAAGGACGACTACTTCATCGAGCGCAAGCTCTACCCGAACGTGGACTTCTACTCGGGCATTCTCTACCGCGCCATGGGCATCCCGACGAACATGCTTACCGTGATGTTCGCCATCGGACGTCTCCCCGGCTGGATTGCCCACTGGAAGGAAATGCACGACGATCCGCAGAGCAAGATTAACCGTCCGCGCCAGATTTACGTGGGACAGACGGCAAGGCCGTGGATCGACCGCGACAAGCGCTAAGCTTTAACGAAAAGTCGCCGGCGAGATGCCGGCGATTTTTTATACAACGTTCAAAAAGGAGACCCCCGGCCAAGCCGGGGGTGACATATAGCGCGAGCCGCTCTTAACGCAGTCTCCGTAAGCCCTTGGGCATCGGGACTTCCTTGCCATCTTCTTGAAGCAGGTAGATGTTGTCGAGGCTGATATAGCCCTTGCCGCTATGACGTGCACGGAACGCAAAGTTCTTGATCTGGGTCGGGTCGAGCTGCGGGATTGTCTTGCCCCAGCCTTCTTGCTTCATATTTTCCCAGATGAGCGTGTCGCGAACCCAGTTGCCACGCGTGTTCTTGAGGCGAATCATAAATTCGTCGTAGTCCTTGACCTGCTCGCTCATGATCTGCAATTCTATATAACCTTGCGGGTTGTTGTGGGTTGTGGCATAGTCAAACACGATACCCACCGATTTTTTCACCTCGGGCGGCAGCACATAATAGGCGCCAGAGTAGTTGGGCCAACCCAAGTCAGGCGGCTGTTCAACGATGAAGTCATGACGGATGTAGCCACCGAGCGGAGGATTACCGTTATACACCTTGGCATCCATCGAAGTCGCATTGTCGCCGTTGACAACGGGGAACCAGTCCACCGCATCAATACCGTTATCGAAGTTCTGCATCACGCTCGTGGTGCGGTAGGCGCCGCGGATGCGGAACGGAACCTTGAGCACGGTTTGTTTCTTACCCAAGCCCTGTAATACCACCTGAATTTCGCGTTTTCCGTTGGAAATTCCTGCAGGCACGGGAATTTTCGCATGGAAACTCTCGATGGAAGAATTCCACTTTCCGTCATCCGGATTGACAGGCACCGTAAGCGTCCCAGCCTTGCCCCAGTTAGCAATTTTCACGATACCACTAGTCAACTGCCCGTCTTCTTGCCTTGCCGTCACGAACAAGTCCAGCGTATCCCCGGCGAGCACCACCTTTTTCTCCAGCGCGGCAGCAATTACCTCGGGCACAGCAGCTTTCGCCTTCGTTTGAGCATCTAGCCCGACAACACGGGGGTTGATTCGCACGATAGCCAAACCGAATCCGGGTATTTCAACATCCTTGCTCTTGTTCGGATCCATACGACGCCCGCTCGGGCCCATCTTGGGATACGGGTACGCATCCTTCTGGTCGCCCACCCACTTGAACTGATCTGGGCCAAACACATCAACTTCCGTGCGCACTTTATCCGAAGCGCCGCTTGTACGGTCCACCTGAACAACTTGCTTGGAATCGGTCATGTTGACAAGCATGACCCGGCAGCTATCGTTTTTGCAGACGGCATACGGAGTCACGTTTTCTGTAGAACTTTTCACGGGGACAACGGAGTAGCCATCTTCGAGGAAGCGCTTGAACGCCATATAGACGCCAAAGTATTCCGCCGTAAGTTCCAGACTCTGCAATTTATTCCAGGAGCCTTCCTTGACAAGGGCCGTCATGCTGATAGTGCCCCACGTGTGGTCCGGGCCCTCGAACACGTTACCGAAAGCATCCCAGGGCAAAGCCTGCAAGCGGTTACCGAAGCGAACCGCAAATTGTGCAAAAACGTTCGCGGCACCGGCAGCCTGCGGGTAGTCCATCCAAATTTCGCTACCGAGCACGGACGTGCTGAATTCCGAAAGCGAGACACGGCGTTCCCCGTCCAGGTAGCGCTTCATCCAGGCATCCAGCGTATCGGCATTGTGCCCGACATCCATCGTCGCCTTGAGCATGTCCTTCGCGCTCAGGTTATCGGGAGCCCAGTACGGGTAGGTGTGCAAGTCAAACACATCCAGATAGCGCTTGCCGTCCTTCTTTTCGGCCTCGCCCACGATGCGCAGGAATTCGGCGACCCAGAACTTGCCATCCCCGAAACCGGCACCCTTCTCTTGCATCTTGTGCGAACTGAACAGCGGCCCGTGCAAAATGATGGACGGGTCCACGGCCTTCATGGCGCGGGCGTACTCGATAAACCGGGCAGCATACTGCCTTGCCGACAGCGGGCCGGATTCTTCCCATTCGCCGTCAAGCTCGTTGCCGATTTGCCACTGCTTGATTCCATACTTCTTCTTCACGTTTGCGTACTTCACCCATGCGGCGGCTTCTTTAGCCGTACCCGTTCCCGCATTCACGCAAATGACCGCCTGGGCCTTCGGAATCTTGGCGATGTACGCCATGAACTCCTCGAAATGCCACTTGATATTCGTCCAGTCGGTGCGCGGCTTGTCGCCGTTGCGAGTGGACACCGCGAAGAACTTGTACTCGTTTCCGGCAAGCAGGTCGTCGTTGCCGCTATAAAGTTTCATCTCGCGCACCTGCACGCCCTTGCTGGGCAAATCCGGCGTCTTGAAGCGGATGGCCACGTAGCGCGCCTTGATTTGCGCAAACTTGTACTTTGACTGTTCCGACGTCACCTTCACCGTGCCCACGGCCTTCAGCTTGTTTTCCAGGCCCTGGTGTACGCCCGGATAAGGCGCATAGTCTTCGGTCCAGTAAGAGAACTCGAAGGACTTCGGGCGAAGCGTCCCCCAATCGATAATCAAGGAATCCAAATCCTTCTTTTCCTTGAACTCCACGACAATCCAGGGCGGATCATTCGGGTCCAGAATCTCGCCCCACCATATCGTATTCATGTTGCCGTCGGCCAGATGGCTACGACGGACAAATCCCCAGTTGTCCTTGGTCGTCCCGCGATAAACTGTCTCGCCAAGGAACCCGGGCGTCCATTCCTTTTCGCTCGGAGTCCAGAGGCCCGTGCTGTCGTAGCTGCCCGAACCGTTCCAGTGGTAATCGTTCGACAAACTCCCGTTCGGGAAACGGAACACATTGTAGCCGCCATCGACCAGGGCCGGCGCCATGTCGAAATAGCGGGTCGGCGGATTCCATATGGCAAGGTCAGCCGCCAGCATGTGATCCTTGTTGATGGCAATGCCCGGATGCTGGTCATCCACAGTCACCACGTTCTGTGCGGCAGAGGAAACGCCCGTACAAATGCCAAGGATGGCAACAGCCGTTTTCGAAACGCGACGGATTTTCTTATTCATAACTACCTACGAGGTAAAACAATTCTCCTTGAATATATAAATAAAGACCGCAGCTATGCACCGCAGTCCTTATAATCGAAAACGAATTAGTGTATCAAATGTATTCCCATCCCGTTATTCTGCCGGGCGAGAAACCTCAAGGGAAAAACACCCCATATCTAATTGCGAATTCGGCGATCCAATCGCAAATTCATAATTTCCCTCGGGCAATCCATATACATAGACAAACCCGTTCTTCTTGTCCTCTTCAGTCACCATCTGGCAGGGATAGAAATCATAAGGGAGGTCATCCCTTTCATAGTGACGCGACAAGATTCCATCTTCCACTTGTACGCAAATGCCAAAACCAGCTTCCGCGATGGTTTCATTCAGCCTATCGTGGTACCATTCATCTTCTTCAGGCAAATAGATAGAATCCAGGTACAGTTTTGCCGAATACACCGGCTCCACGACAATCTTCTGCAATTCGGCTACGGGTTCCCCATCTATCATCACGACGTGGGCGCGGGCAAAATAGGAAAACACATTGGCACCAAAGTTTGAATCCGCAGAAATTGCACGCAACTGCAATCGTTCATAAATACGCGCATAAGCCTTCTCCGGACCAACTTCTTCCAAGGCACCCTCATACTTTTCCCAGTACGTAAGAAAGTTCACACTGTCGATATAGACGTAGCCGTCGCTATCCGTTACATACTGGCACCCCATGTCATCGTAAGCGCAGCGGTCTTTATAAACTTTCGCGCCAACCATCGGATTTCCGTCGGAATCCACCACACGCACCCGAGAATTTATATAAAGTAAAATATCCCTGTATGTCCCGCCACATTCGGGCCGGGCAATAAATTCGTCATCATCATATGCGAAGGCCGATTTTCTGGCCAGCGCAGAAGCCCCAGGTGAATCCTCCTCCAAAAGAGATCCGCAAGGAACTCCTTCATAAAAATCCTTACGGAGCAAGGACGTATCCACCTTCGCAATGGGCGTTCCAGAATTCGTCTCGCTCAGCGTCGATGCCATACTGGAGTTGTCATCGCTACAGCCAGTGAATATTCCCATGCCAAGCAACGCCACAGCAAGACCCGTCTTTGTCAACTTTTCAATAAACATTTTTGGATCCTCCTAAACTTATTTTTTCAAATTTGTGAATAAATGAATGTTTAACTGGTGAACACCAGTCGCCTTTTTCTTGTCGAGCATAATAATCTTACGCACCTTAGCCTTTAGGCCCTGAATTTCCTTGGCAATCGCCTTGAACGCATCATCGGAAACACTGAAAGTGAAAGTCGCCATATCCGAGGAACTTTCGTCACCTGCAAGCAAAGCCTGTTTTGAAAGTTCAAAGCACTGCAACTGGTACTGGCGCACCAAATCGCTATTGTTATAGGTGCCACTGCTCACCGAGTCGCGGCAACTTTTCCAGAAACCATTTTCGTTCTTCCGCACAAAACCGAGGCGTTCCAACAATTCCAGAGAACGTTTCAACGTGCCGACAGACACTTTCGGGGAAATCAACTTCTGGATAGGTTCAAGGTCGTCCGAAACATCCACAACTTCCAACGCTGTAAACAGCACACTGTTGTACCAGTGGTTATAATATTCGTAGGCGTCTTCGTTCAAGATGCGGTGGGAATCCGGATGCTGCTTCAGCAGTTCCTCGAAAAAAGCGTTCCGTTCCGTCGCAGTTTTCGCCTGGTCCATATTCACCATGGCCTCGAAATACTTGGCTTCTTTTTTATTCAGGCCAAGCACTTCTACGAACTTAGGAATCATGCGGGTAGAAAGCTTTTTCCCTTTGATAATGTCGTTATAGTAGCTGCGAGTCTTGGGGAGCCCCAACAGCGCACACGCTCCAGCCCTAGTAAAATCAGGGTCTGTCTGCACGCGGGTCGCCTGGTATTCGTCCAAGTACTTGCGGAAACTTGTGAATTGAAATATGTCAATAATTTTGTCCATGCCCTAAATGTACTCAAAATTTGACTCAAAGTCAATACCTTTTTTCAAAATTTTTGAGATTTTTTTTGAGTACAATTAAAGATTATGGATTATCGGCCCTTGAACTGGTCGCCAAACTTGAGTTCGGTCTCTTTCGCGCCGTTCAAGTTCACGAGGCGCGACGGATCGTAGCGCAGGTCCTTCGCGAAGCCGTTGCGGAGGTCTTCCAGACGGCCGAAGAACTCATCGGCATTCTGCGCCGTAAGCAGAGTCTGGCGGATATGCATCGCGACATCCTGCGACTCGTCGCCCGCACCATCCGCACCAGTCCCTCGGCAAGCTCGGGGACCTTGCCCGTCTATACAAAATCCCTTGCACAGCCTTGCGCCGAGCTGCTTGAGCCTGCCCAGCGCACCCATCTCGGTAGAGCCGTCCTCGATCTTGAACCCGTAGTACAACTTGAACACGTCAAGCGCCTCAGCAGCCGTAATCACGCGCGCGGGCTTGCCCTCCCAAGCGTCGGCAATCTGCCCGAAGATCCACGGGTTGTGCATGGCGCCGCGGCCAATCGCGACACCGGCAACGCCGTAGTTCTCGATGCAGTCAAACGCGCGGGCGACGCCGTTCACGTCGCCGTTGCCAATGACGGGAATCTTGGCCGCGGCCGCGGCCTTGCCGATCCAGTCCCAATCGGCAAGGCCGTTGTACCCCTGCAAGCGGGTACGGCCATGCACCGTGAGCATTTCGACACCCTCGCCCTCGGCAATCGCAAGCGTCTCCATTATATTAATGCTTTCGGAATCCCAGCCAATACGGCACTTGAGCGTAAGCGGCAAGTCCGCGCCGCTCTCGTCCAAAGCCTTGCGGACATCGTGCAAAATCTCGCGCAGCCGCGGGAGGTCGCGCAGCAGGCCGGAGCCGCTGCCCTTGCCCGCCACCTTCGGCGCCGGGCACCCCGCGTTCACTTCTATATAATCAGGATGCAGAGATTCCGCTATTTTCCTAGCCGCAGCGGCCATGCGGTCCGGAAAGCGGCCAAAAATCTGCACACCGAACGGGCGCTCTTCCGGGAAAAATTTCAGTTGCTTGTGACCATCCAGATTGAACACCGCATCGCCGTCTGTGGGCACGAACTCCGACACGAGGAGCCCCATACGGTCGCCTGAAAGCACCCGACACAGCCTGCGGAAAGGTGCATCTGTCACCCCGTCCATCGGAGAGAGGATCGTATTCGGGAAAACTTCCATGGAACGGAGCTTGAAGGAAGTCTTTTTCGGGATTTTCGAAGTCTTCAACATTTTAACCACATCTATTCACAAATTTTCCGCAATAAGAGCCCCAAAAAAATATTTAATTCTTATTCGCCCCATCTTTTTTTTTATTTGCATACCTATATTTTATGTCGTGCCAAACATAACTAAACAAAGTCTTATTCAAGAAATTGCCAAGTCCACCGGGTTTGTCCGGGGCGACATCAAGACCGTCGTCGAGCAGTTCCTCGAACTTGTCGGTGAAAAGCTGGTCGATGGGAACACCATCGAAATCCGCGGCTTCGGCACCTTTTCCTGCAAACCTCGCAAGGCCCGCCCTGCACGCAACCCGCGCACAGGCGAAACAGTCCTCATCGAGGAACGCCTTGTCCCCACGTTCAAGTTCAGCAACGACATCAAGGACAAGATCAACTCGCTCGAGGCAATATTCGACGGTGCGACCGCCGAACCAGAGGCCAAGGAAGAAACTGTTACAGACTCCGGCTTGACGCCTACACCTTAAAACCAGCATCCATCATGCACTTCTGAGCGAAGCAGTTCGCTTCGTCTTCCTTTTCGGGATAGTTGTGCGTGATTTCGATGTTTTGCAGACAAATTCCCTCACGGAACCGACAAGGGATATTACACCGCATAAAGCGGAATATTGACGAGGGATTCCTGTTCCTTATAGGGGCGCAGCGAATAACGGACTGCCCTTAGTCCGGGTATTTTTTGCAGTAGCATTGAAAGCGAGTTTGAGCGCACCGATTCGCCCGACTTGACTTCGATGGGTAAAAGTTTGCCGTCCACCTGTATTAGGAAATCCAATTCTAGCCTCGAATCATCCGTTGAATGATAGTAAATCGGATTAATTTGCTTGCTTTTCATTTGCTGCAAAATAAATTGTTCTGCAAGTCCGCCATTGAATTCTGCAACTAAGTCGCTCTTAATTAGAATTTGCGAAGAATCCGTATTTGCCATTGCGCCTAGCAGTCCCACGTCTAGCGTATACAGTTTGAAAATGTTAAGTTCTTCGTATATGCTTAGCGGCAAAGCCGGCCTGGACACACGAGGCACCTTGTACAACAGGCCGGAATCGACCAGCCATTCGATAGCCTCTTCATATTGTGTTGCACGAGCCCCCTTACGGAGAACTCCGTAAATAAACTTCTTGTTTTCCTTGAATAACTGCGAGGGAATGCTTTTCCATACGAGCTTTATTTTTGCGACTTGGTCTTTGGGGGCGTGTTTAGAAAAATCCTGTTCGTACCCATGCAAGATACTTTTCTGTATTTCACGCACTCCTTGCAAAGCGCCCGTTTCGGCATACAGCTTGACCGCTTCGGGCATCCCGCCCACAAAATAATATTGCCTAAGCAAGTCAATAAATTTCTCATGCAGCGGTGCTATTCCGTCAAAGTCCCTTTTTTCCAATAACGTCAACGACTGTTGCTCGCCTACGGCATCAAGAAATTCCATAAAGTCCATCGGGAAAACGTTCAATTCGTCGACCTTGCCGACGGGGAACGAAACGCCCTGGTGGAGCGATATTCCAAGCAGTGATCCCGCTACGGCAATATGGTATTCTGGAGCCTGTTCGTAAAAGTATTTCAAGGCCTCGATAGCCTCGGGAATATCCTGGACCTCGTCTAATATAATCAGCGTGTCGTCAGGAGTAATATCCACCTTGCTCAAGGCTCTCAAATCACGCAAGATTCGGCCAATGTCGAAATCCCGTGCAAACACCTGTTTGACCAAATCGTTCTTTCTGCAAACAATGTAGGCTTCCTTTTTATATGCGGTCTTGGCAAATTCACGCAAAAGCCAGGTTTTCCCGACCTGGCGAGCCCCGTTCAATATTAAGGGCTTACGATTTGCGCTTCTTTTCCATTCAAGCATTTTTTTTAGAGCAATTCGCCGCATATTACATTTTTCCACATATATTTTCTACATAAATATACATTTTTCCACACGTAAAAGTAACGAAATACAACATTTTTCGACACTTATTTTGTGAAAACCGCCATTTGTTCTATAGTGAGCCAAACGGTCTCGTTTTCCACTCTGACAGGTAGCTGGATCTTTCCTTCCTGTTGATAAAATACGACTTATCCATTAAGATCAATGGAACCGGCAATCGGCATCATCTTTTTTTCATCCATTTTTCGCGCCCTCCCGTAATCGATTTTGAAATTAGTGGTCCAAGATTTGTTTTTATACGTAAACACTACCCACTTGTGCACTATAATATAATTTTCCGAGACACCCTTGTCAATAGGTTCGCGACATTTTTTCAATCATAGGATTGGCATATGCATAATTTTAAATTCGCCAATACAACAGCTTTACTACCTTTCCCTATGAGAAACGTGAGGTCGTGATGAAAAGTGTTCTGTTTAGCTTGCTTGCATTTGCGGCTTTTGCCGAGGCGAACACTTGCACAAAGGCATACTACGAGATTCATGCCTTCAACTTCTTGACCATAAAAAGCGCTCCGCACATGGATTCCATCTACTACAGGAAGCAGCCCAATCCCGAAGAACTCCACGAGTGGTACCAGAAGTACTACTACCAAGACGGCCTGGTTCAAAAGTCCGTGTTCAAGTTCAGGGAAAACGACCCCATCGAGAACCGCATTTATCAGACAGGAGACGAATCGGTGCTTACCAGGAGCGGTCGCGAGTTTTTGCTGTCGGATTCTGTCGCGGGCGATACGGTCTATTTCTTCCAAAAAATGTTCAACGACGGCAAACTCGTGCAGAACGTTATTCACAAGACCACGGACCTCTACGCATCCGAAGACGCTTACGACCCGACCAGCGGCAGGCGCACCTTTGCCGAATACTTTTTCCGGAACGACACGCTGGTGTCAAGGACACTCTACGATTACGAAACGGGATCCCCGACAACTGCGATTTTCTATTATGTTGGCGTGCCCAGCGACGAATACAGATGCGCGGAGTACAGGGGCGACACCCTCACGAACAATATAACCTACAAGAAACGGACTACGGGATACTCAGTCGCAATCTACAACGACACGTACCTGCGTGAATTTATCATGGAAGTCCCGGAGACGCTCACCTTCGCCCTCAAGAAACAAACCGCCCCAAGCGACCGCCGCCCCGTCAAGATTTCGCCGCGCGCCCGCTACTTCGACCTTCTCGGCCGATACAGACGCGCAAAAATCAAGTAGGATGACCGCGATCGAGTTGCAAATATTCTCATCGCGAAAAAAAACATTAAGAAAAAGAACTCATTTATTTTTTGTCTTCGTGGTATTCTTCTTCACTATTCACGTTCCAGAGGGCGGTCTTGTCGGTGCGACCTTCGTGGATGCACTTGACGACCTCCATAGCGGCCAGCATGCTGTGATCCATGTTGTTGTAACGGTGCATGCCGTTGCGGCCCATTAAGAACAAATTCTCTATCAGGTCCACGTACTCGCGGACCTTACCGAACTCGCCATAGGTGCCGAAATACGCCGGGTACGCCTTCTTGATGCGGAATACAACGGAGTCGCGCACGGCGTCAGGCCTAGCCACGTCAATCTTGTCAAGTTCTGCGATGGCGAACTTGATGAATTCGTCGTCAGGCATGCGCCACATCTCGTCGCCCTCGGTAGCAAAGTACTCGAGGCCAATCCACACCTTTTCGGGGTCGGCCACCAAATAGGGACTCCAGTTGTTGAATATCTGGATGCGGCCAAGCTTCACGTCGGATTCCTGCACGTAAATCCAGTTGTCGGCGACGAACTTGAGCTTGCTTTCGGGAGTGCCGGGCTTCGCCGGATTCTTGATGAGCAGCTTATCCAAAAGTAGGCCCACGGTGATGAAGTCGCGGTACACAAGGCCATCGGCGACGCGCTTGACCTCGGTGGGCACGGGGTTCGCCTCACAGTCCATCGCAGCAACAAGTTCCTTGACTGGCATGGTGCTGAGGAAGTAGTCGCAAGGGACGGTCTCTCGCAAAAGGACGCCCGTAGAATCCATGCTTTCAACAACGACGCTTTCTACGCGTTTGCCGACCTCATCGCGGTTCACTCCCACGACCTTTGAGTTCATGCGGATTTCGCCACCCATCTCCTGCACCTTCTCGGCGACCGTTTCCCAAAGCTGGCCCGGGCCAAATTTCGGATAAAGGAACTGGCCAATAAGACTCGTCTCGGTATCTTTCTGGCGGATGGCGGCTCCATCGGCAGAGCTTGCGACCGCCTTCTTGCCGCCCGCGACAATCTGCTTAAGCGCATGAATCACCGTCTTCGTAATCGAGAGACCCTTGATGCGCTGACCTCCCCAATCCGGGCTGATCTTGCTGCACGGCACGCCCCACACCTTCTCAGTGTAGTCGCGGAAGAAAGTGCGGTAGAGTTCCACGCCAAAGCGATTAATCATGAAGTCTTCAAGGCTTTTCTCCTTGCGAGCAGGGAGTAACTGCACCTTGAGGTAGCTCATGCCAATCTTGAACATGCGCCAGAGCCCGAGGTTACGGATGGTGTCACCGTTCAGGCTCACCGGATAGTCAAAAAGCTTGCGAAGAAACAGGATGCGACTGAGGCGGCTACGACAAAGCATCACATAGTTCGTCATCTCCGGATCCGGGCCGCCAGCGACAAGCGGGACGCTGCGCCCGATGGCGAGATCGTCCTTGCTCGCGGTACCCTGCAACGGGAGAATTTCCTGCCACCAGTCCATCACCGTGTCGCTCTTGCTGAAGAAGCGGTGGCCACCGATATCCATGCGGTTCCCGTTGTAACGAGCCGTGCGCGAGATACCACCGACGACATCTTCGGCTTCGAAGATTACTGGCTTCACGCCCGTGGTGCGCAACAATTCCAACGCCGCAGTCAGGCCCGCAGGCCCAGCACCCGCGATAACGGCGACCTTCTTACCCGATCCGTTACCATCTACCATACTACACATCCTTCTTTTTCTTGAAAAGCATCAGTTTGCGCGCCCCGAAGTTCCACATCAACACAAGCACGGCGGCAACAACCTTCGACAGCATCTCGTTCAGGCCGACACCGTCAACCATCGCATACATGAGCAGTTGGTTTATGCCCACACCCGCGACCCCCACCAGCGCAAACAGCGTGAACTCGGCAACCTTTTTCTTTTCGAATGTTCGCTTGCAAGCGGAAAACACCCACAGGATGCTCATGGCATAATTGAGGACTAACCCCGTAATCAGGCCCACCAAGTTCGCAAGCAGGTAATGCCAACCGAACACGTAAAGACAAAGGGCGAACAGGCCAAAATCGACAACGAAAGCAAGCCCTCCCGTAACCAGGTAACGCAGAAACTGCCCCAGCAAGGACTTGCGGGGAAAACGATTAAAAAGTGACTTCAACATACTAGCCATACAGATATGTGATAAATATATATATTTAAAAAAAGACGACCGCATTTACTACAGCATACTACTTTTTATAAATCTATTGAAATCAGAAAAGATTACACATTTCCCCATGAGAAACGGGAAGTCGTGATGAAAAGTGTTCTGTTTAGCTTGCTTGCATTTGCAGCTTTCGCCGCGGCGAACACTTGCACAAAGGCATACTACGAGATTCATGCAACCCCGAAGAACTCCACGAGTGGTACCAGAAGTACTACTAGGACGGTCTGGTTCAAAAGTCCGTATTCAAGTTCAGGGAAAACGCCCCCGTCGAAAACCGCATTTATCAGACTGGAGACGAGTCGGTGCTTATCAGGAGCGGTCGCGAGTTTTTATTGTCGAATTTTGTTGCGGGCGATACGGTCTATTTCTTCCAGAAAATGTTCAACGACGGCAAACTCGTGCAGAACGTTATTCACAAGACCACGGACCTTTACGCATCCGAAGACGCTTACGACCCAACCAGCGGCAGGCGCACCTTCGCCGAATACTTTTTCCGAAACGACACGCTGGTGTCAAGGACGTTCTACGATTACGCAACTGGATCTCCGACAACCGCAATTTTCTATTATGTTGGCGAGCCTGGCGACGAATACAGGTGCGCGGAGTACAAGGGCAACACACTCACTAACAATATAACCTACAAGAAACGGACTACGGGATACTCAGTCGCAATCTACAACGACACATACCTGCGCGAATTTATCATGGAAGTCCCAGAGACGCTTAACTTCGCTCACAAGAAACAAACCGTCCCAAGCAATCGCCGACCCGTCAAGATTTCACCGCACGCCCGCTACTTCGACCTTCTCGGCCGATACAGACACACAAAAATCAAGTAGGATGACCGCGATTGAGTTACAGAAGCCCTTATCTCATCCTCATACAAAAGATTTTTTCGTAAATAAATTTATTTTTCGTCAATAAATATGCAAGCGAAATTGCCAAGACCAATCTAATAAACGTCACCGGAACATTACCAAACAGAACAATCAATTTCGCCCCAACTGCAGACCATCTATTCAGCATGCAGTGATCCACAGCATGCACGCACAACACAATAATACTATTGCGGCCGACAAACAGAATTATTTTCCAGAACCAATTACTTTCACAATACACATTTTTTACGAGAACAAACAAAACACAAAACACCCCCCAAGCACTTAAAACATCCAATACATAAAAACCCTCATACACGCACTTATGCAACGCCAAACAAGAAAAAGTCATACAATACAACCAACACAACAAACAAAACGGTAAAATCTTTTTCATATTAGCATAGTTCAACAAATCATATCTTTTTGCCAAATTGCCCATATAGAAAAAGCCCAAACAACCAAAAGCCTGTAAGAACGACATGGGTACATGGCCAAACACCTCAAAAGCGCACTTTGCGACAATCGCCAGTATAAAAATTATCGCACCGCAAACTATATCTTTTTTTTTAAATCGGAATAATATACATGCAATCAGACGGACCCACAACAGCCCCAACAGGAACCAAAGAGGACCTATAAACAAATTTTCAGGCATTGATAACAAGCGTCCCCAAACAGCCCCACCCCATAACGACGATAATAAAGCTGTTCTCGACATTGAACCAAAAACAAACCCATCAAAAGCTATAAAAGCCAATACCAACATCACCAAACAAGTAAATGCATATGGGACAAGAATTCTCCTGAAATCAAGCGACACTTCGTGTTTAAAGTCCCTACTTTTAAAGAAATACCCCGAAATAAATAGGAATAACGGCATATGAAAGGTATACACAAAGCCACAAATCGCAAGAGTCCTGCAATGCACCCATATCATGAATATAATGCCCAAACCTTTCAAAAGATCGAAAGAGTCATCCCTTTGAAACTGTTTTTCCTCTGACAGCATTCTATTTTTATTCGAAGACATACGCCCAACCTCATCTTGGTCTGATTTTCTTTTCTAAATATACATTTGGAGTATGCTCTTTGTTCGCGCCACCGCATGATTTTGTAACCTTTTTGTATCTTTTTGTTATGTTTCGAAGCAAACAAAACATTTTACATAGTGGTCTACTTACCTTAGTGGGGGCATTCCCCATTGCGCTATTTCTTTCCGATTTCGTAGAAGGTTCATGGTCTTTACATTGTTGGAATGCAGTCATTGCGGCAGGCATCATTTTTCTAATCGTCAGGAAAAAAACTTTTCAGATAAAATTCAATATAAAGACATTTGTTATAATCTGGTTATTATCCATTTTTCATCAAACCGTCATATGGGGAATTAAAACCTTTCCATTAGACGACCCCCAACTAATCATATTGACACTTCAATTGCCCTTAGATGGATTCACATTCATCTTTATTAAAAGTTATGTACTAAAGGTATTACTTTCGTGTCTCATAACATCATTCTTCATTTCTCTACTTATCGAAGCACCGATAGAAAAATACCACAAAAAAAAATTTCTGTTCACGTCCACGCTAATTATCTTTACAATATTTAACGCACTAGCAATATATGACAGCATTCCCTTTTCCATGTACAAAGTTTATTTATCGAATGACAATTTCATTCTAGAAGAATCAGTTTTCTTCAAAAAAAACTATATCAGCAACGACACCATATCTATCCAAAACAACAAAAGCACCAAAAATTTGATTCTAATTATAATGGAATCCATCGAGAATTCTTTTGTTGATTCCTCATTAGGAGGGAATCAACAAACAAATCTAATCCCAGAACTATTGCCCGTCGACTCTAATGAATATCATTTTTCACACAACGAACACATTGGAGGTGGCTACAACACAATTGGCACCCAACTTACAATTTCTGCAACAGTAGCAAAAACAACAGGCATTCCAGTGTTAGTAGAACATAATTTCATCGACACACTTTTAGAAAAAGTTCCTAGCATTTATGATTTTCTGCATGATTTTGGATATTACAATGTATTCATACAAGGAACTGATGCAAATTTTTCAGGAACCAAAAAATTCGTTCTATCCCATGGAATCCACACCCTTTATGACATGCATTCATTAAAAAAGCAACAGGACATTGATGAGAAATATCGAAATTTTCGCTCATTCGAGGCCGGAATAACAGACAGAACCATTCTAGATATTTCCAAAAAAATTCTCGATTCTCTATCGCAAAAGAAACATTTTTCTTTAACAATTGCAACCATAGAAACACATTTCCCATATGGTTTCTACAACAAAGCATGCGAAGACAAACCTCGAGACTTCTCAGAACAAGCGTCCTTAGAAGCGACCATTCGATGTGCGTCCAAAGACACTCGAGACTTCGTTAATTGGGTAAAACAACAACCATTTTATCCAAATACCGAAGTCATCATTGTCGGTGACCACCTTTTTATGGGAGACTATCTAGTCGACAAAAATGGAAAATCTCGACGTTGGTATGATCTTTTCATCGCCCCGGCAGTAAAACCGAGCAACACAAATCGCGAATTCACCTCTTTTGACATGGCACCAACAATTATGGAAAGCCTCGGCTTTTCCATCAATAACCATAAAATGGGATTCGGTGTAAGTCTTTTTTCCAACGAAAGCACACTTGTTGAGAAAATAGGAATAGACTCATTAAACCGAGGGCTTACAAATATGAAAAATTCCATTGAATACAATCATATTTCGTCCCCCAAAAGAATTGACTTGTCTAAAAAAACAATTTCGCTACAATAAAAAGTCAAAGCTGATTTCTCACAGCACTTTTAAGCACTCCTATTCATACATCTAACACTTTTTTAATCTATATTACTCAACAAGATGACCGCGATCGAGTTTGAAAATATCAGCAAGCAGTACCGCCTGGGGCTAGTGAGCACTGGGACGCTCAGCCACGACCTGAACAGGTTCTGGCAGACCAAGGTGCTGCGCCGCGAGGACCCCTACCTCAAGGTGGGCGAAGTCAACGACCGCGCGCACAAGG
>Ga0310690_10003597_pt1 | contig 22979 bp, 23 predicted proteins | sample AusTroGonzalo_MG_2_FD_207661 | JGI IMG/M metagenome (GOLD analysis project Ga0310690, IMG submission 207661) | Bovine rumen microbial communities from tropical cattle in Woodstock, Queensland, Australia - Gonzalo_04 (v2) (version 2) | ecosystem: Host-associated > Mammals > Digestive system >... | reverse complement strand
AAAAAATCAGGCACATTACCAGATCTCAGCAATATTCATTGTAAAGGTAATTTTATTTGTTCGGGGTGTGATTTAACGTCCTTAAAAGGATGTCCTAAGATTGTGGAAGGTAACTTTTGCTGCAGCAATAATAAATTGACCACTTTGGAAGGATCTCCACAAATGATTGGGGGAGAATTTATTTGTAGTAATAACCCGCTAGTTTCTTTAAGAGGTATTCCTTCAAAAGTTAATGAGCTTGATTGCTCACATTGTGAATTAGAATCCTTGGATGGTGCACCCGAAATTGTATCAGGTAGTTTCTTGTGTTCTCATAACAAATTAACATCATTACGCGGTGCCCCAAAAGTAGGAGAAAGATTCGATTGCTCTCATAACAAACTTCAATCGTTACTGGGTGCTCCACAAATAGCAGGTGGAACATTTGATTGTTCCTACAATCAACTTCAATCACTACACGGAGGACCTCAAATTATTAAAGGGCGTTTTATGTGTTCAAATAATCGACTGACCACATTGGATGGTGCCCCCGAATCAGTGGACAAAATGTTTGATTGTTCCAATAATCAATTGACAACATGTGAAGGACTTCCTGGCGGGGTTAAGGTATTAAAGGTCAGTAATAACAATATAAAATCTTTTCAAGGTTTGCCTCCAGTAGAAGAATTAATGGCAAGCAAGAATCCTTTAAATTCTTTACGTGGTATTCCAGACGGGGTAGAATCGGTTTCTTTGATTGAATGCGGATTAACCTCTTTGGTTGGATTGCCAGATAAATTAAAAGAATTAAATGTAGACAAGAATAAACTAAAGAATTTTATTGGGATGCCGCGTGAGATTGACTATTTTTCTGCCGCTGACAACCCATTGGAATCCTTGGATGGACTCCCACAAATTATTCATGAAGGCTGTGTCATTTATGATTGGCCTGATCGGGCGAAATTGATGGATAAAGTTGTCGCAGCTGGAGGATCTTTTATCTCAGAATTTGAAATGAAAGAAAGAGAATTGATTCCATTTAAACACATTATGGGATTAAAAAATGAGATACATTGTGATCGGGCATCAATGAGGGCTACCTTGGACGAATTCATTGATGCAACAAAGATCATAAGTATGGAAAATGCAACAAAGCTCATAAGTATGGAAAATGACACATCAAAACCCATCAATATCAATACATTAATTGTCAATCGAAACGATTTGATGTTATAAAACTGCCAACAGTTTTTTTAGCTCATCCATATTATGAACTTCTGGAATCCATTTTAATTCTTCTGGCAAATCTGTTGTAAAGGGACACCGATACCGAATGGGATGCGCCCCAACATGAATGGCGGCATATTGATTATAAATTCGATCATCCACCAAAACAGTTTCATCGGCGTTCAACCCATACTTTTCAAAGCATGCTTTCAAACTGTCTTCTTTTGCTGTGTCGTGCATGAATTGGCCATGTTGGACACACTCTATGGTGAGAAAATCTTTAACATCTGCTAATAATTTATTCAATAATTTCTTTTTTGCTTCTACGTTAAAAGTGGCAGATAAAGTAAATTGTTTATATCCTAGCTCATGAAATTCTTTTAATGCTTCGATAACACCAGGGTAGAGGGGGCGTTTTTCGAAAAATTCGCTGTGACAAAAATCATAATCCATTTGAGGACCTTGGGTTGGGTGCGTTTTTAATTCTAATGCACCATACTTGGGATCAATGGGTAAAACTTTATCTAAATCTTCGAACTTTAAATCCTTATATTGATCTCGGTAATTCGAATGCTGAGTCAAAAAAGTATAATAGGCACGGTTCAAGTCGGCCAACACGCCATCCACATCCCAAAAAATGTTTTTAATAGGCATTTTCAGTTTTCTTTCTTCGTGTTATAACGTGTTTCTTGGACTTCAAAGTTTCTGCCTTTATGCCCAATGCGGGGCATGAAAATCTTGGGGGATTTATAAGATGGCTATCCATTAGTCGAATTTGCTCTAGCAGCCGAGCACTTGGGTTATCTTTTTCATAAGCCTGTAATATTGGCCAATTCAGTCCGCGCGGGCTTGTTTTCAGCTTTTTGTATATACTTAAAACAGTGTTCAAATCTTGCCTTAAATTTTTGTGAATTAAAACATATTTCTTCCGTAAACGAGGTGAGGGTTGAAAATATGGATCCTGCATTGTTTCTAAAGCAGATACAATTCCCATATGTCTTGATACCATGATAAAAGACAGACAAGATTCTTGAGTTGCGGAATTAAAATCATCCACGCCAGCATCAACCATTTGGATTAATTTATCATACCCCAATTCATCAACCGTATCCGATAACAACCTGTTTGGAACTGCAAAAATCGCCAAATAATTCTGAAGCGTTGTCCCCTTTGTTTTTTTTGTGGGGCGCTTTGAATCCCTTTTTACCACCATGGTTACCCCCTTTTTAGTTAACGTATTTGATCCTTTTTCCGAGCTGACAATATGTCATAGGAATAAAAATCCTTCTTGGTCTTATCAAATTGGCTTAGCATATTTTTCATATTTTCTTTGCATGTTTGGGACATTTCTCCCAAGGTCTTTGCACGAGGTGATTCAATTAAACCACGTTGGTACAATGCCTCTTTAATTGGCAAAGGATTGGCGTAATCGCCCATAGAAACATGTGAAAACAAAGGATGTAAAATCATGTGACGACGCAAAGCTTGATCCAAATAACCACCATGGAAATTGGCAATCATTTCTTTGATCATGCGGCCTTCCAAATGGGACATAACACTAACCACGCCACGGGCACCCAAGGCCAACATTGGTAGTGTCAAGTTGTCATCTCCGGAATAGATTTGAAAGTTTGGTGGGCATAATTTTTTCAATTCAGTCATCCGATCCATATTGGGCATACTTTGTTTAATCCCAACGATGTTTGGATTTGCTTCGGCCAATTTGGCAACGGTTTCAGGTAAAATCTCCCGAGCTGTGCGACTAGGAATATTGTAGATCATCATTGGCTTGCCATCAATGGCCTTTGCAATGGCATTAAAATAAATAAAAAGTGCTTCTGGTGAAGGTTTGATATAGGAAGGAACTGCCACAAGTATAGCATCCGCCCCTAATTCAAAAGCTTTCTTGCTGTTTGCAATTGTGCTAGCCGTGTTATTAGTGCTTGTTGCAACCATAATTTTGGTACCATTTGGAGTAGATTGGCGAACACGTTTCAAAATCTCCCAACGTTCTGCGTCAGAAAGTTGAGCAGCTTCTCCGGTTGATCCTGTCAATAAAATAGTGTCAGTACCATTTTCTAACAAGTGCTTTGCCACTCGCTCAACACCAGGTAAATCAACAATTAAATCCTTGTCTGGATCGCTTGGGTCACCAACCAGAGGATCTTTATATGATTTAAAAGGTGTTACCATAGCGGTAATCACATCGCCAAAATTCACATTATTTGTCATATCACAAGCCCTTCACCTCAACCGAGACTATATAATATATAAGCAAAAGTGAAAAGTCAATAATATTTTAATAGGAACGCATCAAACCTGCCAAAATTCCTTGAATCTCCACCCGATCATTGGTGAAAATCCGTGTTTCATAGGCTGGGTTAGCCGGCTCCAATGCAATCGAAGTGGCACGTTTGCGCAGGCGTTTTAACGTCACATCATAACCATCAATCAGCGCCACAACAATGTCACCATCATTTGCTTGATTGGCTCGCTTGATAATAACAGTATCGCCATTTAAAATGCCCGCATTGATCATGGAATCACCTTCTACCAAAAGGGCATAATATTGTCCAGAACCGGTCATAGAGGCGGGGACAGAGATTGTTTCTGTTTCATTGGCAACGGCTTCAATTGGTAATCCTGCCGCAATTTTTCCATACAATGGAATTTGAACAACATCGTTGGCGGCCGTATCTTGTGGTGCAATTGAACGAGCCATTTTGGGGGTCCGATGCAAAAGATGCTGTTGCTCCAACGCGCCAACAAGACGATGAACGTTTGATTTGGATTTCAAACCCAAGTAATCCTGCATCTCTTGAAAAGAAGGAGCCACCCCATTTTCAGAAACATATTCTTTAATAAAATCAAATAATTGTAATTGTTTTTTTGTAACCATTTTTTTACTCCCTTGTTTTAAATGTTCCCGTTTTGTTCTCATTCTAAGATAAAAAAATATATCTGTCAACAAGAAAAATAAAAAAAAAATATTGATTTAAGGAAAGTATGATGATAAAATCAGCAAAGATATTAAAAAAAGGAGATAGCATGACAACACAGCCATTGGTCACAACCGAACAATCCAATCAAGCAACTGAAAATTTGGATCTAATGACAGCAAGAGAAATTGTATCTGCGATCAATAATGAAGATCATAAGGTGGCCGATGCAGTTGAGTTGTGTTTACCCGCAATAGCAGAAGGGGCAGATGTTTTAGCTCAAAAATTAGCGAAGGGCGGTCGGCTTTTTATCTTTGGAGCCGGAACTTCTGGACGGTTAGGTGTGATGAATGCCGTTGGTATTACGGAAAAATATGGGCTTAAAAAAGGACAAATCAGTGGTATTATTGCCGGTGGAGATAGAGCGCTTCGTTTTTCTGTTGAAAATTCAGAAGACAATCGCGAACAAGCTGTCAAGGATTTAATGGCTTTTAAACCAACAGAAAACGATGTTGTGTTTGGTATTTCTGCGGGTGGTGGCGCTCCCTATATTTTACAAGTTTTAGAAGAAGCTCAAAAGTTGGGTATGCACACCATTGGATATAGCTCTAATACAAATGCTAAACTAAAACCCTTCAGCGATACTTTTATTAATCCTGTTGTGGGTCCAGAAGTTTTGACTGGTTCTTCCCGTATGAAATCTGGTTCAGCACAAGAAATGACTTTAATCGCCTTACTGGAATCGGCAATCATAAAAACTAAAAATAAATCCCAAAAGACAAAAGATATTTTAGCTAAAATCATCAAAGATTTTAAATCAGCTGCGCCAGCCGTCAAAAAACAAATTACCAATATAACAAAGGCCGTTAATTTAATTGCAGATGCTTTGAACGATGGGGGACGTGTCTTTTATTTTGGAACAGGAACAGCTGGTCGTTTGGGAGTATTAGATGCTTCAGAATGTTGGCCAACCTTTGGTGTTGAGCATGGCACTGTGAATGGACGTATTGAGGGAGGAGATAAATCCTTGCGTCAGTTGCCCAAACATTCCCAAAAGGAATCTGAACAAGCTGCTAGACATGATTTTGAAAGAACAGAAAGTGTGAAGAATGCACAAGGAAAAGAGGAAATTTCGATTCCCCCTATTGGCAAAAATCCAAGAGATATTGCCATCATTTTGGGAGATGATCCTTACAGTGTGATGGCATTGAAAGAAGCCAAAAAACGCGGTCTAAAAACTATTGTGTTTTCGGTCAAGAAAAATCCTCTTTTGGGAGTATTGGCAAATGCATCAATCAATCCAGTGGCGACGGATATTGCAGCTCCATTGATGACAAAATTTGTATTAAATATATTAACAACAGCCTCAATGGTGCGGATTGGTAAAGTTTTAGGAAATAAGATGGTCGATGTGGCCGTGATGAATGAAAAGTTAGTCGATCGGGCCATTCGCATTATTTCGGATTTTACAGGAAAAGAATATCAAGAGGCACAAGCTTTGTTGCTGGCCTCTCAAAAAATTGCCAAAGATCCAAAGCGCCACGTTGTTCCAGTGGCTATTGTTATGGGTAAAACAGGGTTATCAGCCAAAGAAGCAAAGACATTGTTGGATCAAAGCAGGGGATTGGTTCGTGATGCGTTGAAAAAACACAGTGCCGCTAAAGTAAAAAAAAACGTTTTAATAAGTCCTCAAAGGGGGTAAAAATGTCCTATCGTATTATAGGAAATATGACTGGCAACAGCATGGATGCCATTGATTTGGTATTGACCGAATTTGATGGTGACAAGATGAAAGATATTTGTTCTTATTCAAAACCTTATACAAAAGACATGCAGGCCAAAATTGAAGAATTACGCGCAAAAGTAGGAAACAAAACACGAGCACAGATTTTAGCCTTACCAGAATTCAAAGTCATTCATGATAAATATGTCCAGCAAGTGGCCGCTTGTATCAATGAGATGTGCAAAAAATTCAAATTAGATAAGACCAAAATTGATGCAATTGGCTTTCATGGCAAAACACTGGATCATAATCCGCCGTCCCGTGCGAAAGTGGAAAAAACAAAGCCATATACTTTGCAAATTGGTTCAGGAAAAATGTTGGCCGATTTGACGGGAATCAAGGTTGTGTATGATTTCCGTTCGGGGCCTGTTATGGCTGGTTTTGATGGCGCTCCATTGGTCCCGCCACACAATGCCCATATTGCTGCAACAGAGGGTGATGGTTGCTATTACAATGGTGGAAACACCTCAAATTTCGCATGGATTGTGGATGGCAAAGCATTGGTCGGAGCTGATGCTGGTCCGTTTAATGAATATATTGATAATTTTATTCGTGATAACACAAAAGATGCCTTTGATAAAAATGGAAAATATGGAAAAAAAGGTAAATTAAACAAAAAGTTATTGCAGGAATTGTTTGATCTTGGACGAGATTTTTATGAACGAGGGCTGCCCAAATCTGGAGATCCACAATTCTATCATAAAGACAAAGTTTTTGCTGCAATCAAAAAGCATAAACTGAGCATTGAAGATGCCGTTCATACTTTGGAATATTTTGCTGCTTATATCGCTGTGCAGGCACTGACTTTAACGGATAAGAAAATAAAATTACCGTCCCGTATTATTTTGTTTGGTGGCGGATGGAAAAACCCAGTGGTGAGGGAAAGTTTTGATGCATTATTATCGGGTAAGGGCTATGTCCTTCCAGAACACGAACAGTCTTTTGTTACTTTTCTCAAACGTTTTGGTAAAAAGCCAACTGTAAAATATTCCAATTTCGGAGAAATGATGGAGGCACGTTTATTCGCGGATTTGACACGCTATAGATTGGCCGAAAAAGCTTGGGAAATCCCTGAAATTGTGGCGGCTAAGAAAAAGGTAATTTGTGGGGTTGTTGCGGCTCCTGAGCAAGGACGCAAAACTTATGATGACACAATCAATTTGGCTGCAAAAGGTTGGCAAGACGAGACCGTTTTAAAAAAATCTTTGAGTCATAGTCGCACATAAAATCACTTGACTTTTCATGTAATTTCATTATAATGAGGGGCATGGAAAGGAGTAAGACCATGAAACTATATAATACATTAACCCGTCAACTTGAAGAATTTAAACCAATTACAGAAGGCAAAGTGGGTATGTATTGTTGTGGTCCAACGGTTTACAGCTATGCTCATATCGGTAACCTGCGTACCTATTTAAATGAGGATTTTTTACATCGGACTTTAGTGCGGGCAGGCTATGATGTCCATCACGTCATGAATATTACAGATGTGGGACATTTGACAAGCGATGAAGATACTGGTGAAGATAAAATGCTGAAAGCTGCCGAACAAGAAAAAATGGACGTTTTGGCATTGGCGCGCAAATATGAGGATTTTTTCTTTGATGAAGAAAAAGATCTGAATATCATTCGGCCTCGGACCGTTTGTCGTGCTACCGAGCATGTTCAAGATATGATTGAATTTGTGAAGAAATTGGAAGAAAAAGGCTTGGCTTATGTGAGTGGTGGAAACGTTTATTTCGACACAGTGAAATTCGGCCATTACGGTGAGCTTTCTTGGAAAGATATTTCTGGTTTACAACATGGGGCGCGTGTGGAAGAAGATACAAATAAGCGTAATCCAACGGACTTTGTGTTGTGGTTTACTTCCTCTAAGTTTGAAAATCAGGTATTACAATGGGATTCCCCATGGGGTAGAGGTTATCCAGGGTGGCATATTGAATGCTCAGTAATGTCTTCCAAATATCTGGGAGAATATATTGATATTCACTGCGGTGGTATTGAACATATTCCCGTGCACCATGAAAATGAAAAAGCTCAATCAGAAGGATGCTTTGGACATAAATGGGTAAATTATTGGGTGCATAATGAATGGTTACAATTAAAGGGAATAAAGATGTCCAAATCTTTGGGTAATATCTTGACTGTTCCAGCTATTAAGGAAAAAGGTTATGATCCATTGGCTTATCGATATTTGGCTTTGACAGCACACTATCGTTCAGCTTTGCAATTCACATGGGAAGCCTTGGACGCCGCACAAACAGCATTTAATAACCTAAAATCTCGCGTGATTGAAATGAAGAAGGATTTATCTGGTGCTGTGGATGAAGCAAAGAAGGCCGAGTTGTTGGGTAAATTCGATGAAGCTATTTTCAATGACGTGGCGATGCCTCAAGCTTTGGCCATTATGTGGGAAGCCGCAAAAGATTCGTCTATCAATAATGCGACCAAGTGGGCAATTTTGTCCGAAATGGATACCGTTTTGGGTCTGAAGATGGATGAAATGAAAGAAGAAGCCTTTGTGCCAGATGATGAAGTACAAGCTTTGTTGGATGCCCGCAAGGCCGCGCGTGCTGCGAAAGATTGGGCCAAATCCGATGAAATCCGTGATGCCTTGAAGGCTAAGGGATTAACAGTCAAAGATTTGCCCGATGGTTCCGTGGAAGTGAAGCGGATTTAGGCTTTTTATTGCTATAATAGATTCCGATAAAGATAATAATAGCACCAATTAGGTGGATTAGATGGATTCCTTCGGACAGGATAAGCCAACTTTCGATTGTGGAAAAAACTGGCATCAAATAATATGTCATCCCGATTTTCACAGGATCGCCTTTAGCCATAGCATAATTCCAACAAAGGTATGCTAAAAGCGAATTGAATATGCCAAGTCCCAACACGATCCAAATAACATTTTGTGTAAAATTAGTATTAAAATTCAATGGATTATGAATTGTATCCCAAACGAACATAGGCAGGCAGAACACCGCCCCCAAAATCAAACAACAGGCGAGTAAAGGCAGGTGAGGTAACTCTTTAGGTTTACCTGCAACCAAGAAACTGTAATAACCAAAAGTAATGGCGGTGCCCAGCATCCAAAAATCACCCGACGTCATACCAAAGCCAATGCTGTTTGTGCGACCATGCAACACTATAAGAAAAACTCCAGCCAGTGTAATCAATAATCCATAAATTTGTTCTTTAAAAAGGTGAGTTCCCTTGATCAACCAGGAAAATAAAATCAAGAAAAGCGGGCCCGTTGCCCCAATCAATGACAGGGTAACCGGTCGAACAGTATAGGCGGCATAATAAACACAAGTATTGCTGATCGTAATCCCCCAAAATGCCGTCCAAACAAGCCATATTTTGTATTTCAGTATTACTTTTATATATTTTTTTAATATATTGAAAACAAATGGAAAAATTATTACAGACGGAATGATCCATCGAAGTCCAGCAATTTGCCATGGCGTCAATACGCCTGTCAGCACATTGGCCGCAATTACATTAAAACTCCAACACAAAACAGCAAAAATCGCCGCCAAATATTCCTTCATTTTTCCCCCTTTAACAAATAAGAAGAAAACATTAAAAGACAAGAGTGACAAAAATATATTTTTTTGCTTGATTTTTTCTAAAAGTTACTATAAACTTGCGCCATACACATTTTTAATGAAAGGGTAAAGATGAACGAAGAGAACAAAGAGAAAGTTGATGCCATTATCCGCAAATGGAATGGCAAACGTGGCGCTTTGATTATGGCGTTGCACGAATTGCAAGGGGCTTTTGGTTATGTGCCTTGGGATGAAGCCTTATATTTGGGGCAATCTTTGGGTGTGCCGATGGCCAAGATTTATGAATGTTTGACATTCTATAACTACTTCAAGGTCAAAGCACCAGGTAAGTACGTAATTTCCATTTGTGATGGTACAGCTTGCCATATTAAAGGCAGCACAGGTGTATTAGAAGAATTAGAAAAAGAATTAGGAGTTCCCGCCGGCACAACAACAGATGACGGGCTTTTTTATATTCAAGTCGTTCGTTGTTTGGGATGTTGCGGTTTGGCGCCTGTGATGGTAATCAACGGCACAACCTATGGTAAAATGACGCCTGATAAAGTGAAATCTGTTATTAATGAATGGCGCGCGAAGGAGGGCAAATAAGATGGTAGAAATGACGCCTGAACAAATCGAGAAATTAAAGGCTGTTGGCCGCATGCAAAAAGATAAACTTTTGCAAATGGGCAAAGATTTCGAAGAAAACAATGCAAAATACGAAGCCACAATTTTTACCTGCAATGCAACAAGTTGCCATTCTGGTGGCGGTCAAAATGTGTATGAAGCCTTTAAGGCGGCTTTGGAAACAGCTGGATTAACAGACAAAGTGCGTTTGGTGGCCACAGGATGTATGGGATTATGCGCCGCGGGTCCAATGACACGCATTGAAATTAAAGGTCGCAAACCATTCTTGTATAAAGAAATGACAGCCGATGTGGCTCACTTGATTGTGGAACAACATGTGAAACCATTATTGGGCAAACCAGAGGCCGAGTTGAAATTGGCCCCGCATCTGCAAGAAAAAGAATTGTCCATGGAATTGCCGTTCTTCACGAAGCAACGCCGTGTGGTATTAAAACACTTGGGCTCTTCGGATCCAGAAGATTTGGGCGAATATGTAGCCAATGGTGGTTATCAAGCACTTATTAAATGCTTGTTCGAAATGACGCCACAACAAGTGTTGGATGAAATCACAAAGTCTGGCTTACGTGGCCGTGGTGGTGGTGGATTCCCAACTGGTAAAAAATGGGAATTGCTGGCCAAAGCTCCATTGGTAGATGGTGAAAAATTCATTATCTGTAATGGTGACGAAGGTGATCCAGGTGCTTACATGGATTCTTGCATTTTGGGTGGTGGTGCTCATGCCGTTTTGGAAGGTATGATGATTGCCGCTTATGCTACTGGTGCAACATCAGGTTGGTTCTATGTCCGTGCGGAATATCCTCTTGCTTTGGAGCGCGTAGAATTGGCGATTAAGCAAGCCAAACGTGCCGGCATTTTGGGTAAAAACATTTTTGGAACAGATTTCAGTTTTATGGCCGAATTACGTTATGGAGCAGGGGCATTTGTTTGCGGTGAGGAAACCGCTTTGATGATGTCTTTGGAGGGCAATAAGGGAACACCGCGTCCTCGCCCACCATACCCAACCGAGAAAGGTTTGTTCCAAAAACCGACTATTATTAATAACGTGGAAACATGGGCCAATGTGCCACAAATTATCTTGAATGGTGCCGATTGGTTCTCCAGTGTTGGTACAGAAACCAGTAAGGGAACGAAAGTGTTCGCCTTGACCGGTAAAGTGAAACACTCTGGTTTGGTGGAAGTACCAATGGGTACAACGGTTAAAGAAATGGTAGAAGAAGTTGGTGGTGGCACCTCAACGGGAAAACCATTCAAAGCCGTTCAAACAGGTGGACCTTCTGGTGGTGTGATTCCGGCAAAAGAATTGAATCTGCCTCTTTGTTATGAAGAGTTAAAGAAGATTGGATCCATGATGGGGTCTGGCGGTATGATTGTTATGGACGAAGATGATTCCATGGTGGAAATCGCCAAATTCTATTTGGGCTTTACCGTGGATGAATCTTGTGGTAAATGTGCCCCATGCCGTTTGGGCGGATACCAAATGTTGCAGCTTTTGACCAAAGTTTCAAAAGGTGAAGGGACAAAGGCTGATTTGGAAAAGATCAAAGAAATTGGATCTGCCATGCAAAAAGGTTCTTTGTGTGGATTGGGTCAAACTTCTCCAAACCCAGTTCTTTCCACAATGAAATATTTCCCAGAGGAATATGAAGCCTTGTTGAAAAAAGATGATGAAAAGAAAGGATGCTAAAGATGATTACGTTAACAATTGATGGAATTGAAGTCAAAGTTAAAGAAGGCACAAGCGTTTTGGACGCATGCCGTGAAGCACAGGTAATTGTGCCAACTTTGTGTAAGCATCCAGACTTAGATGCAACAGCCGCTTGCGGTATTTGCATTGTCAAAATTAATGGCAGAATGCTCAGATCTTGTTGCACTCCTGTGGCAGAAGGCATGCAGGTCATTACACGCGATCCAGACATTATGAAGGCACGCAAGACAATCGTGGAATTGATTCTTTCGCGTCACCCAAATGATTGCTTGAGCTGTCTTAAAAACGGCAACTGTGAATTGCAAGATTTGGCTCGTGAATTTGCGTTGGATAAGGACGCTTTTGATAATATTACTCTAAGTGAAAAAGAATTACCCGTGGATGATTCCACTGGTTGCATTCAATTGGATGCCAGAAAATGTGTCCAATGTGGACGCTGTGTTCAGGTTTGCCAAAATGTGCAAAATGTCTATGCTTTAAGCTCTTTGAAGCGTGGTATCCATACACGTATGGCTCCAGCCGGTGATTTACCATTGGATGATTCACCATGTATTAAGTGCGGTCAATGTTCGGCCCACTGTCCAACTGGTGCTATTACCGAAGTGGATGAAACAGGCAAAGTTTGGGATTATTTGCAAGATACAACAAAAACTTGCGTTGTGCAGATTGCCCCAGCCGTTCGTGTGGCTTTAGGCGAGGCCTTTGGCTATAAGAGCGGGGACTTGGTAACAGGTAAAATTTATGCCGCTTTGCGTCGTATGGGCTTTAAGGCTGTGTTTGATACAAACTTTGCTGCCGATCTTACTATTATGGAAGAGGGCAGTGAATTTGTCCGTCGCTATACCAAAGAGCCGGAACGCTTACCACTGATTACAAGCTGTTGTCCGGCATGGGTGGATTATTTGGAAAAAGTGGATCATGATATGATTGATAACTTCTCAACAGCAAAATCCCCTCAAGCTATGTTGGGGGCTGTGGCCAAGACATATTACGCCGAAAAAATTGGCGTGGATCCAAAGGATATGATTGTGGTTTCCATTATGCCCTGTACGGCCAAGAAATGGGAAATCAAACGTTCCAAGGAAATGTTCCACGATGGTGTTCAAAACATCGATGTGTCTTTGACGACGCGTGAATTGGTTCGTATGATTAAACAAATGGGCGTTGATTTCAATGCTTTGCCAGATGAAGAAGCTGATTCTCCATTGGGACAATACAGTGGTGCAGGAACCATTTTCGGATTCTCGGGTGGCGTGATGGAAGCCGCTTTAAGAACAGCTCATTATCTGATCACAGGTAAAGAGATGGAGAACCTTGAGTTTGACGAAATTACCAACCTGAACGAAGGCGCCAAGGAAATGACCTTGAACATCGCGGGCAACGAAATTCATGTGGCTGTGGCCCATGGTATTAAGAATGTGTCCAGCGTTTTGGAAAAAGTACGTCGCGCAAAAGCCAATGGTGAAAAAACACCATACGACTTTATCGAAGTCATGGCTTGCCCAGGTGGTTGTGTCGGTGGTGGTGGTCAACCTTTGGGCGTGACAAATGCTGTCCGTAAAGCACGTCAAGCTGGTCTTCAAAATGACGATCGCAAGTCGAAAGTGCGTTGCTCACACCAAAATCCAGATATTCAAAAACTTTACAAAGAATATTTGGGCGCACCTTTGTCCGAAAAGTCGGAAGAATTGCTGCATACACATTATACAGCTCGTCCACTTTATAACAAAGAAGACAAATAAGACTTTGATGACTTAAGACGAATCGGTGTGTTTTTTAGCATGCCGATTTGTTTTTTCCTGTAAAATTAACCAATCAGACATATTATCATATGCATATTACAACCATTAGGCGTAAAATAAGCATATTTGCAGTTTTTTGTTGACAATTTGGAATGTATCCTTTAGTATAAAACCATCTTAAGAAAGGAGACTACATGAAAAATCTGACCATAGATTCAAACGTCATTCAGCAAAGTTTAACGCCAGAGTTGGAAAAATTGAAGACATTTTTAACAAAATCACATCTTGTTAAAAGTTTACAAGCATTTGCATTTTTGGAAAATATCTTGGAATATGAATTGAATCAATCTGTCCGAGAAAAGAAGAATAAAAAAGGAAACAAATAAGTGGCGGAGAGAAAGGGATTCGAACCCTTGGTGGGGGAAACCCCACGCCGGTTTTCAAGACCGGTGCCTTAAACCACTCGACCATCTCTCCACAAGAAATAATCGGTCATTTTTAATAGGTGTCATTTTATTTGAAAAAAGTGAAAAAATCAAGTGCTTTTTTCTTGAAAATAGGGTATGATAAAAGACGAATCGGAGAGGTAAAACTAAAATGCATTTAAAATCAATGGCTTGTATGTTTTTTATGCTGAGTGGTATTGTCGCAAAAACGACCTATGCCATGGATGATTTTACCACATGGAAACAGACTTTCAGACGGGAAGCTTTGGCTGCTGGCGTTTCGACGGTTACTTTGAATAAATTTTTACCGCGTATGACCTTATTACCACAAGTCGTTCAAGCCGACAAAAAACAGCCCGAGTTTGTTTCGACTTTTTGGGAATATGTTGATGCCCGTTTGAGTGCCTCACGTATAGATCAAGGAAAAATGCTATTAAAGCGTTATCCCACATGGTTAAAAAGGATATCAGATGCCTATGGCGTGCCGGCCGAATATATTTTGGCCTTTTGGGGATTGGAAACGAATTATGGAAAAATTACAGGCAATACAGATGTCCTTAATGCTTTGACGACATTAGCTTACAATCCTCGTCGGCGTAAATTTTTCACGCGAGAATTAATTGCCTTTCTGAAAATTTTGGAGCAAGAAAAATGGGATGCAGTCAAAGGATCGTGGGCTGGCGCTTTTGGTCAGTTTCAATTCATGCCGACAACATTTGAAGCATATGCTATTGATGCAGATCACAATGGAACACGTAATATTATGTCCAGTATGCCAGACGCCTTTGCTTCGGCAGCAAATTACCTGCACAAAATGGGCTGGGACCCCAATCAGACCTGGGGACAGGAAGTTACATTACCTCAAAACCTGAATTGGACAAAAGTATATGAAAACAAAGAAAAAACAATCTCTGATTGGCAAGGGATGGGCCTTCGCCCCAGCTCCAATATTTGGCAAGCGGATCCACAAACCACAGCTTCTTTGTTGTTACCTATGGGAAAAAATGGTCCAGCCTTTTTAACATTTCCTAACTTTAAACGTGTCATGCGGTGGAACAAATCAGAACTTTATGCCTTATCCGTTTGTTTCTTAGCCGATATATTAGCTGAGAAATGGCAGGGAATTGCTCATCCACGTTTGACGCAACGACTTTCCACAGAAGAGGTTTATCAAATCCAGGCACATCTTGCTGATTTGGGGTATTATCAAGATACTCCAGATGGCTTGGTCGGCAAAAAGACCCGCCGTGCCATTTTGGCCTTCCAACATGACAAAGGGGTTGATGAAGACGGCTATCCAAGCAAAGAATTGCTTGATTTATTAAATAGTTATAGAAAGGAGTTAAACAAATGATTAAATACGTTTTATTGCTGACAACAGCATTGGCATTGACCGCTTGTTCCTCTGGCCAGTTGTTTGAATCATGGGAAGAACAAGAACCAAATACGGCCGATAGAACCATTCCGAATGGGAGCTTTTATAAAGTGGAAAAACCTTATGAAATCAATGGCGTATGGTATTTCCCCGCTGAAAATTATGAATACTCCGAAAAGGGCTTAGCCTCTTGGTATATGCCTTCTAGTGGACGTTCTGCCAAAACGGCCAATGGTGAAGAATACATTGCGACAGAAATGACGGCTCGTCACAAAACATTACCATTACCAAGCGTGGTAAAAGTTACCAATTTAGAAAACAACAAGAGCGTCATTGTCCGTGTCAATGATCGGGGACCAATGGTCAACAATCGTTTGATTGATGTGTCACAACGTGCCGCTCAAGAATTAGGATTTCCTGTAACAGGCACAACAGAAGTTATGCTTGAAATCATGCCAAGAGAAAGTCAAGAAATTCGTGATGCCTTATTAGCAGCTGGTCGCATTTATACAGAAGATGGCGCAACACAAGAACTTTCTATTGTACCACCAATGCCTGTGCCAGAAGAACAACCACAGCAAGTTGTTGTCGCACCTGTTGCACCAACGCCGGCGCCAGCTCCAGTTTATACTCCGGCTGAACCAATCTACACAGAACGGACCCAACCAAAACGTGTCGTTGCTGCAACTCCGGTAGGTGACACTTATATTCAATTGGGCGCTTATGGTGATCCAGCCAATGCCGCAAAGGTTCAACAAGCCATTTCCAGTGTCACACGGGCCGAAACAGCTCCAAAAGTCAGTGGTGGCAGAACATTGACCGTTGTGAAAGCCGGGCCATATGCTAATCGTGCAGAGGCTGAACAGGCTTTGAGCCGATTGAGACAAATGGGCTATCGTGATGCCTATATTGCAAAATAAGGAGAAGAAATGAAAAAGCTGTTATTAGCCTCATTGTTACTCAGCACAACATGTGTTTATGCGGAAGAATTGACTACCGCTGCTTCGCATGCATTATTGATGGATGCAGACACAGGAACTGTTTTATTTGAAAAGAATGCTGACGAAAAAATGCATCCTGCATCGATGAGTAAACTAATGACAGCTTACCTTATTTTTGAGGCTTTGAAAAAAGGCCAATATACCCTTGATACAGAATTTGTTGTTTCGGACAATGCATGGGAAAAGGGTGGAGCAAAGACAGGTGGATCCACCATGTTTTTAAACCCAAAACAATCCGTTAAGATTCGGGATTTATTGCGTGGAATTATTGTCCAATCTGGAAATGATGCCTGCATCGTTGCGGCCGAAGGTATTGCTGGCTCAGAAGATGCTTTTGCCCAGATGATGAATGCAAAAGCCAAAAAGTTGGGCCTTACAAATTCATCTTTCAGAAACGCCACAGGTCTGCCTAATCCAGATCACTTGATGAGCGCAAAAGATTTGGCTTTGTTGGCGCAACACCTCATCAATGATTTTCCAGAATATTATCCAATTTATTCGGAAAAAGAGTTCACTTATAACAAGATTAAACAACAGAATCGCAACCCTTTGCTGACACAAATGCCTGGTGCTGATGGGTTAAAAACAGGGCACACAAGCGAATCTGGATACGGTCTGACAGGATCGATGAAAACCTATGATGGTCGTCGTTTGATTATGGTGATTAACGGCCTACAGTCTATGGCCGATCGCGCAAAGGAATCACAAAAAGTAATGAGCTGGGGGGTGGCCAATTTTGAAAATGCCGCAATTTTATCTCCAGAAAAACCTGTAGTGGATGTTCCAGTTTGGTTGGGCGAAGAATTGTCTGTGCCGGCTATACCTCAAAAAAAGCTTGTTCAAACTGTTGACAAATGGAACACTCCACAGATCAAATCTGTCGTTCGTTTTGATTCTCCGCTTAAAGCGCCAGTTAAGGCAGGCCAGGTTATTGGCGAAATTGTTACAACCTTGCCAAATGGTACAACACAAACCACCAACTTGGTTGCCGCAAAAGATGTTGCAAAGTTGGGCTACTTTGCTAAAATCAAAGCCCTTATCTTTGGAAGGAAAAAATAATGACTGGACGTTTTATTACATTCGAGGGGGGAGAAGGGTCTGGTAAATCCACCCAAATCCGTTTATTGTCAGATGCTTTAATCCAAGCGGGACAAGATGTTGTTACCACACGCGAACCAGGTGGCAGCCCAGGTGCCGAGGAAATTCGTAAATTATTGGTCAGTGGTAATGCTGATTGGGATGACACGACGGAAACTTTGTTGTTCTTTGCTGCACGAAAAGATCACTTAAATCACAAGATTTTACCTGCCATCAACGCTGGGCAAATAGTTTTATGCGATCGTTTTGCGGACAGCACAATGGCGTATCAGGGGTATGGGTACGGAGATAACCCAACACAACAAAAATTGATCAATATTTTATATAAAGAAGTCGTGGGGGATTTCAAACCAGATTTGACCATTTTACTGGACATTCCAGTGGAGGTTGGGCTGACAAGAAGTCGGCGCGCTGATAATACGGAATTACGCTTTGAAAACAAAGAGTTAGCTTTTCATGAACGCTTGCGCCAGGCGTATTTAAACATGGCAAAAGCCGAGCCAGAACGTTTTGCCGTTATCGATGCCACCCAACCAGTTGAAGTCATTCATGACCAGATCATGAAAACAATTGAAGAACGGGGATTATTAAAGAGCAAATAGAACCATGTTTGATCAAGAACAAAAGCAGATTATTGAATCGTTAAAAACACCAAATGCCGCAAAGTCATGGTTGGTTGTTGGACCACATGGTGTCGGCAAGGCGGATTTTGCCAAAAACTTGGTCAAGGTTTTAACACATGATTTTAACGAATACAATCCATCTGCTCAATGGATTAGTTGCGGTTTGACAGATGCCGCCAAAAAAGAAATCCAAAAAGCCTTGTTGGCTGGCGAACAATTGGAAGATAAAGAATGGGCCAAGAAAACAGAAATTACGGTCGATGATGTACGGGAAGGGTGCCATTTTTTGTCATTAAAATCTAATAAAATCAAAATATTAGTTTTCAATTTGGCAGACGAAATGAATGAAAACGCCCAAAACGCTCTATTGAAAACATTGGAAGAACCCTATCCAAACAGCCTTATCCTTCTGCTTTGTGAAAATATTGGAAAATTAAAACGCACGATATTATCACGATGCCAAACAATTCACCTTATCCCATTAAACAAAAAAGATTTTGAAAAACAATTACTTACAAAGCATCCAGAGCTATCAAAAGACGACATAAATGAAGTTGGATTCTTGTCTGATTACGTACCCGGGATGGCCGAGGAATTGTTAAATTTGGATGGCCTTATGGTGTATGCTCGTTTAAAGGATTTAATAGAATCTGGTAAACAAGTGGATGGGGCGGATTTGATTGGCTTTTGTGAACAGATGGCAAAAACAAAAGAGGCTTTTCATTTAATTCAAGTATTACTTTTAAAATACATTAATGCTGCTGCAAAACAACAAACTACAGCTTCCATGGAAAAGGCCTATCTTTTAAGTAATTTATATGACCAAATCAATAGCTTTTTTGAGCAGATTGATTCTCAGAATTTGGATAAAAAACAAGCACTTATATCAATTATACATCAAATATCGGAGGCCCTATGACAATTGATAGTCATTGCCACTTAGATCAAGCGGATTACAACGAACCAGTGGAGCAGGTGATTCATCGAGCCAGCCAAGCTGGTGTCACCCATATTCTGGCTGTGGCATGTGATCCAGATGATTTCTCGGAATTAGCTGACCAACTTAAAAAATATCCCAGTCTTTATGGGGCTTTTGGCATTCATCCCGAGTACGCACACAAAAAACAAGATATTGAAAACATTAAAAAATATGTCAAATCCGCTGGAGCAATTGCCGTTGGAGAATGCGGACTTGATTATCATGAATCCGAAGCCACCCCAGAACAACAACAAGAGCTTTTTAAATCGCAAATTGATTTAGCTCACGAATTGCACTTACCATTGATGATTCATGCCCGTGATGCCGAAGGAGATATGCGTGCTATCTTGAAACAGGCATATAAAGAGGGCAAGCTTGCAGATGGTTTTGTACTCCATTGTTTTTCTGGCAGCTTAGATATGGCAAAAGAAGCCGTGAAAATGGGAGGGTATTTATCTGCTTCGGGCGTTATTACATTTAAAAATGCCGATCGGGTGAGGGAGATCTTCGCCGAAATTCCGCTTGAAAACTTGTTGGTTGAAACAGATGCCCCTTATTTAGCACCTCATCCTTTGCGTGGCAAGCCGAATGAGCCAGCCTATGTTCAGCATACACTGGCAAAACTCGCTGAAATTAAAGGAATTTCCGAAAAAGAAATGGAACAAATTACAACCGACAATTTTAATCGTTTATATAAAAGGAGGAGCAGATGAAGGTAACAATTTTGGGCTGTGGACCATCCTATGGCGTCCCTTCTTTAACAAGAGGTTATGACATGGTCGATCCAAAAGAAAAGAAAAATGTGCGCACCAGAACTGCTTTGTTGCTGGAAGAGGGGGATACACACATTTTGTTTGACACAGGTCCAGAAATTCGCGAGCAGTTATTAAAAGTTGGCGCCCCACCAATTGATGCTATCTGCTATACACATGCACACTATGATCATATTGCAGCAGCGGAAGATTTGCATTCATATGCGCGAATTCAAGGCAAGCATTTGGAAGTTTATGCAACACGCCATGATTTGTGTATTTTGCGTCGAGAACTGCCTTATGTCTTTTCGCCCAAGTATCGTCAGGCGATGAATATTCACTATATTCAATATCATAAGCCATTTCAAATCAGGGGGCTTGAACTGACTCCAATCTTACAACACCATGGCAGCGAATTGTCCGTTGGATATCGGATTGGTGATTTTGCTTATTGCACAGACGTCAAAAGCCTGGAACCCGAAGGATGGAAAATCCTGAAAGGGGTCAAAACGTGGGTTTTGGGATGTGTAAGCGTCAATGAAAACGCAAAACATTTGAGCTTAAAAGAGGCATTACAATGGATCAAACGTATCAAACCTGAACACACATATTTAACGCATTTGGGATCCAAGATGGATTATAAGACGTTAAAAAATACATTGCCAGATGGCGTTGAGCCTTGCTACGACGGCCTTACAATCAAATTGTAAGAACTCGATCATCCACGTTTAAATCAAAATTATTCTTGAATGTCGGGTGTTTCCACGACAATTTGCGCCTCAGAACGATTTGAGTGGAAGAGGTACTCAATCAAATCATTCAAAATGTATCCCATACCGACACACGCCATCGTCAACAAAAATAAAATAAACCATAAATATTTCATCTGAAACCTCCGTTTTAAAACAAATAAGTTTGTGGCGGAACAGGGGCAATATAACCGAAAGTCTGTATCAAGACCAAAATTTACAAAAAAATCCATCATTTTGAATTTAGACAAAAATTATAAGTCGTTGATATAATAGAGTATTATGAAATTACACCCGATACATTTGTCGCATAATTTATATTATGTATCCCAATAGATTTAAACATTTATACAAGCACTTTTTATAATGATTTTAATGACTTATACGATTTGTGGATAAATTGTGCATATCATGGGACTTACAAATGATTTTGTTGCTCGTTATAGTCTTCTTGCTTAAAAAATAAAAAGACAAAAATCAAATGATCAACAGAAAAGTTAAAATTTCATAAAAAATTATAGAAACAACTTTTCGGCGTCCCAAAGACGATTTTGGGCGAGCTGAACCCTGCTCCTTATCAATTTGGAGAAACAATTTTGGCCTGAGCGCATCCACCCAGGCCATCAAAATTGATACTTTTATCAATAAAATCAGTGCTAACGCGATGTATTTTGTCCATGCACGAATCTACTGAAATCGTCTTGAGATTTCTTCATGCTCTGAACAAAATCTGGACATGCCTGACGTACAAAGGCATCCGACAAGCCGTTTTTGACCTTTTTAAAAATTTCAAAATAATTGACCGCATCTGGCAATAATTCCTTTAATTTATTTCGATCATTTTCCAGCAAAGAAATCGCTCCAACGCTCTGCAACCGAGCAATAGCCGCAAAATCACCTCGTCTACTGGAAATTTCCTGCCATTTTTCCGCAGAAACAGCCTTGCCGCCAAGCGTTTGAATAGAAGCCAATTTATAACCATCTTTTTCATTATGATATGTTTCTATTGCAAACAGATTTTCGGGTTCCATATCATGCTCTTGCCCACGAGGATTCAAAATCCGAGTTTCAACAAAAGTTTTATTGGGTTCAAATTCAAAATCATGTCCATTCCCCATATAAATTCTGCTCAACAAACGCCCTCTCCTAACAGAAATAGACCCCAAACATGCTGGCATATCATAGTAAACATTCACATCTTGACCCTTTTGATCTCGAAATTGTAAAGTAAATTCATCCAATGCTGAAGCAGGAGCTTTAAAAAGATATGTACTTCTATCGCCATCTCTCACCCAGTCTTTTGGGTTGTTACCCTCTGGCAAAAACTGCCACGGATTCAATAAAGTTTGTGTCGGATTAGCATCTGAAATAATAATTTGTTTTGTATAAGTCATAGAAAATCCCTCCAGTAATTACCTTTGATTATCATTAAAACGAACGTTCGCCACGTTTTTTCACTATTGGTGGCGCAAGCGGTCTGGGCTTGGCCGGCTTATTATCCAAGGATTGTTCCTCGGGAACCTTAGAATCCACAACACACTTCAACTCACCGTCTTCCTTAACAAACACAATATCCTTATCATACAATGGAAAACACTGATCACCGCAGACAACAACACCCGTATGGATATGAGCATTGATGCCCTTTAATAGCTTATCACGTTGTGGTGACTTGCGTGCCTCGTCTATTGTCAAAACGCGAGTCCCGCGATAATACCGACGTTGATGCTGCAACGCCTGCATTTGTCGATCCTGCTGACGACGCGCAAACAATGGCGTTTCTATCGAAATGGCATAATAACCATCATCTCCAGATAAAAAATCCTTGGCAACGTCTGTCCAGCTGGCACCTTTATTTTTGCGAATTTTTCCCTCAGTTCTTAAGACAAAATGCGGGTAAAATTTAGTGATTACCCTGACGGTTTCTTCCATTCCTTCTTCTAATTTTTTATCTGTCATTTTTTCTTTCTTTTCAATATATTATCATGATTAATTAAATATTTGCTTTAATCCAATCTGTCAGCTCAGATTTACCAGCACCGCCCACATGAGCGGCCTTCGGTTCACCCCCCTTAAAAAGCAACAAAGTTGGTAAAGATTGGACATCGTATTTGACAGCCAATTGTTCCGCCTCGTCCACATCCACCTGGACAATTTTCAAATCAGCCGCCATTTCTTCAGCAATCTGATCCACAAACGGAGCAATCTGACGACAAGAACCGCACCAAACGGCCGAAAAATCAACCAAAACTGGCTTGTCATTTTTCAAAACTTCTTGTTCAAAATTTGTATCATTTACTTGTAACATGGTTCCTCCTTGATAGAATGATATATAGCATAGTTATTTTTTCGTGTCAAGTTCTTCCAACGGCCACCGAGGAC
>Ga0310690_10003596_pt1 | contig 22983 bp, 20 predicted proteins | sample AusTroGonzalo_MG_2_FD_207661 | JGI IMG/M metagenome (GOLD analysis project Ga0310690, IMG submission 207661) | Bovine rumen microbial communities from tropical cattle in Woodstock, Queensland, Australia - Gonzalo_04 (v2) (version 2) | ecosystem: Host-associated > Mammals > Digestive system >... | reverse complement strand
AGGCGCTGGGACTGAAGCTGAATATGGCGCGCGGCTGTCCGGGCAAGGAGCAGCTCGCCCTGTCCCTGCCGATGCTCGATATTATCCACAGTGAATCCGACTGCCGCACGATGGACGGCTCCGACTGCCGCAATTACGGCGTGTTGGAGGGTATCCCCGAGTGCAAGAATCTGATGGCACAGATGCTGGAGGTCGATCCGGACATGGTGATGGTCGGCGGCAACTCCTCGCTGAATATGATGTTCGACACGATCTCGTGCTTTATGAACAAGCCGGTGGTCGAGGGTATGCCCGCGTGGAATCAGGTGCCTGACCGCAAGTTTCTGTGTCCGGTGCCCGGCTATGACCGTCACTTCGGCATTACGGAATACTTTGGCTTTGAGATGATACCCGTGCCGATGACATGGAACGGTCCCGATATGGATAAGATCGAGGAGCTCGTTAAGGATCCCTCCGTGAAGGGTATCTGGTGCGTGCCGAAGTATTCGAACCCGCAGGGCATCACCTACTCCGACGAGACGGTGCGGCGCTTCGCGGCGCTGCAGCCGGCGGCAAAGGACTTCCGCATCATGTGGGACGACGCCTACTGTATCCATGATCTGACCGCGACGCCCGATCATGTGATCAGTATTTATGAGGAGTGCAAGAAAACCGGCAATATTGACCTGCCGATCTGCTTCTGCTCTACTTCGAAGATCACCTTCCCCGGTTCCGGCGTAGCGGCGATGGCTGCCTCTGAGAACAACATGAAGGTCATCAAGAATAAGTATAAGTACCAGACCATCGGCTACGATAAGATCAATATGCTCCGTCATGTGCGCTTCTTCGGCGACTTTGAAGGCATCATGGCGCATATGCAGCGTCACCGCGCTGTGCTGGAGCCGCGCTTTGACCTCGTCGTCAATAAGCTGCGTGAGAATCTCGTCGACCGCGGCGTCATCCGTTACTTAAAGCCAAACGGCGGTTACTTCGTCTGCGTCGATGTGCCGGACGGCACTGCAAAGCGCGTGGTAGCGCTGTGTAAAGAAGCCGGCGTCACCCTGACGCCCGCCGGAGCGACCTATCCCTACGGCAAGGATCCGCACGACTCGAATATCCGTATCGCCCCGACCTTCCCCGCGGTGGAGGAACTGGATCAGGCGATGGATATTTTCTGCGTATGTGTTCGTCTCGCGGCTGTGGAACAATTGCTGGCAAACGCTAAATAATTCTAAATTAGAATTCTTTTATAGAATAAACGCCTTCCGATCCGGAGGGCGTTTTGCTTTATGCATCACCATATCTTTCGCACCCCGACAGGTTACCGTGAATAGACTGATAGAGACGCATAAGAGGGGGGTGAGATGGATTTGACGGAATATCAGGCGGCGGTCGGTGTGACGATCCCCTTCATCGGTACGGCGCTCGGCGCGGCGATGGTCTTCTTCCTCCGCTCAGAGCTGGACCTCACGGTACAGCGGGTGCTCAACGGCTTTGCGGCAGGGGTCATGACGGCGGCGTCTATATGGAGCCTGATCCTGCCGGCGATCGAGCAGAGCGGGGGGATGGGGGCGCTGTCGTTCGTGCCGGCTGTGAGCGGTTTCTGGATCGGCGTGATCTTCCTCTCTGTCCTGCAGAAGATCATCCGGAGGCTGTATCGCTGTGCCGATACCTGTCCGCAGCGAGGCGGCAGGTCACAGACCCTGCTGTTGGTGCTGGCGGTCACCCTGCACAATATTCCCGAGGGTATGGCGGTCGGCGTCGCCTGTGCCGGACTGCTGGCGGGATCGGAGGATGTCACTGCTGGCGGCGCGCTGGCGCTGGCGCTCGGTATTGCGATCCAGAATATCCCGGAGGGTGCGATCATATCTCTGCCGCTGCACGCCGATGGATGCAGCCGTCGGCGCGCCTTTCGTGACGGGACGCTCTCGGGCGCTGTGGAGCCGATCGGCGCACTGCTGACGATATGCTGTATGCGGCTGTTCGTGCCGGCGATGCCGTATCTGCTGAGCTTCGCAGCGGGCGCGATGCTTTATGTCGTGGTGGCGCAGTTGATCCCCGAGACGATAAAGGAAGAGGATGACACGGTCGGAGTGTTCAGCTTCGGCATCGGCTTCTCGCTGATGATGGCGTTGGATGTCGCTTTAGGTTGAATACGGGCAGCAATAACGGATAACGGGTAAGGGAGAGGTATCTGCACTTGTTATCCGATCAAGGCTTTCACAAAGCAAAAAGGGGCTGTCGATGACAGCCCTTCTGCAGTTTGAGTAATAAGATTGTATCATGCGGATCAGTTGCCGAAGCCGCCCATGCCGCCGGGACGATTGCCCTGCATTCCGCCTTGCATGCCATCCTGCATGCCTCCCTGCATTTCGCCGGGACCTCCCATGCCGCCGCCCATCATCTGGTTGGTGATGGTATCGGTCTCGGTGCCGTTGGCGATGATGGTGCCGCCGTTATGCTCTGCGACGCCGTCGTAGTCGAAGGGGGAGTTGCAGGTCACGTCTACGGTGCCGCCGTTGATGTACAGGTTGCCGTTGACGTCGATGCCGTCGGTGTCTCCCTGACCCATGCTGATGGTGATGTCGCCGCCGTTGATCTCAACGGTCGGGGTATAGGCGGATGACTTCTGTGAGCCGTTGATGCCGTCGTCGGTGGCGGTGATATTCACCGTGCCGCCGTTGATCTGTACATAGGTCGCTTCGATGCCCTCCGAGCCGGAGATGGTGAAGGTACCGCCGTCGATCTGGACGATCGTGGTGCCCTGGATGCCGTCGGACTGGGCGTTGATGCTGAAGGCACCGCCGCAGATGTAGATGCAGCCGACTGCATTATCCTCGTCGTTCTCTGCGTGGAGACCGTCCTTGCCGGTGTCGATCGTGAAGGTACCGTCGGCGATCGCGATGCTGTCGTTCGCCTCCAGTGCGTCGGACGAGCAGGTGATAGTATAAGTGCCGCCTGTGACGGTGAGGTCATCCTTGCAGGAGATGCCGTTGTCGGTCGAACGGATGTTGAGCGTGCCGAGACCGTTGAGGGTGAGGTCATCCTTGGAGAAGATGACGGCGTCAGTATTGGTATCTCCGTCGGTTGTGAAAGCGCCGCTGACGGTCAGACTGTTCACGGTATCCTTGACGGTGGTGACGAAGACCTTGTCGGCGTTTTTGACATAGATGGCAGGGGCGGAATCATTTGTGATCGTCACGCCGTTCAGGACGAGCTGAACCTTATCCTGATCGTCCGCGTCGATGATGACGGAAGCGTTATTCGCGCTGCCGGAGAGGATATATACGCCCGCCTTCGTGATGGTGACGTCCTCGCCGTCCGAAAGGTTATAGCTGACGGCTTCACTCAGGTCGGCTGTCTGGCGCAGGTCGCGGTCAGAGAAGAGATCGGTCGCGTCGATCGCGCCGTCGGCGGTGGTGTTCGCGGTCAGGATGACCGCATCGCCTTGGTCGATACGGATCGTCGTGGTGTCGGCTGCAGTCGTTTCAGCCGCAGTTTCGGCGGTCTGAGCGGCCGCCTCGGTCGCGGATGTATCCTCCTGCTGACAGGCAGTGAGTGCGAGCATGGTGAAGAGAATCATAAAAGCTGAAAGTACTGCGATAACTTTTTGTGTCATCATTGAATTCCTCCGATTTCTTTGGTATGGCCTTATCGTAACCTGTCAATATGATCACAGCGTGTCAGAAATATGAAAAGTATGTGAAAAACGCCCCGTGATCATCACAGGGCGCAGAATGCAGTATTGATGATCAGCGCAGGAAGCCGTTGATGATTTGCTCCTCCGCTTCGGCAGCGGTAAGACCGAGGGTCATCAGCTTGGTGAGCTGTTCTCCGGCGATCTTGCCGATGGCGGCCTCATGCACCAGCGAGGCGTCAACATTGTTTGCCTCCAGCGCGGGTACGGCGAGGATGCGGCCGTCATCCATGATGATGGAGTCGCACTCTGTGTGACCCTTGCAGGCGGCGTTGCCGACGATCTTGAGGTCGAGGCGCTGATAAGAGCTGCCGCGTGCGACGCCGCGCGATACGATGTCGGCGGTGGAGTCGTCGCCGTTGAGGTTGACGGTATAAACGCTCTCGGCGCGCTGCTGTTCATGCGTCATCAGACGCTCGCGGACGACCAGCTTCGCGCCGGTCTTCAGGTCGGCGACGGTGGTGCGGACGGTGTCATCCACTCCCTTGATCTGTACCATCTCCATCTCGGCGCAGCTGCCCTCATCCATATAGACCTCGGTAACCGGGTTGAGGATACGTTTGCCGGTGCCCGAGCCGGAGCCGTAGTGCTTCTCGACATAGCGCATGCGTGAGCCGCGTCCGACATAGAAGCGGTGGATGCCGTCATGCTGAGAGTCATGTGCGCCGCAGTTATCGATGCCGCAGCCGGCGACGATCTCGACGTCGGCATCTTCTCCGATGAAAAAGTCGTTGTAGACCTTCTCCTTCAGGCCGCTCTGGGTCATCACGACGGGGATATGGACGGTCTCGCCCTTTGTACCGGCTTTGATGAAGATGTCGAGTCCGCTGACGCCTTCCTTCGGCATGATGTCGATGTTCGGGCTGGACTGACGGCCGACAGAACGGCTGTCGGAGCGGATATTATACGCGCCGGCGGGGATCTCGGTGAGGTCGGCGATCTCTTTGAGCAGGAAGCGTTCGGTATCGTTCAGGTTCATTCGGTATCAGCTCCTTTGCGGATTCCTTTACAGGGCAGTACGGCCGAGGATGAGCCGATGAGGGTGGGGAGCACCTCGTCGCGGGCGCCTCTGTTCACGAGCTGACCGTCGCGCAGGACGATGATCTCGTCCGCAATGTTGAGGATGCGTTCCTGATGCGAGATGATGAGGATCGAGCGGTTGCTGATCTCACGTCTCAGGTCCTGAAAGACGTCGATCAGGTTGTTGAAGCTCCACAGGTCGATGCCCGCCTCGGGCTCGTCAAAGACGGTGAGCAGAGAATTGCGCGCGAGGACGGTCGCGATCTCGATGCGCTTGAGCTCGCCGCCCGACAGACTCGCGTTGACCTCGCGGTTGATATATTCCATGGCGCACAGACCTACCTGTGACAGATAGACACAGCACTCCGAGACCGACAGCTCACGTCCCGCCGCGAGGCGAATCAGGTCGAGCACCTGAATGCCCTTGAAGCGTACCGGCTGCTGAAAGGCGAAGGCGATACCCGCACGGGCGCGTTCGGTCACGTCCCACTCGGTGACGTCATGATCCTGAAAGTAGATATGACCGGCAGTGGGGCGCTCGATACCCGCGATCAGTTTCGCGAGAGTAGACTTGCCGCCGCCGTTGGGACCGGTAATGACGATCAGACGGCCGTCGGGGATGTCCAGAGAGATGTCGCGGATGATTTCTTTCTCCTGACCTTCGCTGTCGACGGCGAAGGAGAGGTTCTCGATCCTGAGCATACAGATTCCTCCTCATGATACATACCAGAGTATTATAGCATAAATCACGGAGCTTGTCTATGGGTAATCTGATAAGGAATGTATGTGGCAATCTGATAAGGAATGTATGTGGCATATCATGAGGGAGAGGGTTTTGCTGAATGAAATATAATTCCGGTGTAGAAATATAAACGGACTATTATTCTGACACAGAAATATAAAATGCCGATTCAGCATGAAAAATCCGAAAACCCGTAAATATTTTATGAATGATGGGGCGGTTTCATTGACGTAAACAGTGGATGATGGTAAGATATTCTTCGGAATTTTCGTTCTCGCCGCGCGTGGATGCTGCGGGGACACGTCTTTGGAGACTATATGAAGAAGATACTGAAAGCGGCTGTGAGCCTGATGCTGTGTATCCTGATCGCCGCCGCTGCGATACCTCTCGCGGGGGCTGCGGAAGATTTCTATTCGACCGCCGAACTGCTGGAGATCAAGAGGCATATCGAGAAGGACGCCGGGATGGGCGTCTATGCGACCGTACAGGGCGCCTGTACCGACGGAATTTATGCATATTTTGCTGTGCTGGGCAGCACGACCGTGATCCTCAAGTACGATATGAGCACATGGAAGCTCGCGAAAAAAGCGACGGTCAGCGGCCTCGGTCATGCCAACGATATGGCTTATAATTCAAAAGAAAAGTTTATCGTCATAGCGAACAACTACGGCATTGACGACGTGCTGACGATCCTCGATCCCTCTACCCTGAAGGTGACGGATACCGTAGAGGCGACGGCTGTAAAAGAAAAAAAGAAAGACAGCAAGGAAACGTCGTCCTCATCCTCCGGCGTGCAGAATCAGGGTGATAACGAAATCGACGATGAGGAGGAAGAGGAGGTACTCAACATCTATTCTATCGCTTATAACGCCTCAAACGATACCTATATCGCGGGTATCTCGGGGACGTACAATTTTGCGGTACTGGACGAGGACTTCAAGCAGATCAAGCGGATCAAGGGCGTGAACACCGGCTATACCCGCCAGGGCTGTGACTGTGATGACAAATACATCTACTTTGTGCAGAGCGGCGGCGAGAATGTGGTTGTGATCTATGATTACAGCGGCAAGCAGGTCGATATGATCCCGCTGGGGCATTCGCATGAGGTCGAGAACCTTTTTCACGTCGGAAAGAACTTCTTCCTGACCCTGCACTATTACGGCAACTCGGTACAGCGCGTGGGTATGTCTGAGAATACGCGCATCTGCTTTGACGTACTCTATGATGCTGCCGGCGGCAGCGGCACGATGGATAAGACCACGGTGCATTACGGCACCGATACCCCGCTGCGCAAGAATGCATTTATCAAGCCCGGGTATTTCTTCGGCGGATGGCGGATGCAGCACAATTATGACAGCAAGACGATGGCATGTCGTCTGGGCTCGACTGCTGTGGAGTGGCTGGACGCCAAGGATGCTTATAACCCCTCGCTCGTCACCGACGGAGCAAAGGTCTCTCAGCTCACGCGCATCGGCGATGTGTGGGCGACAGCCTTCTGGATCGCCGAGTATTACGGCATCTATTTTGACAGCGACGAGGCGGAGGGATGGATGTCTCCCGAGACGGTAGCATATGCGCAGGACTACTATCTGCCGGTCAACGAATTCCGCAAGGAAGGTTATATTTTCGGCGGGTATGTGCTGTCGCGTGACTATGACGGACGTGTATACGGCTACCGCAAGGGCAGTAAGAATCCCGAATGGCTGGAGTCTAAGGACGTGGATAAGATGAAGTATTTCGCCGAAGGAGAGCGCGTCAGTAAGCTGACCTATGACGGTGCGGTAACCTTCCGCGCGACCTTCCGCTTTGCTTTTGCCTTTGACGATGCACGCGAGAACCTGCTCAGCTATATCGGTGTGGATGAGCGTGTCCATATCCCGAATGAGGAGGGAACGGTCCGCGGGATCGCAGCGGGAGCCATCACGGATAATACTACTATGACCGAACTGTATTTGCCCGCAACGGTGACGACAGTCGAGAAGGGCGCTCTGGAGAACTGTCAGTCGCTGAAGGCGATCGTGCTCGAGGGCGAGTGGCCTGAGAACTTTGACCGTGAGAGCGTACTCGGCGGCATCCGACCGTATGTGTATGAGCTCCGTGACGGCGTCAAGCTGTGCCTCGGCTTCTATGCCGACCGACAGAACGCCGATCTGATCCGCTTCAACGCGATTGCCTTTGACCGCAACTTTGCGGCATGGCAGGAGGAGAATAAGAATATTCAACAGGAATAACAGAAACGGCGTGGGCTTGTGCTCACGCCGCTGTAGTTATCGTATAGTTCATATGATCTCCGCTGATCCGTACCGGCAGACCGTCCGCTAAGGTGACCTGCACATCTCCCGATGGCGTCGAGAGCGTGAAGGTATCGCCGCTATCGTCCGACGACAGGTATTCTGCGCGCTCTATGTCACACAGAACCATGTGCAGTACCGCGGGAAAGGCGCCGGACGGCAGGGTATCCGTATCGGTGATGCACCGGTGACCGTTCAGGGAGGCGGTCAGCTCGCCGCCGCTGTAGGTATAGGTGAGACCTGCGATCGACATGGGTGAGGTCACGGCGATCGTGAGCGCGTCCGGTGTGCGATTCAGGTGTGCGGTGATCTCTTGTTCACCGCTGACGATGATCTCCGACTCAAAGCTCGCTTTCAGCTCCGGCTGCGGCTTTCGGCAGGCGGTGAGCATCACGGCGCATAGAGGGATCAATAATAGTATGACAGAGAGATAACGCTTCATAAAATTCTCCTGTAGAATTATAATAGAGTAAAAGAAGGGCTGACGGGTAGCGTCAGCCTTTATACTTCCTGAATATGTTTCGTTGTCTTATGAGTTGCTTTGCAGGGCTTGATAGACCTGCGGCAGTGACTCGATCACGTCGCTTGGCAGCATGGCGGTCTTGCCCAGCCTTTCGGCACAGATCATCCCCGCTTCGGAATGGATGAACACGCCTGCGGCTGCTGCGGTGAAGGGTTCTGCACCCTGCGCTGACAGCGAGGCGATGATCCCCGCGAGGACGTCGCCGGAACCGCCTTTGGCGAGTCCGCTGTTGCTGCGGTCATTGCAATACAGTTCTCCGTTCCTTGCGATGACGGTGCGGTGGCTCTTGAGTACGAGAACGACGTCGGGATGCTCCTGAGAGAAGCGCTGAGCAGCAGCGGACAGATCCTGCAGGATCGCGTCGACAGTCAACCCTGTCAGGCGGGAGAATTCCTTGATATGCGGGGTGAGGATCACCGGTGCGCGGCGCTCCTTCAGAATATCTATATGCTGTGCCAGCGCGTTTATGCCGTCGGCGTCGATGATAACGGGCACGGAGACACGGCGGATGACTGCTTCCAGCACGGCGAGGGTATCGGCGGTATTGCCCATCCCGCAGCCGATCAGCACCGCTGTGGCGCGGTCGGCGGTGTTGAGGATCGCGGGCAGATCCGCGCGGGACAATGTGCCTACCCCGGAACCCGTGACCGGGACGCAAACGCTCTCGGGCATCGCTGCGGCATAGATGGGATAGATCCTCTCGGGCAGTACCTGATAGTGCAGGCCTACGCCGGAGCGCAGTGCGGCGCGGGCGCTGAGGATCGCGGCGCCGGCATAACCGTAACTGCCGGTCAGAGAGCAGAGGGTACCCATCGTTCCCTTATGGGCGCTGTCGGGGCGGCGGGGAAGATGCCGTGCGGCAAAGGCACGGTCGAGCGGGATCACAGGCGCTTCTCCCGATACAGCTTCTTTTTCAGCTCACCGGTGAAGCAAGGCTTCATCGACTCGATGAGCTGCTCGTTGGGCGCGAAAATGATGGCGCACTTGCCGCGGCTCTCATGCTGATAGACGGCGACATAGTTCTTCTCGGAGAACTCTTCGGGAGCGACGCGGTAGATCTTCGCGAGCTTGCGCTTGCTCATCTCTTCATCCGAATAGGGGAAGAAGTCCTCGAACTTTTTGACGTCCACCTTAACGACCGGCTTGCGCTTACGCTTGGCGATCACGCGGTCGACGCGCAGGATAGAGGGGAGAAAGGCATATTCATACTCGACACGCAGCGAGGTGACAAAATACCATACGCCGTAGATACAGAACATCGCGACGAACAGCGAGATATAAACGAAGTAAGGATGATCGGTAATGAATGCGAGTACGAACAGCGTGACGGGGATCGCAATAGCGGCAAAGACGATGAGCACAATGTTGAGGTAATATCGCGCGTCCTTTTTTTTCTTGACGACCTGTTCGACCAGAGGGTTGTTTTCCATAGCATGGCGATACCGATGGACGGTATCTCTCCTTTCTTTGTGAATCCTGTACAATAAATACTTTAGCACAAGCGGCTGTCTTTTTCAATAAAACTCTTGCAAAAATCCGATGATAATGTTAAAATAGCTTTTGTTGAACAGATAACGCGCTGACTGAGAGAGTAACCTCTCCTAAATCTTCAGAGAATGTCGGTCACCGGCTGAGAGCCGACACAGAGGCGGGACAGGCGAAGTTCACTCACGAGCGGCGACGCTGAACGTACGGTCCCTATGGACCGATACCGGTAGGCGACGACGGCTGACCCCGTTAACGGTCGATGAGTGCCACGGCTGATGCTGTGGAATATGGGTGGTACCGCGGTCCTTCCGTCCCTGTGGGATGGAGGGGCTTTTTGTTAATGAATAGGGAATGATGAATAATGAATCATTCTGGGAAAGCATGACGGCTTTTGGAGTATAGGCGGCGGACCTTACGGTATTGCCGGCGTCTCTGTTCGGTCCTGATATTGATTATTCTCTTTTCAATCTTCAGTTTTCAGTATTCATTGCGCCATGGGCGTACTCAGGAGGTAAATATGAAAGAAAAATTGGAACAGCTGCGGCAGCAGCTCGCCGCTGAGCTGAGCGCGGCGACCGACGCTCAGACGCTGGAAGGCCTGCGCGTCAAGTATCTCGGCAAGAAGGGCACGATCACCGATCTGCTCAAGGCGATGAAGGATCTCTCGAACGAGGAGAAGAAGAGCTTCGGTATGCTGGTCAATGAGCTCAAGCAGCACGCGGCGCAGAGCATCGCCCAGCGCACCGAGGAGCTGAAGGAGCTCGAGATCCGCCGTGAGATCGAGCTGATGCCCCGCTTCGACCTGACCATCCCCGTGAAGGAGGATCGCGGTTCTTATCATCCCATCACACTGGTACAGCGCGAGTGTGAGCGCATCTTCACCACCATGGGCTTCAATGTCGAGGACTATCCCGAGGTCGTCACCGACTATGAGTGCTTTGAGGCGGTCAACGTTCCGAAGGATCACCCCGCCCGCGATATGCAGGACACCTATTATCTGACGAACGGCGAGCTGCTGAAGTCTCAGACCTCCGCGGCGCAGAACGCCATCCTCAAGAAGTACGGCAAGCGCCTGAAGGAGGAGGGCATGCCGATCCGCGCAATCTTCCCCGGACGCTGCTTCCGCAACGAGGCGACCGATGCGACGCATGAGAACACCTTCTTCCAGATGGAAGGCGTTATGGTGGATAAGAATATCTCGATCTCTAACCTGATCTACTTTATGAAAACCATGCTGTCCGAGGTCTTTCAGCGCGACATCAAGGTGCGCCTGCGCCCCGGATTCTTTCCCTTCGTTGAACCGGGCTTTGAGCTGGACATCAGCTGCCTGATCTGCGGCGGCGATACCGGCTGTCCGTCGTGCAACCACAGCGGCTGGCTGGAGCTGTGCCCCTGCGGCATGATCCATCCCGAGGTGCTCCGCGAAGGCGGCATCGACCCCGAAGAGTACACCGGCTTTGCTTTCGGACTCGGTCTGACGAGACTCGCGATGATGAAGTACGGCATCAAGGACATCCGTGACCTGAACAGCGGCTCGCTCAAGGTGATGTCGCAGTTCACGGATGATAAGTAAGGAGGTCAGGGCATGTTTTTATCAATGAATTGGATCAAGGACTTCGTAGACCTGAGCGGTCTCGATGACCTCAAGCTCATCAACCAGTTCTCGCTCTCAACTGCCGAGGTCGAGAATGATATACAGTTCAAGGGCAGTGACATCAGCGGCATCGTCGTCGCCGAGATCAAGTCCATAGAGGATCATCCCGAGTCGAAGAAGCTCCACCTCTTAAAGGTAGACATCGGCGCGGATGAGCTGATCGACGTCGTCTGCGGCGCACCGAATGTACGCGTGGGGATGCGCACCGCCTTTGCGAAGGTCGGCGCGAAGATCGGCGAGATCGAGATCACACCCCGTCCGCTGGCGGGCTATATGAGCCACGGTATGTGCTGCTCCGAGAAAGAGATCGGCATCAGCGACGACCACAGCGGCATCATGGAGATCACCGACGATGTGCCGCTCGGCACCGATCTGAAGGACGTCTATGCGATCGACGACATTATCTTTGAGGTCGACAACAAGTCGCTGACCAACCGTCCCGACCTGTGGAGTCACTACGGTATCGCGCGCGAGTTCGCCGCGATCGCCAAGCGCCCCTTGAAGCCGCTTGACTTCGACGATCTTACCGCTTACGCCGATCTGCCGAAGGTCGACATGAAGATCGAGGATCCGCTGTGCTATCGCTACAGCTGCCTGCAGTTTGAGAACATCAGCCGCCATACCGCGCCCGTGAATATGCGCATCCGCCTGTATTACTGCGGGATGAGAGCGATCAACTTCCTCGCCGATATGACCAACTATCTGATGCTCGAGATGGGTCAGCCGATGCACGCCTTCGACAGCCGCAAGGTGGAGAACATCCGCATCAAGCGCTTTGACCAAGACTTTACCTTCACGACCCTTGACGGAGTGGAGCGCAATATCGACACCGATACCCTGATGATCTGTGACGGTGATACGCCTGTCGCGATCGCCGGTATCATGGGCGGTCTCGACTCCGAGATCGTAGCGGATACCTGTACGCTGACGCTCGAGAGTGCGACCTTTGACGCGACCTCGATCCGCAAGTCTACCGTCCGTCTGTCTCACCGTACCGACTCTTCCATGCGCTATGAGAAGTCGCTCGATCCCGAACTGACTGCGGCGGCGATCGCCCGCTTCGTCTACCTTTTGAAGCAGTACGACGGCGGTGTAAAGGTGGTATCCGCCCTGACCGACGAATATGCCTATCACTATCCGCAGGTGACGCTGGGCTTCGACAAGGCTTATGTCGACCGCTATACCGGTATCGAGATCGATAACGACACCATCGTCAGCACGCTGGAGCGTCTCGGATTCACCGTCAGCGTAGACGGCGATAACTTTGAGGTCATGGTACCCTCGTGGCGCGCGACGAAGGACGTCACCATCAAGGCGGACATCATCGAGGAGATCACCCGTATCTACGGCTACGATAACTTTGAGATCCATACGGCGAATGCTCCGCTGTTCCCGACCCGTCCGGAGCCTGTCAAAAAGGATGAGGATAACATCAAGGACATCCTCGTCAAGAAATATGCCCTGCACGAGCTGCATTCTTATATCTGGAACTATGCCGACGAGCTCAAGGAGCTGGGCATCGCCAATATCGGCGAGATCAAGCTGCTGAACGCCTCTAACCCCAACATCGAGACCATCCGCAAGACTCTGATCCCCACGCAGCTCTGTCAGGTGAAGAGCAACATCGGCTATGCGCCGTCCTTCGGTATCTTTGAGGTCGGCCGTGCAGTCAGCGGTATGACCGAGGACAACCTCTGCATCGAGCAGAAGCTGCTGGGCATCACCCTGTATCAGAAGGGTATGAATGTCCGCGAGCTGTACTTCCGCCTCAAGGGGATCATTGAGGAACTGGTGCTGGAGCTCAAGCACAAGGATGTGAGCTTCGAGGAGATCGAACCGGCGTTTGACTATGAACATCCGGTGAATCTCAACGCCGTTATCGTGGACGGCAAGCGTATCGGCCGCATCGGTATCGTCCATCCGAGTGTGATGAAAAAGCTCGACAAGCGCGCCTCTGTCGTATACGCCGAGATCGACATGGACTGCTTCACCGAGATCGTGAATGACAGTATCACCTACAGCGAGCCGTCTAAGTTCCCGAGCATTGAGATTGATCTGAGCTTCCTGACCTCGCGCTTTGCGCCGATCAAGAAGGCGATCGAGAACGCCGCCTGTGAGCTGATCCGCGCTGTGGACGTCATCGACATCTATGAGGATGAGAACAGCTCTTCCATCGCGGTACGCCTGACCTTCTGTGATCCCGCGCGTACGCTCACCCGTGAAGAGGTTACCGCCGTCAGCGACGCGATCGTCGCCGAGCTGGACGGTGCAGGTATCAAGCTGAAAGGATAATTCTGCTTTAGAATTATAATAATTCTCGAAAAGAAATATAAATAATTCTATGAAAGAATAATACTGAATATACATGAAAGAAGCGGGACGCATGATGCGTCCCGCTATTGGTATGTTTTCATAATATAATTCTAAGCAGGAAAATAAATAATTCTTATTCAGAAAAATATATTATTCTAATATAGAATTATTTGTTGACGGATTCCATTTGTCTGGCGTTCTCTTCGCTCAGTTCGTCGGCGATGGCGATCCTCTTGATGAGGTTGTGCACGGTCTTATTCAGCCCGCGGTTCTCGCTGTAATCGGCGGGGAAGATGAAGTCGACGCGGTCGTTGCGCAGGAGCTCCTCGACCTTCTCGCGGTTGCTGTCCTGATAGACGGCGATCGCCGTGCCGCCGTAGGCCTTCATCATCTTCATGCACGGCACATCCGACAGACCGTCGCCGATATAGATCATATTGGTGAAGGGTACACGCTTGGAATCGTCCGGCATGGAACGGTTGAGGTCGATGTCGTTGGAGATGTCCAGCACGCCCTTATTGATGCGGTAGACGAACTGGGTCTTATTGGTATAGTTGACGGCGGTCTTGGGCCACAGGGCGACGCCCGCTTCGTCATACAGGAATTCACAGGCAAAGATCTTGGTGAACTTATCGGCGATGCCGGAGCCTTCGATGATCTCTCTGAGTCCCGATGAGATGACATAGTGCTCCACCTGCACGCCCTGCGCCGCTCCGTAGAGATTCACACGGTCGAACCACTCACGCACGCCGGGGAAGAGCTCGATCGCCCTGCCGTTCTCGTTCAGGCGCTCACGCGTCAGGGGCATATCCTGACGGGCGCATTCGACGATCATCGTGTACATATAGGCGAGGATGCCGTCCATCTCTTCATCCCTGCCGAAGCCGTTGGCCTTCGCCCAGAAATCCTTTGGCTCCATATGCAGCATGGGGATGAAGCCGAAGTCCTGCATATCCTTGGTGCACAGGGTCTTATCAAAGTCATACATGATCGCGACGATCGGTCGTTCCATAGAGATTCTCCTTACTCATAGTGGGGATTAATGATTCTGGCGGGATACGCCGCGCCCTTTATTCGGGTGCGAGTGTCCCGCCCTTCGCTCTTAGTTCTTAGTTCAATAAGTTGTAATCTCAATGCTCTCGATGATGACGTCGTTGAGAGGTCTGTTGTTATAATTGGTTTCGGTCTGTGCGATGTCGTTGACAACTTCCATGCCGTCAAATACCTGACCGAAGACGGTATAGTTGCCGTCGAGGTAGTTGTTGTCCACCTGGTTGATATAGAACTGGGAACCGTTTGTGCCGGGACCGCGGTTCGCCATCGCGACAGCGCCCTCTGTGTTGTGCAGATAATCGGAGATCTCAAGGTCGAACTCCTCGCCGAAGGCGGATTCGCCGCCGGTACCGTTAAAGTTGGTGTAGTCGCCGCCCTGGATCATGAAGTTGTTGATGACACGGTGGAAGATGGTGTCGTCATAGCGTCCGGCCTGAGCCAGTGCCTTGAAGGATGCGACAGCCATCGGCGCGACCTCGGGGAAGAACTTCATGCTGATGTCGCCGTAGTTGGTGTGGATGACGGCGATGTCCTCGCCGTCCTTGGGATCGGCATACTGATACTCGGTGTCGATACTTAACAGATCCTGCGCCGGTACGTCGCTGATGCTGATGAGTGCCTCGGTGGATTTCGGTTGATAGTTCACGGTAGCTGCCTCGCTTTCGGTATTGTTGTCGGCCTGAGCCGTTGTAGCTGCGGGTGATACGGGATCGGTGGTGCCCTGCGATACGACCCTCTTACAGCCTGCCAGAGCTGACGCGATCAATATCAGGCACAGCGCCATGGTGATAATGCGTTTCATATTTGTTTCCTTCCTGAATGGTGTTGCGCAAATGCACATATTATTGTAATACATGACGCCGGCATTTTCAATAGGGATGGGAAAATTTGTCATATCTTCCTGAGATTTTTCATAGGTTATAGTATTCGATATGAAAATTCAGGAGGATTCAATATGACTGACTTTTGTCCCGAGGGGAATCGTATCGGACGGCCGGAGAACCTGGCTGCCATGCGTTCACACGATACACTGCTGCGGGCGATGCATATGGGGGCGATCCTCGAGGCTGATGCGACCCTGTGTGACAGCGGCCATAACCTTTGCGTAAATCTTGGCTGTATGCGCGGCATCATCCCGCGCGAGGAAGGGGCGCTCGGCATCCGAGAGGGTACGGTGCGCGACATCGCGATCCTCTCGCGGGTGGGGCGGCCGGTATGCTTTACGGTGACGGAAATCGTGACGGACGGTGATGAACCGCTGGCGATCCTCTCACGCGCTCAGGCGCAGCGCCGCTGTGTGGAGGAGTATCTGACATCGCTGAGTCCCGGGGATGTGATCCCTGCGCGTGTGACGCATCTCGAACCCTTCGGCGCCTTCTGCGACATCGGCTGCGGCGTGGCAGCGCTGATGCCGATCGACACGATCTCGGTCTCGCGCATCGAGCACCCGGATGAGCGCTTCAGCGTCGGCATGAACATCTGCGCCGTCATCAAGTCGCGCGTTGGTACGCGCATCACGCTCAGCCATAAGGAGCTGCTTGGCACCTGGGCTGAGAATGCCTCGCGCTTCGCCGTGGGGGAGACAGTGACGGGGATCGTACGTTCCGTTGAGAACTACGGCGCCTTCGTCGAGCTGACACCGAACCTCGCCGGTCTCGCCGAACTGCGGGACGATCTGACGGTGGGGAGCCGTGTGTCGGTATACATCAAGAATATTATACCCGCCAGAATGAAGGTAAAGCTCGTCGTGATCGACACGATCAACGAGCCTGTGCTGCCCGGAGCGATCGAGTACTTCACCGCAGAGGGACATATCGATCGCTTTGTCTACTCGCCGTCGGAATGTGAGCGAGTGATTGCGACAGATTTTTCAGTACAATAGTTTGACAATCACATTGACGTGGTGTACAATATATAGCGTATTATCGGTGATTTTCCTTACCGAATCCAGAGGTGCGCTATGGAACTGTATCAGTTTATTATCCTTGTCCTGCTCGCTGCTGCGGCGATCGCGGTCGGTGTTGCCGCTATTTTTATTATTCCAAAGAAGAATAAAGAAGGCGCTGCCGAGCTCTCCGCACTGCGGCAGGAGATCGTCGGTTCTACCCAGAATTCCGTCAAAAATCTCGGCGATATGATCGCGCAGAATCAGCAGGGATTCTCCGCATCGCAGAGCGAAAAGCTCTCTCATATCGAAGATCGCCTCAAGACCTTCTCGCTTGAGAATGAGCAGAAGCTCGAGAACATCCGCCGCACGGTGGAACAGCGCCTCGCCGACATCCGTACGGACAATACCAAACAGCTCGATGAGATGCGCCGCACGGTGGATGAAAAGCTCCAGAAAACACTGGAGGAAAAGATGACCCAGAGCTTTGCCCTCGTCAACGAGCGTCTCGAGCAGGTCTATAAGGGACTGGGCGAGATGCAGAGTCTGGCAGTCGGCGTCGGCGATCTCAAGAAGGTGCTGTCCAACGTCAAGACCCGCGGCATCGTCGGCGAGATCCAGCTCGCCTCGATCCTGGAGGAGATCCTCGCGCCCGATCAGTACGACACCAACGTCGCGACGAAGCACGGCTCCCGTGACGTGGTCGAATTCGCGGTGCGTCTGCCGGCGAAGGACGACGGCTTCATCTATCTGCCGATCGACTCAAAGTTCCCCGGCGATACCTACGCCGCCCTGCGCGACGCATATGAGTCCGGCTCCAAAGAGGCTGTCGACGCCGCTGCAAAGCAGCTCATCACCACCATCCGCAAAGAGGCGAAGGATATTCGCGATAAGTATATCGACCCGCCGAATACCACCGACTTCGCTATCATGTTCCTGCCCTTTGAGGGACTGTACAGCGAGGTCGTCAACCGCGGGATGGTGGAGCTGCTGCAGCGTGATTATAAGGTGAATATCGCCGGTCCGTCCACGATGGCGGCCTTTCTGAATTCGATCCAGATGGGCTTCAAGACCCTCGCGGTGCAGAAGCGCTCCGCCGAGGTGTGGAAGGTGCTGGGATCGGTCAAGAAGGAGTTCGAGACCTTCAACGCCGTCCTCGTCGCGACCCAGCAGCGCCTCGATCAGGCGAATAAGGAACTGGACAAGCTCGTCGGCGTACGCACCCGTATGATCACCAAGAAGCTCTCCGCTGTCGAAAGCAACGCAACGCCGCTCACCGCCTATTTTGAAGGTGCGGAGGATGACGGTCCGGATGAAGTCTGAGGAGGGAACGATGATGAAGAATACACGGCGGAATGCCCTGTGGCTCACGGCTGCGCTGATCGCCGGCCTGCTGATCGCCCTGCTGCTGACTGCCTGCGGTGAGGAGACCTTCATCTGCAGCCGCTGTTATGAAGAGAAGCATGAGGTGCCGCATCATGCGCTGGTGAAAGCGACCAGATTCCCGAACGGCGTGGATATGACCCTGTGCCAAGACTGTTACGACAGCTACCGGCGCGGCGAGTGGGCTCTGCCGTAAATCGAATCATTGAATGAAAATGCCCCCTTACGGCAATACTATGGACAGTATTACCGTGGGGGGATTTTTTGCAGTATAATAAGGTCGAGATCTGCGGCGTGAATACCGCAAAGCTGAAGGTGCTGTCCGAGGACGAAAAGCGGGAATTATTGCTTCGGATGCATGACGGCTCGCCGGTCGAGCGGCGGCGTGCCAGGGAAGAAATGATCACAGGGAACCTCAGGCTGGTGCTGAGCGTGATCCAGCGCTTCGCCGGCAGAGGAGAGAATCTGGACGATCTCTTTCAGGTCGGGGTCGTCGGACTGATCAAGGCGATCGACGGCTTCGATAACGAGGTCGGGGTACGCTTTTCAACGTATGGCGTGCCGATGATCCTCGGCGAGGTGAGACGGTTCCTCAGGGACGGCGCTCCTGTGCACGTTTCGCGTTCGATGCGCGACACCGCCTATCATGCCATGCAGGTGAAGGAGGAGCTGACGAATACTCTCGGACGTGAGCCGACGGTGGAGGAGATCGCCGAGCGCCTCGGCACGCCTAAGGAGAACGTCGTGCTGGCGCTGGAGGCGATCGTCGAGCCGGTCTCGCTGTATGAGCCGGTGTTCTCTGACGGCGCAGATACCGTGTACGTCATGGATCAGGTGGGGGACAGGAGCGATGATCATGACTGGCTGGAGGAGCTCGCCTTTAAGGAAGCGCTGAAGAAGCTCAGCGATCGCGAAAAGAAGATCCTCTCCCTGCGCTATTTCCGCGGAAAAACACAGATGGAGGTCGCCGATGAGATCGGTATCTCGCAGGCGCAGGTCAGCCGCATCGAGAAGGCCGCTATCAACTCTATCAAAAGAGAATTGTAGCATACCATGTTGTGAATGAATCTGCAAGTCGATCGAGTAAAGAGCGCGGTCAGGGATCGATCATCAACTCTCGGGCCGTGATCATTCATTCGCGAAGCATTGGATCCAATACAAAACCTCCCTGTATCGTGTGAAACAGGGAGGTTAATTCTTCTATGGAATAATAATTATTCAGCCTCTTTGCTCTTGATGAGGAAGCGATAGACCAGAGCCGCCAGAGCGCCGCCGATCATCGGAGCAACAAAGAATACCCAGTAGACCGACAGAGCGGAGGGATCGCCGGCGAGCGCCTTGACCACGGCGGGACCGAAGGAGCGGGCGGGGTTGACGGAGGTGCCGGTGAAGTAGATACCGAAGATATGTACCAGCGTCAGGGTGAAGCCGATAATCAGACCGGCACACTTCTCAAACTTCTTGGCAGAAGTGACGGACAGGATCACGAGAACAAAGACGAAGGTCAGCGCGACCTCGATGCCGCAGGAACGGATCCAGCTTCCGTGATACAGTGCGTTGGTGCCCAGTCCGGTCTCAAAGCCTCTGACGACGATCAGTCCGAGTGAGGCTGCGCCGGCAGTAGCGCCCGCAAACTGAGCGATGAGGTACACGATGAACTCAGTAAAGCTCATGCCGCCGTTGATGAATACGCCCAGTGAAACAGCGGGATTGATGTGACAGCCGGAGACGTTGCCGATCGAGTAGGCCATCGCGACAATGACGAGTCCAAAGGCGAGCGCGGTCAGTATGTAAGCGCCCATGTGCTCCGGCGAACAGTTCAGGATGGTTGCCGTACCGCAGGCCAAAAAGACCAGCGTGAAGGTACCGATGAATTCCGCACAGAATTTTTTAATCATGTTCATATCTCCTTTTTTATGAAATTCTCTCCGCGCTCTCGCACGGAGCAATTACAACCATTATCATAGCAAGAACCGAACGAAAAATCAATGCTTTCGAAGGGCTTTTCTGATTCTCTGCATGGACTATACGGTGATGATCCCGGCGTATCCCGCGCCGATCCCCAGCACTGCCGAGATCACGATGACGAGAATGGGGTTGAGCTTCTTGTACATCAGCAGGAAGAGCATGACAGCAAAGACGATGAGGATGAACCACAGGTTCGCGCTCGCAAGGTAACCGCCGACGGCGTCAAGCGAGAATCCCGCGGGGAACAGCACGCTGAAGCCGACTGTCAGAACCGTTGCCGCGATCAGTCCGACGACGGTGCTCTTGAGCCCCAGCATCACGCCTTTGATGATGCGGTTCTCCTTGAACTTTTCGTACCCTTTGGCGATCAGCAGGATCAGCAGGAAGGGCGGCAGCACCAGCCCGACGGTCGCGCACACAGCGCCTAGGAAGCCGCCGACCTGTGAGCCGACATAGGTGGAGATATTCACCGCAAAAGCACCGGGTGTGCTCTCCGCAACGGCGATGAAGTCCACCAGTTCCTCGGTGGTCATCCAGCCGTGCGCCGCAACGGTCTCCTTGATGAAGGGGATCATCGCGTAGCCGCCTCCGAAGGTGAGAGCGCCCATCTTGAAGAATTCGAGGAAGAGGGTCAGCAGGGTCATGTCAGCTCCCTCCCCGCGCGCCGCGCGATAATACTTGCCGCAAGGCCGATGATCGCCGCCGATACCAGCACGATGATGACGTTAGCCGAGAAGAAGGCGACCGCCGCCATGGACGCCGCCATGATGAGGTAGGCGACGATATTCTTCGGCGACTTTTTGTACATGGAGATGACCGCCTTGACCAGCAGCGCGAGCACGCCGGCTCGAATACCGAAGAAGGCGTATTTGATGATCATCAGTTCCTCAAACTGACGGAGGAACAGCGAGATCAGATAGATGATGACGAAGGACGGCAGTACGACTCCCAGCACCGCGCAGAATGCGCCGAGAATACCGGCGAGCTTGAAGCCGATGAAGGTAGCGGCACAGATGGAGATCGGTCCGGGGGTGCTCTCCGACAGGGCGATCACGTCGATCAGGTCATCGGGGGCGATCCAGTTCTTCTTTTTAGACGTTTCGTTCTCGATGATCGGGATCATCGCGTAGCCGCCGCCGAAGGTGACGACGCCGATCTTCATGAACGTCAGGAATATCTGCAGGCAGAGTTTGAACTTTTGTTTCATGATGTCCTCTTGGATATAGATGAGCGGTTAACGGTTAATGGCTAACGGTGAAGGGAAAGCCTGAGGGCTTTTCACCGTTCATCGCGGCGCAGGCGTATCAGTTCTGCTTCTCCACGATCTTGTAGTCGTCGCTGAAGCGGAAGTAAGGACAGCTCGACTCGCTCCCGCGCATGAAACGCTCCACGTCATCCTCATCAAGGTTGACCGAACACTCGTAATCATCGTAGTATTCGTTATAATTGTAGTATGCGCAGAATTCACAACTGCTTTTTCCTGCCATGAGCGTCTCCTTTTTTCGTGATTATTCACACATATTTGTCCGCTTTTTGTATACAACGCTAATTATAGCAAAAGCGAGGCTTATTTTCAATACATTTACGCAAAAATGGTTGCAATTATCAGACATATTTTGTATAATAACTATAACTTATTTGTCAGGAGATGATACCATTGAAGATTACTAACGACATCCGCTATATCGGCGTGAACGATCATAAGGTTGACCTTTTTGAGGGTCAGTATGTCGTTCCGAACGGCATGGCCTATAACTCTTATGTCATTATGGACGAAAAGATCGCTATCATGGACACCGTCGACCGCAACTTCGGCGCCGAGTGGCTGAGGAATCTGGCTGCCGTACTCGGCAACCGTGAGCCCGATTATCTTGTCGTTCAGCACATGGAGCCCGACCACAGCGCGAACATCGATAACTTCCTGAAAGCATATCCCAACGCTACCGTTGTGTCTTCTCAGAAGGCCTTCGCGATGATGCTCAACTTCTTTGGCACCGAGTATGAGGATCGCCGCATCGTCGTCAAGGAAGGGGATACCCTCGAGCTGGGCGCTCACACCCTGCACTTTGTCGGCGCTCCGATGGTACATTGGCCTGAGGTCCTGATGACCTATGACAGCACCGATAAGGTCCTGTTCTCCGCCGACGGCTTCGGTAAGTTCGGCGCGCTGGATGTAGAGGAAGACTGGGCTTGTGAGGCTCGCCGCTACTACATCGGCATCGTCGGCAAGTACGGCGCTCAGGTGCAGGCTGTCCTGAAGAAGGCTGCCGGCCTTGAGATCGAGGTCATCTGTCCGCTGCACGGTCCCGTCCTCAAGGAGAACCTCGGTTATTATCTCGATCTGTACAACACATGGTCATCCTACGCTGTCGAGACCGACGGCATCCTGATCTGCTACACCTCCGTCTACGGCAACACCAAGAAGGCTGTCGAGATGCTGGCGGAGAAGCTCCGCGCGAACGGCTGCCCGAAGGTCGTCGTTCATGACCTCGCCCGTTCGGATATGGCCGAGTGCGTTGAGGACGCCTTCCGCTATGGCAAGATCGTCCTCGCCACCACCACCTATAACGCTGAGATCTTCCCCTTCATGCGCGAATTCATCGAGCACCTCACCGAGCGCGGCTTCAAGAACAGGACGATCTCCTTCATCGAGAACGGTTCCTGGGCTCCTCTGGCCGAGAAGGTCATGCGCAAGATGCTCGAAGGCTGCAAGAACCTCACCTATACCGATCATCATGTCCATATCAAGTCTGCTGTCAGCGAGAAGAATATCGAAGAGATCGACGCCCTGTGCGCCGAGCTGACGAAGGAATACCTCGCAAAGCAGGATGAGACCGCGGACAAGAACGATCTGACCGCCCTGTTCAATATCGGCTACGGTCTGTATGTCGTCACCGCCCGTGAGGGCGAGAAGGACAACGGCTGCATCGTCAACACCGTTTCGCAGGTCACCAACTCCCCGAACCGCATCGCCGTATGCATCAACA
>Ga0310690_10003595_pt1 | contig 22985 bp, 32 predicted proteins | sample AusTroGonzalo_MG_2_FD_207661 | JGI IMG/M metagenome (GOLD analysis project Ga0310690, IMG submission 207661) | Bovine rumen microbial communities from tropical cattle in Woodstock, Queensland, Australia - Gonzalo_04 (v2) (version 2) | ecosystem: Host-associated > Mammals > Digestive system >... | reverse complement strand
AGAAAAACAGATTTTCCGCTGCCTGTAGTCCCTGCTATCAAGATATGCCGCGCGTTGTCTATGGTATCAAGTACGATCTGCCCGCCGGAAAAACCAACTATAAAAGGTATATCAGGATTGTTAAAATCAATATAACCGTTATAGTCTTTATAATCGTATAAAGGTTGTTTTGTTAACGCCCTGATATATAATGCTGTGGTATCGTTTACTATCTCCAAGTGTTGACCCGTTGCGGTCTGCAATGCCGGGAGTAAAGTCTTTAACCGTTGCGGCGTTGCGGATGATCCCGCCGGGGTTAACTTATAAGATATAAACCCGTCCCCGGTGATTGTTTGTGTTATCATATACGGGATTTTGTAAAGGCGTAAAGCCTCATCAAGTTTCATTCTTATCACTTCCTTTCTGTAGTGTTATAGGTATGTTTTCCTTTTTGCACTCTTCATCAAGATAAGATTCCAACATATTAGATAATGAAGTATGCTTTTTTTGTGCTAGTTCATTATATGCCGCCCTTTTGCCCTTTTTAACCCTGAATGATACAATCTCAAGGGTTTTCTTTTGATAATCATTAGTGGCTTTTTTTTGGGCGTCCGTGTATTTACTTCCCATATAAAAATCACTCCTTTCCATATTCAGTTATCAAAGATCATTCTACTTGTTAAAAACTTGCAAGGATCGCGGATATATCTTTTTGATAATCCGGCGTCTTGTGGTTTTTGAATACTTCCCGCGTTTTCTCTTCAATATATGAAGGATCGTTTTTTATGCGGTCAAGATTGCGGTTTACCCGGTCAAGATCGGTTAACAATTCTATCAATGACTTTTCTTTTTTCATGGATCGCGCCTCCTTTCATACAATATTCGGTTGACTTCATTATAATAGAAAGATATACAACTAGCAATATACACAATGCACAATGCTAGTTATATAATGTTGTGCATTATTCCATATTGATATATAACTAGCAATATACTATAATACAGACAGAACAAAACAAAACAGCACTTTAACGGAGGGCAGAACATGAACTATAAGACACTTATAAAAGAGGTTAGCACATTAAGACCCGGCGAGATCATCTATATCAATTCTATCGGTTTATCAATAAGAGGAATTGAAACAGTGCGGCTCATGGTAAAAAACGGCGTGTTAATTCCCGAGATCGAAGAGGTCAAGAAGGTTTACAAAGATATTGAAGCGGTTATGACGGGCGCGGTTATTTTTCCACAGATGATATATCGCAAGGGCGGCAAAGACTACCAAAAATATATGGAAGGAGGCGAGGCATGAAAACATACTACATTAGTTTTGACGGGTTAACATTTACGGCAGATTTGACGCCGGATGAAGTAAAAGCAATAGCAACGGATGACAGCATAACAATTAAGGAGGTGTAAAAAATGTTCAAAAGGTTAACAGAATTATTTTTACAGGATCAGGCAGCAAGGGCGGCAAAAAATGAGAAATGGATCATATACGGAAACGAATCCGACATTGACCGTGGTCTGCGTCATTATTCAACTGATTTGAGATGGGATCAATACAAAACGGGCAAAATATCACGGCAAAAAGCTATTGACCTTGCAATTATCAGAATGAGAAAACAGGAGCAAAAAAACACGGAGGCAGGACTTGCCCGCCTTGATATGGTTAGTAAAGCGCCGGAATTGACAACCGCAAGTATTGATATTGAATGGATCAGGTCATCAACATGGGGATATAACCCGCATTGCGAATCATGGAGTGATAACGGCAGGACATACGGACGCGCTAGCGGATGCGGATATGACAAGGAATCAACGTGTATAGCGGAGGCATTTAACCAGGATAACACAATGTTAAAAATACTCTATACATTAAAAGAGGCGGGACTTGCCGCGGGTATGGATGACACAAGCGGATCAGCTTGCACAGGGCATGATAACAGAAATATCATCGGGTATGGCGCGGGTTATAGCGTATTGCCTTATTATGAGGGCGGAGTCGGATCAAGCTGTTTTTGGTCTATCATCAAAAAAGCCGGATATAAAATAGAGGGTTATCACACTAAAAAATCGGATCATTACAGGATAACAAGGGCATAAAAGGAGGTAAAAGGACATGAAAACACTTGAAATATTAAGGACATTAAGAGGTAAAACGGACGTTGACACAATGAATATTATTATTAATTCTTTTCGTGATGAAGTCGGGCAGACCTGGAGCGGGATCAAAAACAACAATACAACACGCGCGGCAGCTGTAAAGTCATATAAAGGTAACACGCCGGGACATTTAGCGAAAATGCAGGATGATGACAACGGACTTTACACGGACGGTTATACGGCTTTATCCCTTCCGGTAAAAGGGGCAAAATATCCAGATGATAACACAATAGTTAAACATTTTAAGGATATATTACAGAACAAAATCAGGGTCGACTTAAAAACTAGCATTAACTACTCCATAGCAACGGCAAAATGTAACGGATGGAGATTAGGCGACACGGATCATTATATCAAAGTTAATGATTGCTATTATAACTTATCACTTGTGGCGCGGGGTTTTAACTGCATAGCAGACCCGAAAACATACAATGATTGCGATGTATGGCAGGATAACACACCGGGCAATAAATACAAGGCGTTGTTATTATCTAGTAAATACGGTCTTTACATGGTTTTACCATTTGCCGCGCCGGGTAACTTGACCTATGATGTAACGCCTTGTGACGGGCTTTTTGATGAGATACAAAAAGAAAATGAAGATATAGCATGGAGGGCGATAGCATGAAAAACAAGGATAACGCATTGAATGACTTTTTAACAATGATCTATCAATCCTGGACATATGCAAAATTAACAGACAAGGAAAAAGAGAAAATGCACGATATACTTGTTTGTTGTTCACATTTGCGCGGGTCCTGGGATGCACGATATGAAATATTAAATGATCTGTATTATGCTTTTTTGGTCGGTCTGGGATATACGCCGATAAACTGGAGGGAAAACGAAAACACGCCGCTATTTTAAGGAGGGATGACAATGTATATTTATCTGTATGACGGATCAAGACTATACTGTGATAAAATCGACATAATAGGATCAAGGGTTATGTGTGATGATATTTACGTCCTGAATATATCAGACATTGACAGGATCGAAACAGCATAACAAGTAGGGCGGGGCAAATAAAGCCCCGTCTTTTTTATGCGTATAAACCCCCGGAAAAATCCCCGCATTTGACAATATACCCCTGTTTTGATATAGGGACGCGGGAAGGGACGGGACGCAATGAAAAAATCAAACAAGGGGCAAAATACGCCTATATTAGAATATACTCCAACCATTAACCGCCTGCCGGATGGATCGCTTGACTATAACTATTATTACAATGCTAGTATGGACATAATCGAGCGCAACATGGAGGCAGATGGACGTGACCCGCTGCACATCACATCAAATCAACTACAATACTATCTTGATTTATGCTATATATCCCTATTCAAGCCAGACAACACAAAAGGCAGCAAACCAAACAACATACTATATGGCTATAAATCAAGGTATGAACCAGAAGATATTAAAACCCTTATAGCTATATATGTTCGTATATGCGCTAAATATGACGCCCTGCCTTCAATAGTCGGCGCATCCTATTACACGGGCATTGATGAGGAGGTTATCAGACAATATGAGGTAACGGCAGGAAGTCTAGGCATATCAAAGCGCAGAAAAAACTACATCCAAAATCGCTTGAATAATACCCCGATAGGAGTAATGACATTAGCTAATAACGACATTGAAACAGGGCTTTTATATACACGGCAGAACATAGTCACGCATGAGGCGGTCAAGCGGTCTTTATCTTTTGACGATCTGAAACGGCTAGCGGATAATGGCGGGAATGGTAGCAATAATTGCTAATATGGACGGATAACACACGGACGGACACGGGGCAAAAGTCTATAAACCCTTGCAAATACGGCATTTATTAAGGTTTACAATTTGGGCGTGAAAGATGACTTTCGCGAATACTTTATCTGGACAGGCGCAAGGGACTATGCAAGGAACTATGCCCGGACACTAGCACAGAAACCATCCAACCGCGCGGGTTACCCCTTCAAGTTCTTAAAAAACAAAAAGGCGAAATGACGTACGAAGAAAAGAAAACACAATTTCACGATCCCATATACAGGAAGATGATGAAGTACACCTGCGGATCAGTATGTTACAACTGCGGAAGCACGGAAGGTATCGAGTATCACCATATTGTACCGTTGTATGTGGGTGGTACGAATAACATATCGAATATAGCCTGTTTATGTTCTAAATGCCATAAGGCGGTACATTGGGGCGGTCATATAAACGACTACAGGGCTACGATTAAAACGGGCAGACCACATAAAGTATCGGATGATGTGTTGGATGCGGCGTTTGCGGAGTACACGAACTGTCAAATAGGCACGAGGGAATGTAAAAGCAAGATAAAGATGGCAAAGAGCTGCAAGATCAAGGATATGTCTTATTACAAGAGATACGTCAAAGAGCGCGGGATAGTGAGTGTAAAGAACAATATAGACATCATACTGAAAAAGAGGGGCTATCTAAAATCCGGGGAGATAGTCGGGGAAACTGTCTATGAGAATGGAACTGTAGAGGTGCATAAGTGGGGTATATAGCGAAGATCGTGATATGTGTGGTTTTGTACTACATGGCTGATACTGTTTGCGGCGTGGTTGGTAGACATGTACCTGGATTTCGAGAAGTGGTTGTTCTCATAAGTGGTTTACCATAACTAGGCATATTTAGCAAGAATTAGTTATTTGGTACGGAATTTTCCGAGCCTGTATCAAGAAAACAGTAAAATAATAGCAAGAATTAGGAATTTGAAATGATTAACGAAGAAGATTGCAAAAGATTACGGGAAGAATGGGTAAATAGTATAGAAAAGGTTATGGCAGAACGGAATTTAGGCAAAACCTGCTATAACTGCGGAAGTGATGAGGGTGTAGAACTACATCACGTTGTTCCATTAAAACTAGGTGGGACAAACAAACTGTCAAACATAGTCGTTTTATGTCACAAGTGCCACATGGCGGCGCATTATGGGAGGCATATAAACGATTATATTGGTTGTGACAGGGAAACTATAAACGCAAAGATACGTTCCACTAGAGAAAGAAAGCGATTAAAGCGCCAACAAGAAGAGGCGGCTTTTGGCGATTATGTTCATGGAAGGATTGGATTAAAGGAATGTAGAGAAAGAATATCACGTCCCGGAAAAGGAAGAATAGACAGATTAAAGAGTTTTATAGACTATTGTGATCGTCATTTTATAGATTGCGTTTACAACGGCATTGATGGACGGATTGAGAATGGCGAAAAACCTAGGATGGGGCAACGGATAGGATATGTAGTTTATAAAAACGGGGACAGAGAAAACATATTTTGGAATTGACGAGTGCAGAATGGACAGAAAAGGTTTTTTATACCTGGCGGATGAAATGCTAAAGAGATCGAACGCAAAGGGCATCAAGGTAGTTTTTTGGGATAACACAGGGAGATACAAGGTAAAGATACGGAAAGATGGACGAAAGGTACGATAGAGATTACTGCGATAAAGAGTGTTTTGCCAACCGGGACAATCATTGTTTAGCTTTGTCGGTGTCCTACCGTGGGGAATGTCCGTTTCAAAGGACAGATATAACGATGGAAGAACAGGCGAAACAGATGATTAGGTACGACAGTAGGAGAAATCTGATATGACACATTTTGTAGTACCGGGTCTGCCCCGCGGGAAAGGGCGTCCGAGGTTCAGCCGGAATGGACACACATACACACCGAAAGACACGATCCTGTATGAGAATTTAGTAGCGACTTCATACGATGGTGGGAAGTTAGAGGGTGACTTGTCTGCAAAGATCGTGTGTTACTTTCCTATTCCGGCATCGACCACGAAGAAAAAGCGTGAAATGATGTTGACCGAGAGGGTCTATTACAATCACAAGCCGGATTTGGACAATTTAGCGAAGATCATACTAGATTCGCTGAATGGTATCGCATTTGACGATGACAGGCAGGTTGTGAGATTGGAAGTATCGAAATTTTATTCAGATAGACCGAGGGCAGAGGTATGGCTGACGGAAATCTAGGGGAAGTACAGAAGATAGTCCGTTCTTTGGACGATGACTATGTAAGTCAATTATATCTTGATGAACGATTATTAGACGGGTATGTGAAGAATATCACATATTCCTTATTTCAGTTGAACGAAATAAAATACGCCCGTTCTTTAATCTCATTGACTATGGAAAAGGTGCATCAGACGGTAAAGAAAGCCGGATTTTCCTCTATATGGGATTTAGAGGCGAAGATTTGGGGGCAAGATGTCTATTTGTTAAGGGGATTTTATCAATTATGCCTGTTAAACTCTTTTTGGAACTTGGAATCGTTTACTTTCTTCATGGAACAGGACAGACCACAGGAAAAAAGGTTTTATCTGCCAAGAATCAAGCCGTTGCAGACCGTTTTAGGCGATTTAGAGGATTTAGCGAACAGAAAGATCAAGTTTCTTGGTATTTCCCTTCCCCCTCGAGTCGGTAAGAGTACGGAATGTATTTTCTTTCTCACATGGCTTGCCATGAAGCGACCAAACTCACATTCAGCTATGGGCGGTCATTCAGGTGTCTTGACAAAAGGGTTTTATAAAGAATTGATGAACCTTTTTGATAGTGCGGAGTATAGATTTGGTGAAATCTATCAATTCTGGCACGAAAAAGAGCAGAAAGTCATACAGGACAAGTCAGCGGAGGACTTGACGATAAATCTAGGCAAGCCCGATAGGTTTTCTACTTTAACGTGCCGTTCGATAGATGCGACATGGACGGGAGCGGTTGACGTTTCATGGGATGGAGTATTATACGTTGATGACCTTGTAAGGGATCGTGAACACTCATTAAGTCCTACACGAATGGAAAACACCTGGCAGGAATATCTTAACAAGATGGTCGATAGAAAGAGCGGATTTGACCCGACAGGGGACGAGATAGACCTTGGATATGACATAGATATGTGCTTTGACTTTGCCGGAGCGTGTGAACTGATGGTCGGTACGTTATGGAACGTCTATGACCCTTTGTATAGATTGGAACAGCTATACGGGAACGACCCTCTTTATCGTTTCCGCAAGATACCCGCCCTGAATGAGCATGACGAATCTAACTTCAACTATACCGTGAACGGATTTACCACGGCATATTACAGGGAAATGAGGGAGAGATTGGATGATCCCGAATGGATGGCTAAATACCAACAAGCGCCGTTTGTGCGTGAAGGTATATTGTATAAACCGTCAGAGTGTAAGTATTTCCCCGGAGAGATAACCGAAACGGTCAATAAGGTTATCGGTGTGCTTGATCCTGCGGTTGGTGGCGGTGACTACCTATCTATGATAGTCATAGCCGAGGGCAAGAAGAAGTACGCGATAGATTGGGTGTATTCCAAAGAAACGAAGGGAAAGACGATACCCGAACTTGTGGCAAAGATCAAATTCCACAATATATCCGAGGTTCACTACGAGCGAAACGGCATAGGACGTGTATTTGATGACGAACTGACACAGGCGTTGCACAATGCTGATTACTTCAGGTGCAAGATGACATCATTTGCGGCGCCGGAGGGCATGAGCAAAGAGGAAAAGATCATAGGCTATTCGGATTGGGTAAAGTCAAATATCTATTTCATAGACGAAACGGCAAAATCAACCACATATACCCGGTCAGGGCAGTACCAAACAGCGCTAAACCATACCTTCATATATACGTCTGTCGGTAAGAACAAGTACGATGATGCGCCGGATAACTTGGCACAAGTCGGAAGGGTGTACGAGCGGCAGAGGAACGGCATAGTTGATGTGATAATGAATCCTTTTAGGTGAGGTGTGAAATGGCAACAAAACGAAACGGTATCTACGGAATGCGGAATTATCAAGGAGTGTGAGAATGAGTAAACCACGAAAATTAAAAAAAGAAAATATAGTATGCGATATATGTGACTTAATGGAATTGCGTAAACTTGCGAATTGGTTTCTTGATAAATTCGCATACGATCCTGATGGTGGAATATACCCATACAGATTAGAAGAAATTTTCCCTGATATAGACTTTAATGAACTTCTTACTTTCGGAAATGTTATGGCTACTTTAAGCGAAAGAATCGAAAGTTATATAGCTGAAAAATTAGGGGTACAAGACGATGAAATGTAAAAACTGCGGAGCAGAACTAAATAACGGGCGGTGTGAATATTGTGGATCATTTTTTTCCGAAGATATGCGGTATATGACGCTGAAAGCACCCAAAATAGACGAGGATTTATTCAAGAAGATACTGTTTAAGGGGTCACCATGCAGAGATGATGATAGCCGGATGCACAAAGAAGTTTTAGAAGTTACCTGCATTGGAGATACGGAAAGACACTTTATAGAGGGCATATAATGTACGATGACTTATACGAATACAATCAGATGATAGAACGCAAGTTAGACCGTGTTTCGGAACTACGGGCAGCTTTAACCTCCATGAGTGCGCCTTTAGGGGAGAAATCATCGGGGTCGCATGAGGACAGGATGGCTAATCTCATGTGTAAGATAGTCATTTTAGAGAATGAACTTGAAGGATTGATAGATGACTACGCTGACCGCAAAAGGAAAGTGCAACAGGAGATTTTTCAGCTTGAAAACGAGGAATGGCAGGATATAGTCTATATGCACTATGTCGAGTTCAAGCCGATGCACGAAATAGCCGAAATCAAAGGTACTACGATAGGTGCGGTTAAGATGAAAAATCAAAGAGCGTTAAAATGTCTGAAAAAAATTACAAAAAGTCAGACTATTTAAGCAAATTTTCAAAAAACTTATTGACGTTACCCCGATTTTTTGATATATGGCAAACTGTAAGAGTGTCAAAGGGCGGTTTTCCGTCCTTTTTTCGTGGAGTAAGAAATGAAAGACCCGAAAAGAAACAGCAAACCCTTCAACGTAGTATGTCATAATTCCTTTGGGCGTGAAGTCATCTACACAAACGAAACCAAGATTACCAAAGACAACATCATAAAGGAATTAGGGAAATCTATATCTAGTCACAGGCAGAACGCAGAGGAAATAGATTATCTTTACAACTATTATTTAGGCAATCAGCCTGTTCTTTACAGAACAAAGCAGGTCAGACCCGAGATTAACAACAAAGTCGTGCAGAACACGGCTTATTTTATTGTTGAAACCAAGACAGCGGATATAGCGAGTGAACCCATACAGTACGTTTTAAGGGGAACAGACGAAAGAAAGTCACAGGAGATAGCCGACCTCAATACCATTATGGAAAACGAGGACAAGGCATATTCTGATATATGTCTGGCACGTTGGAGATCAATCTGCGGTACATCTTATAGATTTATAGCAAACGATGACGGAAGATCAAGTTTACTTGATGAAACTGATTTTAGAATAGACGTTTTAGACCCTAGACAGGCATTTGTGGTCTACTACACGAACAATATCCCGGCTTATTCCGTACAACTTACTAAAGACGAGAATAACAAGAATATATACTTTGTCTACACTAATGAACAATGGTTCAAGGTCGGGGCAAACAAAGTTATAGAAAGTGGTGTGAACGGCTTTCACGCTATCCCTGTCATAGAATATCCGAACAATGAGAACAGGATTTCCGACATAGAGATAACCATTTCCTTATCGGATGCCATAAACTTCATGGCTAGTGACAGGCAGAATGGAATAGAGGGCTTTGTGCAATCCTTTATTAAGTTCATTAACTGCGAAATGGACGCTGACAAGTTCGCTGAATTACGTCAGAGCGGTGCATTTATCGTCAAATCGAACAACGGTGAGAACAAAGCCGATGTAGATATAATGTCATCCGAACTTAATCAGAGTGAAAGTCAGGTCGCTATTGATGACCTTTTCCAAAAACTTTTGGTTATACAGGGTATCGCTAACCGTGAGGGCAATTCCGGCGGTGACACGATGGGAGCGGTCAATTTAAGGAATGGTTATATAGACAGCGAAAAAAGAGCGGAACTGTCCGAACCGTCATTCAAGAAAGCCGAAAAGCAATTCCTGCGGATTGTCCTTTACATGATGACGGTCAAGAAACAGACCACGCTTAAAATCACGGACATTGAGATAAAGATTTCCCGTTCCAAGATGGATAATATGCTTACTAAAGCAGAAACGATGAAAATTCTGCTTGAAAGTGGCATATTCCCGGAGAGGGCTATCAAATCAGTAGGGTTCTTTGCTGATCCCGAACAAGTAGCCATTGAGAGCCAAAAGAGAATGGATATTCTTTATCCTACGGAAGTACAGGAAACACAGGAAAAGCCGGATGAAGTCATAGAGGTTGAGGATGAAGCTTGACGAACTTAATCAGCTTAAACGGTTCTTTTCGACAATGGATATATCAGAAGGTGAAAAAAAGAAACGTACTGACCTTGCTTACCTTTTGTATGACGCTATATATTTCACTTTTGCACTTATCAAAGTGGAAAAGGAAATCGAGGAACGGGATTTTACTACAAATGCGTTAGTAGTAGACCAATACAGGGAAACGTTGGAAAACCGTATAGAGGATGCCTTGAAAGGTGTTCCGCATGAGCCGGACTATGTGCCACGTTTAGTTAATGACATCATAGAAACCACGGACAGACACCCTGATGATCCGTATTACCTATCACAGGATAGAGCGTTACTCATAGCACAGAACGAAAGCAACAGCGTTTATAACTATTCCGACTATGATAACGCTAAAAAGAGCGGAAAACAGTACAAAACATGGATTGCAGAGATAGACGATAAAACCCGCGAATGGCATTTAGAGGTTGACGGTACAAAGATACCGATTGATGAAATGTTCCATGTAGGGAAAGACGAAATGCTTTTTCCACATGATTATCTGCGCGGATCAGCAGAAAACCTCGTTAATTGCCGTTGTATATGCTTTTATGAATGATACCGTTCATTTTAACACTCCATAAAGCCGTATGTCATCCGGGGCATACGGTGAGGAAATTACACCCTACGGGGTGTTTTTTTATAGAAAGCAACTATGCGTAAATAGTAAACCTATGGGATGCAACCCCGCCAAAGCGTAGGAAAGGGAAAGGACAAAACCATGACACGTAACGAAGTAAAAGAGTTGATGAAGTCTTGGGGCATTGAAGAACCCACGGACGAACAGGTAACTGATTATCTCAATCGTATTCAGAAAGAGGTCAAGACAGCCGAGGACAAGGCAAATCGCTACAAAGCGGATGCCGACAAGGTGCGTGACCTTGAAAAGCAGATTGAGGAAATGAACAATGCTAACTTGACCGACTTGGAGAAAGCTAACAAAGCAACCGAGGACGCTATGAACAAAGTTGCAAGTCTGGAAAAAACCGTCAGACAGATGGAACAGCTTAAAGCATTAGCAGACATCGGCATTGTTGGTGATGATGCAAACGGTCTTGTAAACGAGGATGGTTCTCTTAATACAGAAAAGTTGGGCGAGATCATAAGTGCAAGGGAAAAATCAGCGGTTGCGACTTATCAGAAGCAATCGTTAGAAAGCACACCTGCGCCGGATGATAAGAAACCCGATGAAGAGGACAAACCCGGAAAAGATATAGTTGAACGTGTTACCGCTTCAAAAAAAGCAGAAGCCGAGGCGGTCAACATCATTGACGCATACAAGTAGGAGGAAAAAGATATGAAGTACACAGATACCACTATTTCCGCTACTCCCGAAGTTCTGAAAAGGAAACTTGGCGCAGAATATCTCAAAGAGATAACCATTGATGCAACGGCATTTACAAATGGTGTACTTGCGGCAGGATCAGCGGTAGCGGCAGATGGTAAGAAGTCAACGGGTGACGGATCAGACGTTTACGGTATCACGCTGAATGATTGCTATTCAGATAACCCGAACACATCCGTTATCGTTGCATTTGCAGTTATCAACGGTGCTAATAGCACAGCAACATCATCGGACAGGGCGGCACTTACCAACCTGATTTTTGAATAAGGAGGTTCACTATGGGTAAATTTAATGATGTATTCAGTTCTCCCGTGGTAGCGGCTGTTTATAACGAAGTCGCTTCAAACAGAATCCCTTATCTTGGTGAGGGTCTGTTCCCGGCAAAGAAGAAAAGTGGACTTGAACTTAAATGGATCAAGTCATCAAAGGGTCTGCCTGTATCGCTTGCACCGTCAGCATTTGACGTAGTAGCACCGATAAGGTCAAGACAGGGTTTTGAGATCATCGACACCGAAATGGCATACTTCAAAGAGGCTATGCTTGTTAAGGAGCAGGATATTCAGGACTACGAACAGGCGGTTGAGGGTTCTCCCCTTGCAAGAGAAATTCTCGATAGGATTTACGATGACGCTACTACTCTTGTAGACGGCGCACTTGTTGTTCCTGAAAGAATGAGAATGAGCCTGCTTGCAAACGCAAACGGACATCCTTCAATTTCAATCGCTGTAACGGGTGGGGCAACTTATACTTACAACTACGACCCCAACAGTTCATACTCGTCAAACAACTTCACAACGGTTTCTAACTATTGGAACGATCTTGACGATAGCACACCGCTTGATGACATATCAGCGGCGGCAGATGCAGTAGAGGCGGCAACAGGCACACGTCCTACTATTGCTCTTATGAGTAAGAACACGATCAATCTGTTAAAGCAGAATGAGAGCATCCAGAACGCGATCCTTGCACAGAACGTAACGGCAAACATCTTTATGACGGATAACCGTGTCAAGGAACTGTTCTCGAACGAACTCGGCATCAACATCATTGTTTATGCGAAGCAGTACAAGGATGAGAGTGGAGCAGCCAAGAAGTTCTATCCCGATGGAATGGTTACACTTCTTCCCGAAGGTGCGCTTGGTAACACATGGTTTGGTGTAACACCCGAAGAACACAGGGCTGACAAGCTCGATGTTACCGTAGTTAATACGGGTATCGCAGTAGCGGTTGAAACGAAGTTCGATCCCGTTCAGACACTTACAAAGGCAAGTGAGATCGTTCTGCCGTCATTCGAGAGAATGGATGAAACTTATATGATTAAGGTTCTTTCAAGCCTTTCATACTAATAAGGGGGTAGGCACATGATTTTCCCGTTCGAGGTAAAAAAGAATGGTGTCTACTATCCGGCGGGTACGGAAGTACCTAACAGGAGCGAAAAACAGCGGGTGGCGAAAAAGTCACCCGTTGTTGATGTTCCGGGGAAAGTAGACAAGCCTGAAAAGGTCGAAGAACCTAAAGGGCGCAAATTTACAGAAGAAGATTTGAATTTGCCGTACATGAAACTTAAAAGCCTTGCATCACAGAACGGTATCAAGGTTGAGAAGTCGGCAAAAGCAGAAGAGATAAAAGAACTATTGAGGGCATTATGACACTAACCGAACTGACAGAACTTGTGCAGAGCAAAGCACTTTCATATAGCGTTGAAGCGGGGGAGAGCATAGATAAATTCCCCGGTTCGATAGTGGATTTTGTCATTGAGTATTGCATCAATGAAAGTCATTTTCCTATGGACTATACCGAGGATAAGATAGCCACAAGACTATACCGTTGTGTAAATGCAATGGCAATGGCTTGTATTGAGGTCTATTCAAGAGCAGGTGCGGAGGGAGAGAGAGCGCATAGCGAAAACTCTATCACCCGTACTTATGACGGGGCATGGATTTCAGGCAGATTACACGATGTTTTGCCGAACTTTGTGGGTGTGGTATGAGGACACTTTTAAGAAACAAACAAACTTTATATTACGCCCTGTTAGACGGCACATTGCCGGAATATGAACTTGATAGCGATGGAAACAAGATAGTTGACTATGTAGACGAAGAAACAGGGGTAACGTACTACGTTGAAACGGGTATTAACACTCCTGTTTATAGTCCAGCAGTTGAGTTCAAGGGCAACATAGCATTTGCCGGGGCAGATTTGTTAAGACAGGAATACGGCATTAGTGACGAGAACTACGAAGCGGTATTAGTGCTGAATAAGAATGAGATACCCATAACGGAAACATCCCTTATATGGTATCAAACAAAACCCGGCACAAAAGTTATAGACGATGTGGAGTATGCCGATGATGCCACGGCAGATTACAGGGTGTTGCGGTCTGTACCGTCACTAAACAATGACCGTTTCATCTTGGCAAAGGTAGTCAAATGAATTACAACGTAAAACTCGATTCGGTTCAATTAACGCAACTTTCGATGGAACTATGGCACTATGCAAACGATTTTGAGAGCAAGGTCGAGATATTTCTAAACAGACTTGCAGATGTAGCCATTGAAGTAGCCGTTATGGAGGGTGGAGATTACGGGCAATTCATAACCTACACAAAGAAATTGGAAAATGGCACGACTATAACTGTCACGGGGCGGTCAAGACCGATAGCCCGTGAATGGTATGCCGGATCAAATTCAAAGCAGACAAGGACAGAATACATTTCACCTATCCTTATGGCTGAATTTGGTTCGGGTTTTTATGCAATAAACGATAAATCGGGTTTAGGCGGTCAAGGTACGTTAAACAAGTACGGACACGCAAACGACCCCGAAGGATGGTATTGGTATGCCGACAGCACCGATGATAGTGAAGCAACGCCTGTTAGTCAGGCACAAAGCGGAAAGATAAAGTTTCACTCAATGGGTGTGCATCCGGCACGACCTTTACATAAAGCGGTTTTGGCTTGCATCTTCCAAGTCAGGGAAATAGCACAAGAGGTATTCGGATGAGTTCTGTATGGATTGACAAACGGATAGATAAAATCTTTTCGCGCGTCAAGAATAAGACAACAAATGCGTTGAAGTCGAAATATCCCGACATCAACTTTACACAGGACGATTCGGAGAACGTAAATGCTAAATTCCCAACCGTATATATGTTTTTCGATACGGTAGAAAGAATGTCTACCCTTGACGGTGGGGTGATAAATTCTGTTTACATGACTATCGGAACGCAGATAAGTGTAACCAAAACGCAAGGCAATAATGCGGCGCGTGAGGTTAATACAAAAGTGCGTGATGAATTAGTCAATTTAGGATTTAGAGCCTCGGGTAGTCCTATTCCCACAGTATCGGGGGACGTAAAAGTTATCAACGCTAACTATCAAAGGATGGTTGGTTACAACGATCCATTTTAACAGGAGGTAAAAAGATATGGCAGTAAATGAGGCAGGTATATCGACCCTTGGTATTACTTTCGGATATGCCGTAGGATCAACAAAGCCCGCAACGTTCACACAGCTTGATCGTATTTCTTCCATCGGTGAGTATTCAATCACAAATGAAACGATTGACGTTTCCTGTCTTGAAGATTTGACAACGAAATATGTACGCGGCAGAGGTACAACCTCTGATAGCATCCCTGTTGTCGTAAACTGGACAGACGAAACCGAAGCCGAATGGGAGGCTGTTCTTACGGCTTATAACGGACGTACAAGCGGTCAGACGATGTGGTGGGAGATCATCGTACCGGGCATGACAAAGGCGGCTTTCTTTAAGGCACAGCCCCCGACAGCCCTTCCCGTACCCTCAATCGAGCAGAACGGTGCGTTCACGAACACGATGAACCTTGTTGCCGAGGACTTGGTCGGTTGGGACACGAAGGTAAATTTTCTTGAGCCGACCTTGAGCGCATTAAGTTTAGGGTCGGCTACTTTAACACCTACCTTTGATGATGATGTATTTGAATACACAACGAACATCACGGACGCATCAACCACAGTAGCGGCAACAGCCACAAACACGGGCGATACCGTAGAGATTTTCCTTAACGGAACATCAAAGGGATCAGGTACAACTTCTTTATCAAAATCTTGTAGTTGGACGGCAAGTACCGATACCGTAGAGGTAAAGGTAAAGCATATACAATCCACGTTGACATACAAGATCACAGTTACACACAACGCATAGCGTGAACAGGGCGGGGGAAACCCCGTCCTTTCCCTATGGGTATAGCCGAAAGGCGGGGAAAGGAGCAAATATGACTAAAATCTTTACGGTAAATGGTAAGACTTACCACGCAAAGGAATTTAACTTTAATTTCCTTTGTGACCTGGAAATGAAAAACTTATCTTTGGATGATATAGACAAGCGCCCTATGTCGCTTATCCGCGCGTATCTTGCGTTTAGTGCCGGACTTACGGACGAACAAGCCGGACAGGAAGTAGAGGCACACCTTGAAAACGGTGGCAAGTTTAATGACATCGTGGATGTAATGAGCGCACAGATGCAGGATTCGGGTTTTTTTCGGTCGATCAGGGAGAGCGAGGAAAAGGACGCAGGCGCGACTTCAACGAAGAGTCCAAAGAGCAAAAAAGCGTAAGTGATTATCCCTGTTTAAGAGATTACTACGAAGCGGAATGGTTGCCGAAGATCATTCCCCTTGGTGTGACATATAAAGAGTTTTGGGACTTGAACCCACGCATAATAAACGTAATGGTAGATGCGTATAACGAAAGTAAAAAGAACGAGATACGCACAGCAAATATGCTTTACCATTTAGAGGGTATGTACTTTGTAGATGCCCTGTTATGCACAGTAGGAAATATGTTCAAGGGAAGGGGGCAACAATCCTTTGACTATCCGAAAGAACCATATACATTAGACCTTGAATATGAGGAAGGTCTTAATATGGCAGACGAGGAAAACGTCAAGATAGCCCGTCAACGTAGAAATTTCGTAACACAGTTAAACAATATGTTCCGTGATTTAGAGCCTGTTTTAGAGGAAAAGAAGAACAATGCCGAACATTGATAACTTATCAATACAATTTAGTACAAAAGGCACAAAGACAGCCGTAAACAACATAAAAGACATGGCGTTAGCGGTAAGAAGTCTTGCGACAAATATCAATGCTATTGACGCAAGTAACCTCAATGCCGTTGCTAATTCCATGAAACAGTTGAAAAACTCTGCCCCTACGAAAGATCAGACGGCTAGAGTTACGGCTTTTGGTAACGCTATAAGTGGCATTGCAAAGACTTTTGAATCCACGGATGCTAGTAAAATGGCGGCTTTTGCCGATAATATGTCGGCATTAAAGAAAGCTGCCCCTACGAAAGCACAATCAGAGCGTATGGGCGGTCTTAACACCGCCCTTGGTGCTTTATCCGGCACGATAAATCAGATAGACGGTGGCAAGTTAACCACGTTCACAACGGGGATGGAAGTATTAAAGAAATCCACTCCCACAAGCAAACAGGCAGATAGGATGTCTGCGTTTGCGTCTGCTATCAAGGAATTGTCTGCGGCTATTGGTGCGGCTAATATTACCGAGTTCTCAAAGGATATGGCAACACTAGGCGGTGCGGTAGAGGCTTTCAAGAAGTCAAGCGTTAACTCTATTCAAAATGCGGTTACGGCTATGCAGAACATGGGACAGACCGCACAGCAGACCGCTACAACCATATCTAATGCCACACCTAAAAATCCGGGCAATCCCACGGCAGACGGAAGTACAAAGAACGCAATTCAGCAGACCCAGGTACTTATTGATTCACTTGATAAGGTGCAAGTCAAAGCAACTACCATTCAGAGCGTATTGCAGAGGATGGGTCTTTTTGTGCCTACAAAACAGTTCAAGAACCTTGAAGAACAGGCAGAAAAGGTAAGAGGGAAGTATAACGAACTGCGCGATGCACTTCAAAGAGCCGTAAACGAGGGTGACATCAAGGCAGGTGGTACGGAATACACAAAGAAGATGGCAGAACTTGATGCCCTTCGTGAGAAATACAACGAACTGATCCTGAAACAGCGTGAACTTGCACAGGAGGGGGGACGGTTTACTATCAACCCTGCCGTTGCAAATGCAGTAGAAAAAGTCAAAACATCATTCAATGGTTTACAATCCCTGTTAAACGGGGTCAATTCAGGTCTTAAAAGTGTAACAAGCGTTGCGGATAGATTCGTTAGCAAACTCCGTAACATGGGGAAATCCGCTAAAACGGCAAAGAAAGAAACCACTTCATTAGCGGATGCCGCAAAGAAACTTTCTAATGAATTTTTCCGTGTATCAAAAATGCTAAAACTTATGGTTACCCGTATGGCATTGCGTAAAGTGATTGCCGAGGTCGGGAACGGCTTTAAGTCTTTGGCTATACATTCAGATGAATTTAACGATAGCGTATCGGGCATGATGAACGCATCAAAGCAATTAGGGTACTCATTCTCTGCGGTAGTAAGCCCTATCATTGAACATTTTGCCCCTGCGATTATCTATATTATAAATCTGCTTATAAAACTAACAAACGTCATTCAGCAGGTATTTGCAGCTTTATCCGGGAAAAACTCATATTACAAGGCAAAACAGTTTACGGATGATTACCGCAAGTCACTTGAAGAGGCGGGAGAAACAGGCAAGAAAACCGCTAAAGAATTAAAGAAAACGGTACTTGGCTTTGATGAACTTAATCAGTTACAAGACAATAACAAAACATCATCGGGCAAGGTCAAAGATATAAAAGATATGTTTGACACCGTGGAGATTGAAAACAAATGGAAACGTCTTGCTGATTACATAAAGAAACTTGCCAAAAAGATATTCGATCCTATAAAAAAGGCATGGCTGAAGGTAGGGGATTTCGTCAAAAAGGCTTGGAAACGTGCGCTTAATGAAGTGCTTAAACTTGCCGCATCCATTGCCCGTGATTTTTGGAAAGTATGGCAGGATGATAAGACACAGAAAATCCTTGAAAACATATTTAAGATAATAGGTCTTATCGGCGTAATAGTCGGTACGCTTGCTAAAAAGTTTCGTGAGGCATGGGATGCAAACAATACCGGGTTAAAGATATTAAGAAACATCCGTGACATTATCGGCATCATAGTCAAGTGGATTTTGGTTATGACCATAGCCACGGCTAAATGGGCTGAAACCCTTGACTTCTCACCCATATTAACCAAATTCAACGAATGGCTTGATAGTGTTAAACCCGTAGTAAATGCGTTTATGGGTATTATATCCGACTTCTATACAACGGTTATTTTACCGCTTGCTAAATGGGCGATAGAAGAAGGAGGCCCGCAGTTATTACAAGTCTTTATCGACTTCAATAATAAGGTCGATTGGGAGGCTTTGCGCAACAACTTACAGGAACTTTGGGAACACGTTGAACCGTTCATGGAAACGGTCGGTGAAGGTCTGATAGAGTTCATAAGACGTGTATCTGACAGATTAGCCGAGTTCCTAAATAGCGGTGAGTTCGTAGATTTCCTCCATTCAGTAGAGGAATGGATGGACAGCGTTACCGCATCAGATGTAGCGGATGCCATAGAAAAGATAGTCAAATTCTATTTAGGAATAAAGATTGCCTCAATGTTATTGACTATATTTACAAAGATAATGGGTGTAGTCAAACTGATAGGAACGGCACTTCAATTTGTGTTTGCGAACCTTTCATATATCCTTGTCGTGGCAGCGGCAATAGTCGGACTTAATATCGGTGCATGGATAGGTAGCCTGTTCGATCCTGAAACGTATGGGGATTACGTTAATCATCCGCTAAAACTTCTTTATGATTTAGTTATAGCCATAAAAGATGGTGTCGAAATGCTGATAGACGATTTCCAAAAGCTATTCAGCACAGGCAATCTTGGAAGTATGTCGAGAATTACTGATTTTCTTGGTAAGGCTATGAAATGGTCGGGTCACTCATATTTGGGTACGATTTTTGAGGGGCTTTCAAACTCTCTTGAAATTACCGCAAACAATGCAAAAACGGCAGGAGATAGCATAGAGGATGCAACAGGCAAAGCGACCGCTGGCATAAACAATATGGCAAATGCGGCTGAAAGTGCAAGTGATGCAACAGGACTTGTCACAGCCGGAGCGGGTAGTTTTTTAGACGCATCAAGGCAGATTGCCACGGAAACGGGTAAGGTATCACAGCAAATATCAGATGCCAAAAAGAACGCAGGTGATTTGAGTTCATCAATCGGTAAAACATCGACCACGATGAACGACATGAAAGATAACGGGGAGAAACTTGCAAAGACAGTTAGCGAAACGTCAACAACCTTTAACGATTTAAGTACCAAGATAAAAGACACCAAGGCGGCTAGTTCATACTTTAATTCCTTAAAAACAGATGTTGATAAGGATTCAAAGGGGATGGCAACCTCCGTCAATGGTATTGATTTTTCACAAGCAGATAAGATGTGGGAAGAATTTACCAAAGAAAACGGTGATTTGTTCAAAGACCTTGGCACAGACGTTGGAGATTCAACAAGTGATATACAGAAATATCTTGACGAGTTAGATTTTAGTGACGTTAATACAGAGTTTGCCGACTTCTCAAAGAATACCGATACATCAATGGCAGACGCTAAAAAGGTTGTAGAGGAAAGCACAAAAGACATCACGAGTGACTTTGATTTGATTTCAAAGTCAATGACTAAAGAAAAGTGGACATTCCAGGGTGTAGCTGACGGGTTTAAGGAAACCTTCAAACGTGCAAGGGAGGCTATCAAAGGTGAATGGAATCAGATAGCCGATAAGTTGAATGGTGAGCATGAGGTCGGGACAGAAAGGATCAAGATTGACCTGCCTAAGTTTGCCCGTGGGGGATTTCCCGAAGATGGTATGTTCCTTGCTAATCATAGTGAGTTAGTCGGCAGATTTAGCAATGGAAAGACAGCCGTTGCAAACAACGCACAGATAGTTGAAGGTATTGCAAACGGTGTATATCAGGCAACGGTAAGAGCGAACGCACAGAACAACGGAAACGGCAAGTACATTTCAAATACGATAGTAGTTGACGGTGAGGTTATCGCAAGAACGGTAACAAAAGCACAGGAAAGGCAGAATTTCAGGTATTCACCGAGTACGATTTGAGGACAGTTCCGGCTGTCCTCTTTTAATGAGGTATGATATGGCTTTTACATTTTTAGTAAATGGTAGTTCGGTAAAAACACCGAGTAAGTTCGGATGGAGTTTACAGGACGTGTCATCTGCGGATAGCGGAAGGACACAGGACGCTTTGATGTGGAAAAACCGTGTTGCCACAAAAGAGAAAATATCCCTTGAATGGGCGGGTGTGACCACGGCAGAGGCATCAGCGATATTACAGGCTTTCACGGCTGAATACTTTTCCGTGACTTATCACTCACCGTTGACAAACACAGACGTTACAAAGACCTTTTACCGTGGAGATGCGACCGCGCCGTATTATTGGTGGGTTGACGGGGGCAGAATGGAAACGGTTAGCTTTGACATTATAGAGAGATAGCATGAAAACTACATCGGCAACATTCAAACAAATACTAGCGAACAAGACCGCAAGGAAATATTTGATTAAAGTTGACTTGACCCTTGCTAACAATACAACCCTTCATCTGACCGAGGATGATATATGGGAAGATTCGTTCGGGATTGAAACAGCATCAAGCGGTACATCGTCATTTGACATCGGATGTGCAGTTATCGGCAAATGTACGTTCACGATCAATAACATAGATGGCGATTTTGACGGTTACGATTTCTTCAATGCGGATGCTACCGTTTGGCTTGGTCTTGAAGGTGATACAGTTAGCAACGTTCAACAGTATTACCGCATGGGATTTTACACAGTTGATGAACCTACGGTTGCGAACGGTCTTATATCGCTTACATTGCTTGATAATATGTGGCTGTTTGATGTGCCATTTAGTGAAGCAGGAGTTACGTTTACTTCATCCACTACGGCAAGGTCAATAGTCAATGCAATATGCTCACATTGTGGCGTTACTTTAGCGACACAGAGTTTTCACGGGTACGATTTTCCAATAACGACCGCACCCGAAGATATTGACGAAATGAATTGCCGTGAGGTATTACAGTACATTGCAATGATAGGTTGCAATTTCTGTTATATCGACAGTTCCGGCGCATTACGTTTAGGGTGGTACAACACAAGTGCGACATCAAGCACAACGGTTGTTTGCGACCTTAACTCTAGTACATCGTTCGGCACAGAAGATATAGAGATAACAGGGGTTAAGTTTGTTATTGATGATACGTCTTATCAGATAGGCACAAGCGGATATAGGCTTGAACTTGAAAACCCGTTTGTCAATGCTGATAACGCAGATGATGTTCTAAATTCGATATGGGATGTTTTAGAGGACTTTACTTTAAGGACATTCAATATCACTACCGCAAGTGATTTAAGCGCGGAAATAGGCGATAAAATCAAAATAAAGGATTATCAAGGCAACTATGTTTATTCATGGGTGACTACTAACTCATTCAAGTTAGCAAATCATATCATGCAATGCAACGCCCAAGCACCCAACAGAACGCTTGTTAAAAGGTATTCAAAAGAAGTCAAAGCGGCGGTTGAAGTTGCGAGAAAGCAATCAAAAGAACTGATTTCGACTTATGACCAGAGCGTCCAAAGATTGAACAAGCTAGTCGAGCAATCAATGGGTGCTTTTTCTGATTATGAGGATAGTCCGAACGGTGGGCGTGTTTACTACATATCGAATATGCCTATCACTAAAGATCAGTACGGAGTATGTCATTTTGAAAGCGGTTCTATCGTATGGAGAATGGCGGGTGATGTATTTAGCGTTTCAAACGATGGCGGTGTTACTTGGAGAAACGGCTATGACCCTTCTACGGGCGAGTTAGTTGTAAATGTATTATCTGCTATCGGAGTACAAGCTGATTGGATAAGAACAGGCACATTAACCGTTGGTGGTGCTACGGGTGGTACGGAATATCCTGTTATTGAGGTTTACGATGCAAACGATACCTTGATTTGTACGCTAGACGAAAACGGTATCACGATGCACAAAGGGATAATTTCTAGTCCCGACTATGCCGAAGTAACAGGCGCGACTTATTCAACAACGGGTATGAAACTTGACGTGCTGAATAAGGTTTTACGTAGTCCGTATTTTGCAATAGATACAAACGGGGCATACTTCCGAGGAACTATACAG
>Ga0310690_10003594_pt1 | contig 22991 bp, 14 predicted proteins | sample AusTroGonzalo_MG_2_FD_207661 | JGI IMG/M metagenome (GOLD analysis project Ga0310690, IMG submission 207661) | Bovine rumen microbial communities from tropical cattle in Woodstock, Queensland, Australia - Gonzalo_04 (v2) (version 2) | ecosystem: Host-associated > Mammals > Digestive system >... | reverse complement strand
ACTGGTGCGGACAAAGGCTTTCCAGGTATTGTTGATCTTGTTCTTGCTCTTGTCTGCGTCATCTGTAGTCGTTTTCCAAATGTTGTCCAGCTCTGTCGGAACCTTGTCCAGCTTTGGCGGATCCTCAGTTGGGCCTGTTTCCTGTCCAATTGCTCCTGATATATCATTGCCGCCATACACATTCACTATGATGATGTCATCGCTGGCATTCTTGCCATCGATATTCACAAAGGTTCTACCGCCGACATTGGCCATACGGGCACCGCCGTACACATTGTTCAATAAACCGCCATAGACGGTGACCTTGGTACTACCCGACAAATCGCCGGCATTACCACCGCCATACACGCTGCCGCCAATGTTAATCGAGAACTTCGGCTGAGCCTGTGACTGCTGTCCACTCTGTCCACTCTGCTCGTTCTGCTCAGTCTCTTGGCCAGGTGTCTCTGGCGTAGAATCCTGTGCCCTGACCGTCACTGCAGCCAGGAACATCATTATGCTTGCTATGGTATATTTCGTTTTCACTTTCAATTTCATTTTCACTTTCTATCCACTATCCACTAATTACTCACCACTCCCGACGGGTTATCCACATCAGGCTCTGAGAGCATATATAGATAGGTGGGCTGCACCTTGATAGTATATGTGTAGCATTGGCCATGCACGGTGCCGGAGATACTGAACTTTTCACGTAGGTCAATCGTATTCTCTGCCTCACACTGCGAACGGATGAGGTTGCCTTGTTTGTCGAAGACATCGTAAGTGCTGTGCAGTTTGAAGAAGGTGTTCACACCAGGTACGAAACAGCCCATGAAGTTGGTATATGTATCAGGTTTCAAGATAACATCATTGTCGGGGTCCAAAGAGGAATTTACTGTTCTGTCCCACTCGTAAAGGGGAGTAAAGGCGACATTAGTAGTGCCAGTGGGGGTGAAAACGATGTCACCATCGATGGGTGATGTGTTTGTGTTGTTCTTCCGGAGGGTAATCGTGGCATCGTATTTGGCCTTGACACCTCCACCTGATTTGTCGGAGTAGGCTATCAAGTCAAGTTTGGTCAACCTGATGGTGCGCAGGGCGTCGTAATTTTCATCAATAGTAAATTTAAAGCGCAACGACGAATAGATATGGTCGAAGAGCAGGAAGATGTGGTTCTGGGGGTCAAGACTATTATCAAATGTGATGTCAAACTTGCCGGGGGCAACATGAATGTCATCAGAACTGCCTGTATCGTCATCTTCGGCAGAGCCATTCTTAGCCCCGATAATCACGCAAACATCGCTGGGCGTAAGAGTGTTGAGGCCTCGAATCGTCAGCACGGCACCGTTGCTGAAGTCACCGTTTAAAGGAGAAACATTGCCTCCGTCGGCATCCTCCACAGGTATATAGCCATAGAGCTGGAAGGGGTTGGAAGTGCTAACATTCTCCAATTCAGTGTTCATCTTCCATTTGTTTTCTGACTCCCTGTAATAGAAGTGGCGTTCCTGTACGTTCGTATGTTGGGTGAAGAATGCCTTGACGGATTTGTGCACCAAATCCTTCTGGTCTTTGAACATGCCGTTGGAGCCATAGATGTCACTATAGAGAAGATAGTTAGTAGGAGGAGCCCAAGCGCGTGTCATGGATCCCTTATCTACCTCTGTAAAGTTGGTAGAACACGACGTAGCCTCCATCGTGACCAACTCCCCCTTCTTTGGTGCCGGATCATCAGAGCACCCCATAAGCCCCATAAGCCCCACAAGCCCCATAGGCCCCATCAGCCCCATTTTCTTTAATATCTCTCTCATTCTTTCCACAATTCTCTACATTAAAAACTCACCAATTATAAACCGTATGATCAGCAGGGTGTTCCGTCCATTGGGTAAAGGCCGATTGCACCGAACTGATTTCCACACCCAGGTCCACGTGTACCTTAAATATATAGGTATACAGGAAACCAGGCTTCCAGTCCATGTATTCGGCGGGAACGACAGCAGTCTTCGGTTCACCGTTCACGTAGACATGAAGGGTGTAGCTACCCTGGTCTGTGACAGGGAGCACGGTATATTCTTGCCCCGTTTTAGAAGCATCGGCTCCCAAATATGGATTGATGACTACTTCCTTCTCATTTTTTATCCCAGTTGCTGTCGAAGTATAGTAATCCAGCTTGAATTCTGTCATTCCTTCGGGTTCGCCACTGGCGGTAAACGTTTCTTTAGTCGCCGTCCCCGTCAAGGGATAGTTGACAGTCACGTCGCCCTTCTGCTTGATGGTATTGCCATTGGTGGGACGGAAACTCTTGTTGGTCAGCTCGGTGTCCTCGGCTTTGCTCTGATCCTCGAAGATGAACTTGAAGCGTACCTTCGACAGAGGCTTGATGAACTCCAACTTCACAGGCTGACCAAACTGGCGGTCTGCATACTCAGGCAACTTGCCGGTAGAATACCACAAGTGGCTGTAATAAGGTGTGTTTCTCTCATCTTTGGCATCAGCTGTGAAGGTCACCTGATAGTATTTGTCTGTACCTATTGTCACCTCCTTCCCTTTCGCTACGTTTGTGCCGGTGGCACCAGCCACTCCAAAGAACCGATATGCCGCAACGCCCCAGTCCCAGTACTTGATGGTCTGCTCTTCCTGGTCGGAGGACTGCTGGTTCACGTATTCCCAGTCGTTGGTATTTGAATTGGTGGTATTTGCACTGTTAGCAATCCATTTGACGGTATAGCCGTCCATCACATACTGAACAGTACTTTCGCTTGGATTCTTAAAGGCCCAGACCTTAAAGCTCTTTTCCTCAGACAACACCTCTTCAAGCCCTTGCTCTGCACGGGTCACAGTACTCTCATCCCCCTGTCTCGCAGAGAAGGCAATCGCCGTTCCCGTCTCCTTGGCCATCTGCTCCTCGGCATCCCCCGAGGAGCACCCCATGAGCCCCATAGCCCCTATTAGCCCCATGAGTCCTATGAGCCCCATTGGCCCCATCAGCCCCATGAGCCCTATCTTGAGCTTTTTCTCAAGCTCGACTATCTTCGCCTTCAGCGTGGCGTTCTCCGCTTCCAGCTCCGTAATCCGTGTTTTCTGCTCATTTCGGTAGCCCACTCTTGCGGCAGTCATCCGTTCACGGATGCCACCCTCTTCCACGAAGTCCTTCTGCAGACGGTCTATCAGCTTACCCATCAGGTTGTCATACTGGTGGATGAGTGTGATGGCGATGTTACAGAGAGCTTCGGGCGAGCGTTTGTCGATGTCGGTAGTATAGTCTTCCGGACGATGATGCTTCTTGCTATACTCTTGTATCTGCTTAGTACGTGGGTCTTCGAGTGACCACTGTTCCAAGTGGCGGGTACGCAGATAGTCGATGTAGTCTTCCAGCACCTCTTTCATGCTGGCACGAGCCACACCTAACAGTTTCAGTTCAGTCTCGGAAGAGGTTGAAGCAGCGGCGCAGCCCTCGGCGATGTTCTGCTTACCCGAACGGGCAGCCTGTATCACCTGGTCGATGGTGCGGTCTTTGCGCTCCACGAAATAGTGGTGCGCAAAGTAGAAACTGATATCATACAAGCATTCCGCCTTCTGATACACCAGCAGCCCCCGATAATTACCCTTCTTAGGCAAGAACGGCTTAGGCTCTAAAGGCACCCTCTGGCCCCCTTGCCCATAGGCCCCATTGGCCCCACAGGCCCCATAAGCCCCACAGGTCTCATTGGCCCTATAGGTCCCATTGGCCCTATAGGTCCCATTGGCCCCATAGGTCTCATTGGCCCCATAAGCCCTATTGGTCCTATTGGCCCCATAGGCCCTCTCAGCCCCATTGCCTTCTTTATTACCTCTTTCGATCATTATCGTTTTTTCTTTCTTGTTCGAGGCACCGGCCTCATTTTTTTCTTTTTTCTTCTTAGTAACCAAGTGGGGAGTCGAACCCCACTTGGTTTGTCGTTTTTCTTATGCGGTAAGCCGCACAAGGGGTTAGAGGTTATTGGACTACAATAATCTTGTAAACCTTAGTATAAGTACCAGTCCAAGCAGCAGATGCCTCGTACTCGATAGCATAAGTGCCAGCTTTGACACCAGTGAGCTTCAGAGCATTAATGGTCTTGTTTACACCATCCTCACCAGGAACAGTCGTTACAGGAGCAGGAACTGCACTGAAGTATGTGGTTGCATCAGAATTGATGTTGGTAGCATTAATCTTCGGAGCAACTTGATAGTCTGTTCCTTCTACAGCAACAGTCTGTACATATCCAACTCCTCCAGGTGCTACGCTGTTAGCATCTGCCTTATAATAGGTGGTACCAGTTGCAAGATCTGTTGCATTTGTTACTTGTGTATAAGTAGAAGTGCCATCAAAGGTGTAGACAGGATTAGTTATTCTACAAGGATTAGCTATAGCTTCAGCGACAGAGGCTTCTGTAATTGGGTAGTTCGTTGGGTCAGGTGTGGTGACAACAAAGACGTTCACATGCTGTCCACCGCTACCACCAACAATAGGAGTCTTAACGTCGCTACCTTCCAGGAAGGTTGCATAGATGTCCAATTTATCAGTACCGCTTGGAGCCTGATACTCGTTCTTATCCGTTTGATATGCTTGGAATTCATTTGAAGAATTCACAACTACACCAAATGTTGTGATGCTCGGCTCGCTAACTGTCGTAATGTACTCTGCCTTACCATCCTCTGCAACTACCTCAACAGCATCGAAGGTGATGGGATAGAGTCCTGCGGGATCAGTACCTGGCGTACCAGATGAACCATTAGTGTTATCGCTAATCTTAAAGAGATAGGTGTACTTGTAGTTCGGCTTCCACTGTAGGTATTGGGCAGGAACTTCTGCTGTAGCACTCTCAACGGTGATGGTCTCCTTGGTAACCTTGTTCCACAGTGTGTAGTTACACTTCAGTTTCAGATTGTCGGCATTCTCAATCTGAGGCATGACCTCAGTAAAGGCACCTCCTGATTGATCCCATGTCGGTGCTGTAGCTGTCTTGCCTAATTGATTGTCTGTAGCGTCAGAGATAGTACTCATATTAGTACCCAAAATCAGATTCGTGGCAGGTGTACCAGATGCGGTTACCTTCGGCTGATTCACTACTGCTCCAGATTCATAATATGTAACAGTAAGTGTTCCCTCATAGTTGGTCGTTGAGATGTTGGGGCATACAGCACCAAAAGCATTTACAGAAGAAACCTGAGCAAGTTGTGTTTGAGTGGGGGAACCACCAGTAGTATTAACATAGAATGAAATTGATGTGATGTCATAACCAGGAATCGTCTCGTAGACGCCAGCGCGGATTTGAGAGACGAAGTTACGAAACTGCATTGTGACATTGCCACCATAGGCATTTGTTGCGTCACGATCTGTGCCAGTGCTTTTTGTAATCACCTTACGGTCAGCAATGAACAACTTATTTACAGTGGGATATATATCAGGGCTACCTGTGGTTTTTGCCAATGTAATGGTATAACCCTTCTGATAAACATTATCATCTCCTGTCGTGTTCTTCTGTATAACAACACGGCCGTTTTCAATGTCTTCCTTCATTGCGGACACGGCTGTAAATGTATAGGTCTCTGCGCCGTAGTCCCAATACTTGATGGTCTGGGGATCAGCTGTCACTGCAGTTGTTTCACTGTTGTCATACATCTTCACGTTAGAGGTGGAGATAGGAGTTACACCTACATATTCCCAGTTCTTGGTGTTGGATGTCGTGGTGTAAGCGGTATTAGCTGTGTAATGCACAGTGTAGTTGGGGAATACAAGGTTACCAGCAGAATATTTATCCTTTGATGTCTCACCCTTCTCACCATAAATAAGGAAATAGTTTCCAAGATCTGTTGCAGCATCCGATCCTTCTTTATTTGCTCTCGTAACACCTGCAGTGTTTAGGTTGAAGCTAATAGCCCCCTCCGATCCATTCGCCTCCTGTTGGCTCTGCTCACCAACGAAGGAATCTTCTGTGCAGCTCGCCATCGCTGTGAGAGCAATTGCTGCGAATAATAGTTTCTTTTTCATAATCTTTATTTTTTAGAGTTATTATTAATTATTCATTCTTGATTTCCTCCCACTCTTCGATAGTGCCGGTCTTGCTGGAGAAACTGGCTCCGATCATATATACAGGGCGAGTATCGGCTTCGTAGGACTTGGCATAGCCGCGGTCGCGGATCTGTTGCAGGGCTTCATCAGCCGCTCCGTCGAGTTTGAATTCGAATATATATATATAAAGAGGTGTCTCCACGATGCAGTCGGCGCGTCCCTCTGAGAGTTGCTTCTCGGTATAGACGGTGTAGCATGAGATGAGACGCATAATCAGGTAGAACGTGTAGTGGAAATACAGCTCACGGTCCTTCTGATCCTTCTTCGGTCGCATGCTGTAGGGCGTCTCGGCGAGGAAGGCAGTGAAGAGCTTTCTCACCAGCTCCAAGTCTCCGTTGCGGAGGGCGCGGACAATCTTCTGCACCCATGAAGGCGCATCTTCCTTTGGCTGAAGGTATGTATTGGCCAGCAGCGTCATCATTCCCTGCTTCACCTCGTTGTTCGGGTAGTCGAGCAGATAGGTGTTAAAGTCACTGTCCACAGCCTTGATGGTGAGGTAGCCGCTCTGGAAGAACATGGGCAGAGGCATCTCCGTGTCGGCTTTATAGTCCACGAACATCTGTTCCGGATAGTAGCGGCCTGTGAATGTCATCACCTCCTCCTGGCTCTTTGACAGGAGACGCACCATATAGGACGGTGTACCAGAGGAGAACCAATAGTCCTTCATCTTCAGATTCGCAAATGTATTCAGGATGCTGAAGGGGTTATAGACATCTATCATCCTATCGCTGAAGTGGTAGCCGTCGTAGTGCTGTTTCAGCAATCGCTTCGTTTCTGTCTCGTCCTTTCTCAACATATCTGCCAGTTCGGTGATGCCTTCAGCAAAGACGGTATGCAACTCCTGCTCGGTGATGCCGAGAAGAGTGTCGTAGCGGTTGACTAACGAGATGTCGTCGGGCTGATTAAAGCCGCTGAACATCGATACCTGCGAGAATTTCGTGATACCCGTCAACAAGACGAAGCGCAGGTGGTCGTCGGTAGCCTTGAAGATAGAGAAAAAGACTCTCAGCAACTCGCGGTTTGCATTGAGCTGTTCTTCATCGGTGGGCTGGCCGGTCTCCAGCAAGTCTAACAATGGTTTGTCATACTCATCGATGAGTACCACGACACGCTGGCCCGTAGCCTCGTGTAGCCGTGGTATCAGCGTACGGAAACGCAATGGAATGTCATTCGTCTCGAAACAGGGCAAGTTGTATTTGGCCTCCGTTTCACGAATCATCTGGCTGAGGTAGTTGGCAAGGCTGTTAGGAGTATTCTTGTCAATTCCGTTGAAGTCGAAAGACAGCACGGGGTATTGCTTCCACTCCGTCTCTAACTCCGCCATCTTCAGTCCCTCGAACAGGTCGCGGCGTCCCTCGAAATAGGCTTTCAGAGTGCTGACAAGCAGGCTCTTGCCGAAGCGGCGTGGGCGGGCGAGGAAGTATATGTGTCCCTGGGCCAACTTATATACTAAGTCGGTCTTGTCCACATAGACGTAGCCGTCACGTCGTATGGTTTCAAAGCTCTGTATACCTATCGGGTACTTCATTCTTTCAATCTTTCAGTAGCGCGAGGCCCGGCCTCTTTACGCGCGTACATTATATTATATCGTTAACATCAATTCTTCACTTATCAGTTCCATTTCGAAGTAAACGGAGTGTTCGTCATCAGACACAGCTGCTCCGGTATCAACCTTAGCGTCAATCGTAAGCTTTTGCCCAGTCGATGGATTCTCCAAGCTGATATACACGTACACCTGCTCGTATGGTGCGCTTAACTTTAATCGGAGCATGATTTCTGTTTTTAGTTCCACATTTTACAACTTTGGGCTTGGGCAGACCTTCTGGCGGTCCATCCACGAAAGTGACGTGTCCAAAGTCTGGCACTATTGTCTTTTTTTCTTCCATAATTGTAAATGTTTAATTCGTTATTTCTTTCTTTTGCGCTTCCGAGGCCCGGCCTCTTTATGCGCGTACATTATTTATAATGTGGTAGCCAGCTGGGGAGTTGTCTTTATTTCTCATTATACAGCAGGCTGAGGCCTTGGCGGCGGTAGAAGGGGAAGCGTTGGTCGCTCGACACGAGTGTCATCTTTTCCGTGATGGCGTGGGAGATGATCATGTGGTCGAAAGGGTCTTTATGGCCTTTGGCAATCGTGTCATAACATAAAGTTGGGGTCATAGACTATGAATGAACCTTGATGATTCAAGAATGCTTCCATGTACTTGTTCTTTGGGACAATAGACCATTTCTTTGTTCCATTCTCCTCTGGTGTGAGTTTTTTCTTTCTCCTCACGGTTTTCTTGTTCGTTACAGTTGTTGTCTCCATATACTGTCTTTTAAAGTCTTTTTTTTAAATCGTTTCCGAGGCCCGGCCTCTTTATGCGCGTACATTATTTATTATTATATCACTCTGACCATCCTGACTACCCCTTTAATTCCCTTACTGGGATTTTTTTTCCCAACGGGGGAATTATTTTTTCCCAACGAGGGAACAAAATTCCTTAGGCCTGACCCTTTTGTGACGGGAACCTTCGGAGGGGGTATGTCAGTAAGTTAAAGAGCGAAGCTCGGCATTATCGCACGAACTCTTGTTTTTTGTAACTGGGTGGGGAGTCGCGCTCGAGCTTGCTCGCTTCGCTCTGCGAAGAACTCCACTCAGCTTTGTAGCCAGGCGGGGAGTCGAACCCCGCATGGCTTATAGAGAGGATTACTCTACCTTGATGACCTTCACAGCGTAAGTATGATTAATGTCTGTATACCTAGTGTAGAAATAACCATTCGCTACAAAATCATCATTTTGACATGCCGTGTAATGAGAAGGATCTTGACCAGCACCTGTCTTTTTATAATACTTTGTAGTGAAATCGGCTGGTTTAGTAGCCAGCTGTACAGCGGTATATACATAATCTACATCTGGATCACCACCGCTTAAGTCGGTATAGTCATATACGAAGGCATAAGCGCCAGCAGCATCTGGAGATAATTTTGCAACCATACCACTTGCAATGTTGGCATTTGCTGTTCCATTCCAATATTTAGTAATCCAATTGCCATCCTCACCAGGGATTTGAGCGACGTTGTAAACAGCGGTACTTGGAGTAAGTGTAATACCATTGCGTCCAACAACAGTTTCATCAGTACCAGAAGTGCGAATGTTTAGAGCATCCATTACGTTAGCCTCAGTAATACGCTTGTAGTAAGTAGCGGTACTACTAAAAGTACCACTTGCTGGGGTGGTGCAGTCAGCATCAGTGTAATAGCCTGTGGGCCAGCCTGTAGGCTGTGCGGTGTAAGTTGTACCAAAATTAGAGATTGTGTAGAAGTAACTATTTGTAGTAGCCAAACCTGTCACAAGTGCACCATCTTTCATAACTTGTGCATAAATAGCATCGTTACTTGCAGCAGCAGTAGCATTAGGTGAAGTAGGAACTATATATTCGTTACTTGCGTCGTAAACATGTCCCTTCTGGTAGGTGGTGATACTGGGCTCAGCAACGGTTGTGATAGTAGTTTGGGTGTTCTCCTCTGAATCAATAACTACAGCGTCGAAGGTGATGGGGAAGAGTCCCTTAGGATCGGTCTTCGTTTGACTTGTCCAACCATTAGTGTTGTCACTAATCTTGAAGATATAAGTGTAAGCAAAGTTGGGCAACCATTTGGTGTAGACAGCAGGGATGAATGCTGTTGCGCCATAAACCTTGATTTCCTCACCAGAACCGTCCGTAGCTTCCAGCGTATAGTCGATAGCCAACTCAAAAACAGCACCGTTCTCATTAGGAAGAACAATTGTATAGAAATTATCTGGACTAGCAGTACCAGCAAAAGTAGCGGTGGGTGCTGTACGTCCCAAGAACTTTGTGCCAGTTTTCTCACGAGACTCCTTTCCAGCATATTGAGCATCTAATGTGCCAAACTGTTGGTAATCAGATGTTGAAGAAGAGGAGAAAGAGACATGTGCCTTATTGTAGTCTGAATTAGATTTGTTAGAACTACCGATAGTGGGGAAGCTAACCGTATAAGTTCCAGTCTCGTTCATTTCACCGATGAGAGCTGCATTACCAGTTGTTGCTGTCCAAGTAGAACCGGAACCGCTTTGACCAAGATGATCTTGATCAACGGTGGTAGTGTAGAACTTAACATCCTTCACCGAATATCCAGGAACAGTCTCATAAAGAGCCATACGAACCTTTGCTGCAAGATTGCGGAAAGTGAGTATTACCACTTTGCCATAATCTGAAGTTGAAGGATTATTAGTCTCATAGGCTGTCACCATATCAGCAATATAGCAACCTGCGAGGTCATTACGGGCAGCACCCGTTAGTGTATAGGCAGCAGTCGTGAGATGCGCAGGGTCAATAGCTGCTACCTGAATATTTGTACCTGCTGTAGGTGCTGAGGTTGTAGCTGGGAGGGCACCTGTGGAATAAGCAACAAAGTCATACTGCGATGTGCTGAAGTCCCAATACTTAATAGTCTGTGCACCTGTAATAGAAGAAGGTGCAGCAGCTGTAATGCCTACATACTCCCAGTCGTTGGTGTTGCTCTCTGTAGTAGCCGCTGTATTTGCTGCCCAATTGACTATGTAATTATCAAACACGGTTGTACGAGTACTACCATCACCTTTGAAACCACCGACAGTGAAATGGTTACTCAGCAAATTAGCAGCATCTGCGCCAAAGTGGTCAGCACGGGTGACTCCCTTATAAGCAGACGCAAACACAATAGCGTTGGATTCATCACTGGGGGAATTGTCCTGAGGACCAGTAACCCCGATCATCTCATCACTTGAGCAGCTGGCAAGTGCTACGATTGCCACGGCTGCGAAAAATAATTTCTTTTTCATAATTCTATAGCTTTAATTGTTAATAAATAGATAATTCGATTGTTATTATTGTACTTTGATAACCTTTGTGTAGTAGACACCATCGTTCTTGGTGAATTTGTCGAAGTAGGTCATGCCAGCGACGGCAACGTCGGTGCTGTTGCATTGGACCTTAGTTGCTTCGTTGATGACATAGAGACCGGTGGTCTGCTGAGGTAGGATCACGCAGTATTTGCCATTTGCGTCGTAGTAGGCTTGACCATCCTGAGGCTTGGTCTCAGTCTTGAGAGTCGTTTTATTAGCATCCTTATAAAGGGTGGTACTTTCGAAGCTTTCGTAACTGACATTGGTAGCAGCCTGATAGCTCATGCCGTGGTCAGTCGTATAATAATAGGTGGTACCCGTAACGGCGTAGCCGCTGGCGATGGTGTTGCCAGCATTGTCAAGATAGAGGTTGCTGACGCTCTGTCCGAGGAAGGCATTGATAGATGCTGCAGAGGCATTGTTGTTGCTGAAGTAGGTGACGCCCTTCTGCACATCACTACCTGTTGGGGCAGCGACCAGTGCGAAACGGTAGAGACCATTAACGGAGGCACCGGCAGTCTTGGTGACAGGCTGGTACATATCCGTCGCGTTGGCAGGATTAGCCTGCTGCTTAGTGTAGACAAAGGCGTAGGTTCTAACAGTCTCAGGACTGGCAGGTGCAACTGGGGTGAACTTGGCGGCCTTCTTCTCAGATCCCTCAGCAGGAATCTCGATGGCGTTGCCGTCAACACCATAATTCACGGTGTTGGTCAGCGTCAAGGTCTGTGGGGTCAGCACCACTCCGTTACGGCCCTTGATGGTGCCTGATGCAGCATCGTCGTCCTGCATCTGGAGGGCGTCGACGACCTCAGCCTCGGTCTTTCCGTTGGCGATGACATAGAGGGCAGCCTTGCCAGTCAAATCCTGAAGGGCGCCGCTGGCCAGGACGGATGTGGGTGTGCCGTCGTTAACGGTGACGTAGATGTCGCCGGTTGTAGCCAGGTACTCATCGTTGTTCACAACAGTAGAACCTTTCTGATAGGTGGTGATGCTTGGCGTAGAGACGAGGGTGATGGTCTCCTGCGTCTTGTCATTGTCCTCAGTATTCACAACCACTGCGTCGAAGGTGATGGGGTAGAGACCAGCGGGGGTGCTGCTGGTTGATGTTCCATCAGGATTTGTGGGGTCGTAGTAACCAGTATGGCCGTTGGTCTTGTCGCTGATCTTAAATAAATAGGTATAGGCGAAGCCCGACTTCCACTGGGTGTAGATGCTGGGCACCTGGGCCGTGGCTCCTCTCACCTTAATGGTCTCGCCCGAGCCATCGATCGACTCCAGGGTGTAGTCTACGCGGAGGTTCAGGTTCGTGCCGCTCTCGTTGGGCAGGTACTGCGTATAGTAGTTGCCCTCGGCCTCACCGGCCATCGAAGCGGTGTTCGACGAACGTCCGAGGAACACCTCGCCTGGTGTCTTCTCGCCGTCCTCGGCAATGGTGTAGTCCAGATTGCCAAACTCCACTGTCGTCGACTGGTCGCCAATGCCTTCGAAATAAACGTGGGCCTGGTTGTTGTCCTCACTGCTCGAGTCAACGGTGGGGTAGTAGATGGTGTATTTACCCTTTGTGTAGATCTGGTTCGCAGTCGTGGTGAACAAACGCGGCGTGGTAGCGTCGGAAGGCAGTTCTGTATTGGCTGCAGCATAGAACTTCACGTCCTTGACGGAATAGCCAGGGATGGTCTCATAGATACCGATGCGCACCTTGGAACCGAGGCTGCGGAACTTGATGGTGACGGGGTCGGAGCCGTACTGAGCCTTCTCGACTGTTACCATGTCTGCTATGTAGCAGTCGTTCAGGTCTTTGGCGAGACCCTGCATGGTGAAGGCATGGGCCGTGCCTTTAGCACCAACAGCTGTGCCTGGGGTGATGGCTGAGACCAGAACCTGACCTTCGTTAGGAGTACCTGTGTAGATGGCCGTCTTGGGACCGGTAGACCAGGCAATGAAGTCGTACTGAGCCTTGGTGAAGTCCCAGTATTTGGTCGACTGGCGGGTGATGCCGTTGTCGATGGCATGCTTGATGCGGTCTTGGCCAACGTATTCCCAGTTGTGGGTGTTCGACTCGGTGGTATAGGCACTGTTCTCGTAGTATTTTACGATATAGTTGTCGAAGACAATGCCATCTTGTTCCACGGTTTTACTCTCTGCGCCTTTATAGCCACTGACCACAAACTTGTAGTCAAGATATTTGGCGGCTTCCGCACCAGTGAACTCGGCACGGGTGGTTCCTCTGGATAAAGATCCAAACATAATAGGAATTTCCAGTGTGTCCTGCTGGGCAGGTGTCACGACTGGAGGTGACTCGACCAATTCGTCGCTACATGCGGCAAGGGTTAGTGTAGTCACCGCTGCGAGGAATAACTTTTTGTACGTCATGTTAAATGCAATTTTTTAAGTTTATTTATTAGGTATTTGTTTATAAATCGAATTCGTGGGTGCCTCCGTCTTCGAAGTCTTTCACGATAGCATTGAAGGCAGAGCCTCCGCTGCGAGAGGGGATACGCACGGTATCCATGTCCAGTTCGACGGTGATGACCCCGCCTTTCCAGCGGCGGCGCACTTGTTCGGTTACGTCGAACACAAAGGTAGAGTCCATACCATTATTAAATAGCATTGTCAGGTCGAGGTAATGCTGGTAGGTATCTTTCACGTCTTCACGCTTCTTGATACGGTTAGCATTCTGTCCACAGATGCCAAAAGTCATCAGTCGGCCGCCTGCTATATCCACCGCCTCGCCATCCTTGTCGCAATTGGTCTTGAAGCGGGTGTTGTAGTAAACGGTGATGACGTCATCGTCTGTGATACCGGTGTTGACTACCGTTGACCGGCCAAAGCCTGAGAGATTGGCAGTACCGTCGACGCCGACGATCTTGCTGCGGTTGTTATGCAGGATGACCTGCGTCAGATAGATATAGGTGATAGGTTCGAGCACCATACTCAGCTTCCTGACATACACGTTGTTCTCCGCGTCGTACTCAAACCCTCTGAGGTCACGGTTAATGTCAATAGCCTGCTCGTAGGCCGAGAACAGGTCCTCGGGCTGGTAGAAGGAGTGGGTGTAGCGGGGAGCCTGGTACCGGGTTGTCATCATGGACTGGTTGGTGTAGGCCCTCACGTACTCCAATGATGTCTGCTCGTCGAAGTTCAGGCTCTGCACACCGTCGGGCGTGGTCACGTCGTTCCATACCAGGATGTCCCAGAATCCCCAGTTGTAGCGTCCCCTGAACGTGTTGCCTCTGATGCTGTTGGAGAGCACGCTGGTATGAGTGCCCATCGGTTCTGAGCCGGTGTAGTAGCGGCGCAACAGGTAGATGTCGGGCTCATTGTAGCCGATATTGCCGAAAAGTCGTTGGTCGGCTTCGTCCCAACCGTAGTACCATTCATCGCGCCAGTTGTATTGGCCATAGATGGTGGTATAGTCCCAATAGGTGTCGAGCTCGAGCTTCACCATAGGCAGGTTGATGGTGACGTCGCCTCCATCGAAGAGGTGAAGCGGCGGCTCTGGGGTGCAACCCGTAAGCCCCAAGAACCCGATGAGTCCCAAGACCCTATTCATGATCCTCTTCATTCGGCAGCCCTCCTTTCCTCATTAGGCCTATTGGCCCCCTTAGTCTCATTGGCCCTATTAGCCCCATAGGCCTCATTAGCCCCATAGGCCCCATTAATCTCATAATCCTTGAAGCTTACTCCCTTCTTGTGAATCCTCTTATAGAGCAGGTCATAGCTCAAGGTAATGCCAATGCGCGTCGGCCCTATCCAGTTCCAGCGGTATTGGCGCTTCTTGAAAGCACTTGGTTCGAGCGTCCACTTATAGTAGTAGAGATCGTCGTGGTAAGAAGGATCCACGGGATTCTCATACTGATAGGGGTCGTATTTGCAGCGGAAGAAGCCTACCTGCAAGCCAAAATCCAGTCGCCAGTGCCCATTACGCGAGATTGGGGTTACATATCCAAAGCCGACACCACCACCGATGCCTTCGCCAACCCATCCGCGGTCAGCATCAAAGCAAATACCGAAAATACCGCCGTTGACGTAGCCCTGAAGGTAGTAACCGCTGAACCTCGGCTTCCTATAAGTCCTATTGGTCCCATCGGCCCTATTCACCTCATAGGTCTCATCAGCCCCATTGGTCTTAAAGTAGTACCTACTCTCCACTTGATAGTTCCTTAACTGGAAATACTTGTGGGCATCGTAGTCCTGCCACCAAGGCATGTCGAACGAGGCACCGTAAGTAAAGTGTCCCTTCTTGGGATAGTACTCGATGGCGATATTCGGTATTGGGCACCAACGGTTGTAGCCCGGCATGTAGATGCCGTAGAACAGCAGGTTGGTCTTGACGGATAGCACCTCGCGGCGAGGCTCCCAAACAGGTTTGGTCAGCGTGTCGGCAACAGGCTGCGGCGGTGTCTCCACCACTAATTCCGGCATCACCTCGACCACCTGCATCTTCGGAGTCTCTTCTACTATCGGCTTGTCTTCTATCTTCGCCACATCCATTAATTCGCCTTCGTATTTCTTGAAGTATAGAACGACACGGGCTGTACGGAGCTGGTTGAAGTAATCCTTGTTCAGGCGCTTCCATAACTGACCGCCTTGGGCACCCTTCAGGGCCGACTTCAGACTGGCGATGTCACCATTGGGTAAGTAGGTGTCGCACAGGCTCTTGACTTTGCCATAGTCTTTGTCGGAGGCTTGCTGCATAAGGATGCATAGTGTATGGTAGTCCTCGGCCTCGCTGTCCAGATGGAATGTCTTCTCGTTGACGGGGAACCGCAGATGTTGACGGAGGAAGTCGAACAGCCACTGGGCACGTTTTTCGCCTAATACTTTGTTCTTGTCGTATGGGCCATCAGGCGATGCGGCACCCCTGACCATCATAAAGGCTAGCTCCAGACTGTCTTGGTTGATTCTTGGCAACACAAGGTTCTCCAGTTCCTCTAAGTATTGGTTTCCTGCTGCCGGTTCTGTCTTGTTAACGGCAAAGCCGATCTTGGCGGCAATGGCGTAGAACGTGTCATCGGAGATAGCGTTGCCCTCGTCGCTGCCGACGAAGCGGATGTATGGGTATTTGCTGTAGAATGCAGAGTCGACGAACAGAGTGGTAGCAGCAAAGATGTTACTATAGGACAAGCATGCAAGAACCCCTGCGAAGAAGAGTCTTCTTGCAGCAGATGCCAACGGCAGACTTCTCGTCATTAGCAGGCGAAAAGCGTTGTCATGCTTTATGGTTCTGTCCTTTTTCATCGTTTCTTTGCTTCAATGACTATTATTTAAAATGCAAAGATACGATTTTTCTTTTATATATATACGCGCATGAGTGCCTTTGTCTTAATATTTTGTCTCGGAGTTACAACAATTCGTCCGTCGTAGCCATAACAATTTGTCAATTCTGTCTGATAATCAGAAAGTTACATTTGTTGTGTGATTGTTAGACGATTAGTTACTTTTTACAGACTTTTCGCGGTATTCTGACGGTGTCATTCCGTAAACTTCCTTGAAAGTGCGGTTAAAGGTGACGGTGTTGTTCATGCCACATTCAGTGGCAATGGCGGCGATGGTGTACTCCGGATGCTTCAATAGAAGCTTGGCACCATACTCCACACGTTTGGTGTTGATGTAGACCGAAGCATTGGAAGCAGAGGAATAGCGTGACATGATATGTCCGATACGGTTTTTGTCAACGCCGATGAGGCGTGCCATGTCGTCACGGCCGAAGTTGGGCTTGAGGAACAGACGGTCGCGGGTAATCTGACCGTCAAGCTCCACGAAGAGGCGCTCGTTCTCGTCGACAGCCGACTGTTGGTCGTCGGTGTCGCCGCCTGTGGGACCCATAGGCCCCATAGGACTCATGGGGCTTATGGGGCTCATAGGATTACCAATAGCCCTGTTTCTGTAGGCTTCGAGGCTGTTCAGAGCCTTGAAGAGGGCCGCGTTGCTATGGCGTAGGCGGCGGGTGTAGTAGAGAATCATGGCACCCATCACCATGCCGATGACGAGGATGACGCCCAGCACATTGAGAATGATGTTCTTCTTTACGACGTCCTCTTTCGTCTGTATCAGGTTCCATGAGGTCTCCATCAGACTATTCGACTTGCTGATATGCAGGCTATCGGCAATAGTCTTGATTTCCTGGCAGTGCTTGTTTGCCTCGTCAATGTTGCCTAAAGCTCCCTCCACCTGTGCTGCCGTTGTCAGTAAGGTGATCATGCGGTAGGAGTAGTTGTCCTTCTGATTCTTCAGCATGTCGTGGTAGTCGTGTATGAGGTCGCGGGCTTCCTGATAGTGCTTATTTATAATAAGGTAGTCGAGGATGGGTTTGTCAACGATGCAGTTGCTGGCTGGCTGCTTCTTCCACTCACCGTATGCCAGATTGGCCTCCTCGGTGCGGCCGGCCTTGGCCAGCAGCGTAGCTCGCAGGGCGTAGACGTAACGTAGCGATTCCTTGTTATGGGCGTTGACACCTTTGATACGTAGTACCGCCTCTTCCTGTAGTAGCGACATGCGGAGGGCATCGTCGTAGCGGCCGTCGTTCATATACATCTGCAGCAGCTCGGCGTAGTAGTTACATAGCTCGTTGTATTTTCGGAAATAGTCGCTGCCCTTCATCGCGTCTATGGCCTTGATACACAACTCCAGGCCTTCCTCTTTCTTGCGATGGTAGTGCTTGCGCTTGCCCAAGGTGAAGTCGGCCATTGCCAGATAGGCATCGTCCTTACGGCGTTGGGCTTCCTGTCTCAGTTCATGGATATAGGTGACCAGTTCGTCCTCGTTGTACAGGATGTCGTGTGTCTGCATCAGCCGTGCGAGCAGCGCCAGATATATCACGGGCTCGCTTTTGGCCTCGCCGCTCCTGTAGACGTTTTGGTAGAGCTGTAGTGCCTTCGTGTAGTCCATCGTGGCATAGCAGTAGTCGGCCTCGGCCATGTCGAGTTGCCACGTGGGAGCCATCTGCCGCTGGCGCATGGTCTGAATAATGGCCAACGACGTGTCGGTGCTCGAAGTGTAATAGGCATGATTGATGGTAAGCATGGAATCGGGTACGACAATCGCAGCATCGCCAAACAGCGACGCCGACAACATGCATATTATCAGGACCTGTTTCCACATTGCACCTGCAAAGGTATTAATATTTTGCCAAATGAGCAAGGAATTTAAGATTTTTTTATTTCGATATTCCTTTACAAATATAAGAGAAGAATCCTTGTCGCCGGAGTGTGTCGATCAGTACCTCCGACAAAGCCTCGTTGTCGCGACGGGTATAGCGGATGTCGGTAAAGACCTGGGCGAGGGTTTCCTTGTGGTTGATGCGGACGAAATGCTGGTTCTCCACGAGGTGCTCCTTCTCGTAGTAATAAGTGTCAATGTCCTTGCCCATATAGTCATGGTAGGTCTCCTGATGGACGAAGCTCTCCAAGGGCAGGCGGTCGGAGAGGGGAGGCTCCTCGGCGGGCCAGCCGACTGTGAGCGTGGCTACGGGGAAAGTGAGCTTCGGCAGGTTGAGGATGTCGATGATCTGCTGTGGCTGGTAGACGGTGGTGCCGAGGTAGCAGTAGCCCAGTCCCTCCTCGTCCATGAGGTTGCAAAGTGTCTGCGTGTAGAGCAGGGCGTCGGTGGCGGCATTGATGAACGACAGCAGGTTGTCGTAGCCTGGTTCGGCGTTCCTGCATTTGGCCCAGAAGCTGGTGCGGTTGAAGTCGGCACAGATGGTCAGTACCACGGGAGCCTCAGTCGCCATGGGCTGGTTGAAGTGTGCAGGTGCCAGCTTTTGTTTCATCTCCTCAGAGCGGGTGACGATGACGCTGTAGAGCTGCAGGTTGCCCATGGTCTGGGTACGTGAGGCCTCTTCCATAAGGCGGTTCAGCAACTGGTTGTCGACGGGGCGGTCGGCGTATTTCCGGATGCTACGACGGGTCATTAAGTTCTTCATAAGCGTTTTTCTTTTGTTTTGGGTGCAAAGATAAGAATTTTTTCGTAACTTTGCAAACAAAAACGTCATGAAGAACGTATTGATGACCCTTGGCGCCTTGTTAGGACAGCAGGTGCAGGCCGCAGGCGGGGACCCCCAGCAGAAGGCTACGCCTGAGCGCCCGAACATTATTTTCATATTGGCCGACGATATGGGCTATGGTGATCTGGCCTGCTATGGCAATCAGTATATCCAGACGCCGAATATCGACCGGTTGGCGGCTACGGGCACCTCGTTTACACAGGCCTACGCCGGCAGTGGCATCAGCTCGCCGTCGCGCTGTTCGCTGATGACGGGCAAGAACTCCGGAAACACCCGCATCCGCGATAACCAGTGCTATGCCGGGGGACTGACGGGGCTGAAGATCAACCCGCAGGGCGATACCACCATCGTGCGTCGTGCCAATCTGTTGGCCGAGGACGTGACGTTGGGCACGGTACTGTCGAAGGCGGGCTACCGCACCTGTTTGGTCAACAAGTGGCATTTGGACGGCTACGACCTGCAGGCGGCACCCAACCATCGGGGCTTCGACGAGTTCTACGGCTGGACCATCGCCACCGTCCACAGCAATTCACCTTATTATTATCCATACTACCGGCTGCATGGCGACAGTCTGATTAATATTAAGGAGAACGAGCACGATGCCCACGTGCGCCATAATACAGAGATTTCTACCGACGACGCCATCCAGTTCATCCACCGCAACCAGGACCGGCCGTTCTTCCTGTTCCTCGGCTATGATGCCCCTCACGAACCTTATAATATAGATGACACCTCGTGGTACGACGAACGCGGCGACTGGTCGGCCAACACCAAGCGCTATGCGGCGCTGGTGACCCACATGGACTACAATATAGGCCGCCTGTTAGGAACGCTCGATGCCCTCGGACTGCGGGAGAATACGCTGGTTATCTTTGCCTCCGACAATGGGGCCGCCGTCATGGCTCCGCTGAAGGAACTGAACTGCGGGGCAGGGTTGAAAGGTCGTAAGGGTCAGCTCTACGAAGGGGGCATCCGCGTGCCACTGATTGTCAATCAGCCAGGTCGAGTGCCCGCCCGGCAAATCCAGAATCTGGTCTATTTCCCTGACTTCATGCCAACGCTGGCGCGATTGGCGGGACATCCCGAGAACGTGCCCGACGATACGAACGGGATGGATATCTCGCCGCTGTTCTATGGAAAGGACATCGATACCGACAGTCGTCCGCTCTACTGGGAGTTCCCAGGCAAGCAGCGGGCCATCCGTCACGGGGAGTGGAAGGCGGTGACGGTAAAGAAGGGAGCGAAGCTGGAGTTGTATCGCATCAAGGATGACCCGTACGAGGAACATGACTTGTCGGAGCAATACCCCGAAGTGGTACAGGAACTGGATCGGCTGGGGCGCAGCATGCGTACGCCAAGCAAGAATTATCCGATTGAGGATGAGTAGAGTAGGAAGTAAGTGTGAAGAGTGAAGATTTAAGAGTGAAGAATATCGGCAGTCCGATGTACGTCATGCTGAAGCCCGTGGGTTCGCGGTGCAACCTGTCGTGCCGGTATTGCTACTATCTGGACAAGGGCAGCGGACAGGTGATGGACGAGGCTTTGCTGGAGGATTTCACCCGTCAGTACATAGAGGCGCAGACGGTGCCACAGGTGCTCTTCACATGGCACGGCGGCGAACCACTTTTGAAGCCCCTTCCCTTTTATCAGCGCGCTTTGGAGCTACAGCAGAAATATGCCCGTGGGCGGCAGATTGACAACTGTTTGCAGACCAACGGCACCTTGCTCAATGACGAGTGGTGCCGTTTTTTCCACGACAACCACTTCTTAATTGGCATCTCCATCGACGGGCCGCAGGCATTGCATGATGCCTATCGGAACACCCGCCAAGGCGGTACTTCGTGGCACGAGGTGATGCGTGGCATCCAGCTGTTGAGGCAGCATGGCGTAGAGTGGAATGCGATGGCTACGGTGAATGCCAGTAACGTGGAGCATCCGCAGACGTTCTATCGCTTTTTCCGCGAGATAGGCTGCGAGTTCCTGCAGTTCACGCCCGTCGTAGAACCTGACAACCCCGACTGTAGTATTACCGCCGACCAATGGGGGCGTTTCCTCTGTGCCGTCTATGACGAATGGGTGCAGCAGGATGTCGGGCGTGTGTTTGTGCAGTTGTTCGATGCTACGCTGGCCAACTGGTGCGGGGTAGTGCCGGGTGTCTGCTCGATGTCGCCAACCTGTGGTCGGGCTGTGGTGATGGAGGCTGATGGTACCGTTTATTCGTGCGACCATTTTGTCCGCCCCAAATACTGTTTGGGAAATATCCGCCAGCAACTCCTTGTCGAGCTGCTATACAATGAGCGACAGCTACAGTTTGGACAATCGAAGCAGACATCGTTGCCTCGCCAGTGCCGAGAGTGTCGCTGGCTGTTTGCCTGTCATGGTGAGTGTCCGAAGAACCGCCTGCAGAACGACTGCTACGATCAGCCAGGCCTGAACTGGCTGTGTCAAGGCTATCAGCAGTTTTTTGCCCATGTGGCTGCTGATATGGACTTTATGAAGTCAGAACTGGCCGCTGGACGTGCAGCAGCGAACATTATGAGCCGAAAATAGTAAAAAAAGCCCTAAACATTTGGAGTAGTCAGATTTTTTACCGAAATTTGCAGCAAATTATCATCGTATGGCTATACAAGAACAACAATTGAAAAAAAGCAGAAAGGAGATGCTGGCACGGATAGCCCAGGCATTGGCACGCATCAGCCAGAAATCGGAGAACCCGATAAGTGAAGAAAACATCAGCGGAATACTTGGCCGCTGCGTGGACAATCTGTCAGCCAATGATGCCGATTGTCTGATGACGCTTTCGGTGCTGGCAATCGACTATGCTTTCAGTAATCATCACCCCGAAGTGACCGAGGTCCGTCCGCAGACGTTGGAGTGCGACGTGGTGCGCTTCCAGAACAACAAAGAGAAGTGGGTGGCCTTAGTGGGACTGCTCGACGGCCGTCCCTATGAGATTTTCACCGGCTTGCAGGATGACGATGAGGGTATTGTGCTGCCCAAGACCGTTACCAGCGGCAAGATTATCAAGCAGGTGAACCCCGACGGCACGAAGCGCTACGACTTCCAGTTTGAGAACAAGCGCGGCTACAAGACCACCGTTGAGGGCCTGAGTGAAAAGTTCAACCCCGAGTACTGGAACTATGCCAAGCTCATCAGCGGCGTGCTCCGCTACCGTATGCCCATTGACCATGTTATCAAGCTCGTGGCCTCGCTGCAGTTGCAGAGTGAGAGCATCAATACGTGGAAGATTGGCGTGGAGCGTGCCCTGAAGAAGTATGCCGGCGGCAATGTCGATATCAACGATACCATTGATGAAGCAGCAGACGTACATCAGGCTGGAGAAGCTGAGATTTAGGGCCTTCCACGGCGTGCTGCCGCAGGAACGTACCGTGGGGGGCGACTTCCTCGTTACCCTGCGCATCGGCTATCCCTGGCAGACCGCCATGGAGAGTGACGCCGTTGCCGACACTCTCGACTACGCCGCCGTCTACCGTCTCGTTTCACATGAGATGGCTTCCCCGTCTCGTCTACTGGAACACGTCGCCGGCCGCATTGCCAAAGCCCTGCTGCGCGACTTCCCGCTCATCACCTCCATCGACCTCTGGCTTACCAAGGTGACGCCCCCGATGGGAGCCGACTGCGAGGGCGCCGGCGTGGAGCTACATTTAATAAATGATAAAACCGACTGACGTTTGTCGGTTATTCCATATAAAAGCAGTACCTTTGCACGAATGATACAGCATAGATGGTCTTTTCTACTGGTTTTGTTCCTTTGTTTCGCCCTGTCTGTGGATGGAGCGACAAAGCGTTTTACGATTGTTATCGATGCCGGTCACGGGGGCAAGGACACTGGTGCCAAGGGAAAGTCTGTGTATGAGAAAACGCTGACCCTGCGCTATGCGAATGCTTTCGGGCGTATCATCGAGCAGAACTGTCCCGATGTGAAGGTCATATATACCCGCAAAACTGACCGTTTCCTGGAGCTCTGGCAGCGGGCCGAGATTGCCAACAATGCCAAGGCCGACCTC
>Ga0310690_10003593_pt1 | contig 22992 bp, 20 predicted proteins | sample AusTroGonzalo_MG_2_FD_207661 | JGI IMG/M metagenome (GOLD analysis project Ga0310690, IMG submission 207661) | Bovine rumen microbial communities from tropical cattle in Woodstock, Queensland, Australia - Gonzalo_04 (v2) (version 2) | ecosystem: Host-associated > Mammals > Digestive system >... | reverse complement strand
TCTCCGTCGGGGAAAACACCGTTGAACGTAGCAGTAAACTTGCCGCACAGCTCGGGATCGGTGGTGTCAAGAGCACCGTCCTTCAGCACATCGGCAACGGGAACATCATACTTTGCACATACGGCACGAATACCCTTGGCATAGTCCTCAAAGGTCAGGCCACGCTGATTGGCGGCGGTCTTGCGGCTGTGGGTCAGGATAAAGACCGGCTTTACATCGGGACAGTTGTCCTCCAGATAGCTCAGAGCGCTCTCCAACGCGCCGCAGGTCGTCTTTTCGTCAAAATCGTAATCCCAGTCCGACGTCACCTTGCCGAGCGGACAGTTCTGCAAATGATCGTTGCAGCCGCCCTCGATGAAAACATAATCATAATCGTTGTTCACATCCTTGGTGAACGTCTCGAGGATATGCGGCTTCTGCGCGTTGTTGAACGAAAGCTGACCGTCGAACTTAGCCTTATCCGTCAGCGTCAGGTTATGCTTCTGCGCGTATAAATCCGCGTAAGAACAATTCTGCGCTCCGAAGCCCGCGGCGACAGAGTCGCCGAAGGAGATCATCTTGCCGGTTTTCTTGCGCGTGGTCAGGAAGGTCTGCTGATAGTCGCCGACAAGATCGCCGGAGGATCTGCGGATCACCGCGCGTACGGCGATGTAAATATCCGTGCTGTCTGCGGTGACGGTATAGGCGGTGTCGGCCGTATCGCCTTCGGTATACCACGCCTCACCGTCGGAGGAACTCTCAACGGTATAATGATCGGCTCCCTTGACGGCGTTCCAGCTCAGCGAACAGGTATTGCCGCTGCGCTTTGCCTTTACGGCAGGCGCTGCGGGCAACGTGCATCCGCTGACAGTGAGCGCTTCACCGACGGATACCTTCTCTCCGTTCTGCTCGCTCATGCCCTGAATCCCAAAGGTATAAACAGTGCCGCCCTCGAGACCGCCCGAGCGGAACGCTCCTGACTTCGACGTACCGAAATCGACAGCCCCGCTGCCGTCGTCATAGGTGATGCGGTAGCTGTCGGCGCCCTCGATCGGATTCCAGTTCAGCAGGACGCGCGACTCACTCAGCACCGCTGTGACAACGGGACGAGGCGCGGCCGTCTCATCGGTCGGCGCATCGGCTGCTGCGGTCGGCAGAGTCGCCGGCATAGAGCTCAGCGCAAACCATGCGGCAGCGAACAGGATAACAATTAATGCGGCTAAAACGATATTTTGATTCTTCGTCATTCTTCAAGTTCTCCTCATCAGACGGAGTGATCACGCCGTATCGGTCGGATCGGGGTCGGGCGGGGCGGCACTCCTCCGGCTCTCGGATCGCCGAAAAACACGCCCCTCCCTTGATACATAATTATTGTACAGGATAGGCGGCGGGAAGTCAAGATTCATCCTGCGCGATCCCGCTGAGACGGAGGGATGCTTTTGACGAGACATATCATAAAGCAGAAGAAAAAGCGCTTGACAGCCTCAGCTTTTTCACGCATTCTTCTTGCTATCTGATCCGCGCGGTGATATAATATGCGTAACTTTCTATTCTGTAAATCTGAGGTGACCTTCGTCTATGAAATCCCTTCTCAGACATTTTAACAAGCGCGACTGGCTGGCTGTCGCCGCAGCGGTGGTGCTGATCGGCCTGTCGGTATGGCTGGAACTGCTCATGCCGGCATATATGAAGGAGATCACCGCGCTGATCATTATGCCGGACGCATCCGTCGGCGATATGCTGATCGCGGGCGGCAAGATGCTCTTGTGCGCGCTGGCGAGCGTGCTGGTCACCGTGCTGGTCACGGTCATCACCGGCTATCTCGCCGCGGACTATTCCTTCACCGTAAGAGGCAAGCTGTATGACGCGGTCGAATCCTTCTCGATGGGCGAGATCAACCGCTTCTCCACCGCGTCGCTCATCACCCGCTCCACCAACGACATCACACAGGTGCAGACGATCATCGTCTTCGGTCTGCTGGTCACCGTCAGAGCTCCGCTGATGGCGGTCTTCGCGATCACGAAGATCGCCGACAAGAGCCGCGAATGGACCTTCTCGGCGGGCGCGGCGGTCATTCTGGTCGTCGCGGTGCTGGCGATCTGCTTCATCTTTGCGCATCCGCGCTTTCAGAAGATCCAGATGCTGACCGATAACATCAACCGCATCACCCGCGAGAACCTCACCGGTCTGAGGGTCATCCGCGCCTATAATGCCGAGGACTATCAGAAGGCGAAGTTTGAGAAGGCGAATGAAGAGATCACCAAAAACAACATGACGGCCCACCGCATCATGGCGATCATGATGCCCTCGATGCTGCTGATCATGAACGGGCTGTCGCTGATCGTCTACTGGATCGGCGCCTATCTCATCGAGGGCGCTCCGCTGTTGGAGAAGAAGGATCTCTTCCTCGATATGGCGGTATTCTCTCAGTACGCGCTGATGGTCATCATGGCGTTCATGATGCTGAACATGATCTTCATCATGGGTCCCCGCGCGATGGTAGCCTCCAAGCGCATCAACGAGGTCATCGACACCCCTTCGTCCGTCATCGACGGTCCGGGCGTGGAGGACACAGATGCAAAGGGAGAGATAGAGTTCCGCCACGTCAGCTTCCGCTATCCCGACGCGGCAGACGACGTCCTGACAGACATCTCCTTCACTGCGAAGCAGGGCGAGACCGTCGCGATCATCGGCTCCACCGGCTGCGGCAAGTCCACCCTCATCAACCTGATCCCCCGCTTCTATGACTGCACCGAGGGCGAAGTGCTGGTGGACGGTCACGACGTCCGCGACTATACCCTCGATCAGCTCCATAACCGCATCGGCTACATCCCCCAGCGCGCCGTGCTGTTCTCGGGCGACATCAACACCAACGTCGCCATGGGCGACAACGGCCGCGACGCCTATACCCAGGAGGACGTCACACGCGCCGTCCGCATCGCGCAGGCGCAGGAGATCGTCGAGAATTATCCCGAAGGATACGAGCACTTCGTCGCGCAGGGCGGCACGAATATGTCCGGCGGACAGAAGCAGCGCATCTGCATCGCCCGCGCCGTCTGCCGCAAGCCGGAGATCCTGATCTTTGACGACAGCTTCTCGGCGCTCGACTACGCAACCGACCGCTCCCTGCGCGCCGCTCTGAAGAAAGAAACCGCCGGTACGACGAATATCATCGTCGCCCAGCGCATCGGAACCATCAAGGACGCCGACCGGATCATCGTCCTCGACGAGGGTAAGATCGCCGGCATCGGCAAGCATAAATATCTGCTGGAGAACTGCAGGATCTACAAAGAGATCGCGCTGTCTCAGCTCAGCGAGGAGGAATTACAGAATGCCTGATAAGAAAGCTCCCGCTGAAACCCGCGCCGCCGTCGGCGTGAAGAAGAAAGAAGAACTCATCGGCATGAACGCAAAGCGCCCTACCGCCCGACGCGGCGGTCCGGGCGGTCACGGCGCCATGGTCGTGGAAAAGCCGAAGGATTTCAAAGAATCATGGGGTAAGATGATCCGCTATGCTCGCCCGCAGATGCCCGCGATCGTGATCGCCATGCTGTGCGCGCTGGCGGGTACGGCGATCGCGCTGATCGGTCCCGGTCAGATCCAGAAGATCACCGACCTCATCACCGCCGGCGTCACGGGAGGCATCGACCTGGATTCCGTCACCTCCACCGCCATATTCCTGTTGACCCTGTACGGCGTCAGCTGGGTCATGAACTTTACCCAGCACTTCATCATGGCGACCGTCAGCCAGAATATCTCCAAGCGCCTGAGGACCGATATTACCGAAAAAACCAACCGGATGCCGCTGGGCCACTTTGACCGGACGCCCTTCGGCGACATCCTCAGCCGCATCACCAACGACATCGACACCATCGGTCAGACGCTGAACCTCAGCATCGCCCAGTTCATCACCTCGCTCGCGCTGTTCTTCGGCTCGGCGATCATGATGTTCGTCACCGACTCTATCCTTGCCCTGACAGCGATCGGCACCTCGGTGCTGGGCTTCATCCTCATGTCGATCATCATGAGAAAGTCGCAGAAGCACTTCAACCGCCAGCAGCGCCACCTCGGCGCGATCAACGGTCATGTAGAGGAGATCTATTCCGGTCATAATATCGTCAAGGCCTATAACGCCGAGAAAGCCTCGAAGGAGGAATTCTCCCGCATCAACCGCCATCTGCGCGACTCGGTCTTTAAGGCGACGGCGCTGTCGGGTCTGATGCAGCCGCTGATGACCTTCATCGGCAACCTCGGATTCGTCGCGGTATTCATCGTCGGCGCACTGCTCGCCCGCGAGAATCGCATCACCTACGGCGTGATCATCGAGTTCACCATCTATGTTCGCCTGTTTACCCAGCCGCTGTCCCAGATGGCGCAGAGCATGAGCAGCATGCAGAGCACCGCCGCCGCGAGCGAGCGCGTCTTTGAGTATCTCGATGAAGAGGAGCTGCCCGATGAGAGCAGCAAGACCCGCACGCTGACCGACGTCAAGGGTCACGTGCGCTTCGATCATGTACGCTTCGGCTATACGAGCGAACGCACGATCATCAAGGACTTCTGCGCTGATATTCAGCCGGGACAGAAGGTCGCGATCGTCGGTCCCACCGGCGCCGGAAAGACCACGATCGTCAACCTGCTGATGCGCTTCTATGAGGTCAACGCAGGTCATATCTATATCGACGGCGTGCCGATTGCCGAGCTCACCCGCGAGAACGTGCACGATCTGTTCTGCATGGTGCTGCAGGATACATGGCTCTTTGAGGGCACGGTGCGAGAAAACCTCGTCTATTCCAAGCCGGACGTCAGCGATGAGCGCCTGCGCGCCGCGTGCAAGGCGGTAGGCATCGACCACTTCATCCGCACCCTTCCGCACGGCTACGATACCGTGCTGGACGACAAGGCGAGCCTGTCGGCCGGTCAGAAGCAGCAGCTCACCATCGCCCGCGCGATGATCGAGAACGCTCCCCTGCTGATCCTCGACGAGGCGACGTCCTCCGTCGATACCCGAACCGAGCGCATCATCCAGAAGGCGATGGACAGCCTGACTGAGGGACGCACGTCCTTCGTGATCGCGCACCGCCTGTCGACGATACGCAACGCCGACCTTATCCTCGTGCTCAAGGACGGCGACATCATCGCCTCCGGCACGCATGAAGAACTGCTCAGAGCAGGCGGCTTCTATGCCGATCTGTACAACAGCCAGTTTGAGCATTAAGCCTCCCTTTACCGAAGGGAGCCTGCCGAAAGGAGTATTCCTATGAACATCTGCGTATACGGAGCCGCGTCGGACGAGATCGACCGCTCCTTCATCAATGCCGGTGAGTCGCTGGGACTCGCCCTCGCGCGTCGGGGTCACAGCCTGATCTTCGGCGGCGGCACCGCCGGACTGATGGGCGCTGTCGCACGCGGAGCCGACCGCGGCGATGCTCCCATCATCAGCATCGCCCCGTCCTTCTTCGATGTTGACGGCATCCTCTATCCCCAGTGCACCGAATACATCTTCACCGAGACCATGCGCGAACGCAAGCAGAGGATGGAGGATCTGAGCGACGCCTTCATCATCAGCCCGGGCGGGATCGGCACCTTTGACGAGTTCTTCGAGATCTTCACGCTCCGTCAGCTCGGCCGGCATAAGAAGCCCATCGCCATCCTGAATACCGACGGGTACTATGAGCCGATCCTCAGTATGCTGCGCCGCACCGCTGAGCTGAACTTCATGGACAGCCGCAACATGGAGCTGTTCTGCGTCAGCGACAACCCCGAAGTACTCCTCGACTATATTGAGAACCCGCCGGACGTCAATATCGACGTCAAGAAGCTCAGACACGTCAAGTAAGAGTCACATAATAAGAGCCGGACGACGCGTCGTCCGGCTCTTTTGTTCCTATTACAGTTTTTCTAAAAATCGGATCAGGTCGGGATAGTGCCCGCGGCGAAAGCGGGTATGGTCGATCCCGTGGGTGATCATATAATCCTCGACGAGAAAGACGTCGATCCCGAGCTTTGCGCACGGCTCCATATCCTCGCGCACATCGTTGCCGATCATCAGCGCTTCATCCGGCTTCACGCCGAAGTCCTCGAGGATCTGGGCGTAATACAGCGGGTTGGGCTTACAGTAGGAGCTGTAGTCGCAGGTGGTCACCATGTCGAACTGATCGGCGCGGAGCCCCACCCAGCGCATCCGCATATCACACGCGCTGAGAGGGAACATCGGCATCGTCGCGATGACGGCGTAATCCGCCTTCTGACGCATGAAGCGGGCGATCTCGGTGGCGTAGGGATTCTCGCGGGCGATCTCGCGCACATTGGCGAAGGTCGTCGCGTAATAGTCCTCCATGACGGCCTCAAGCTGCTCTCGGCTATAGCCAGAGCGCTCGCACGCAACGTCATAGAAGGCGTCGATATTCGTCTTGACACCCTTGTTGAAGATCATTGCGCGGCAGCCGTCGTTCATGGCGTTGACCGCCGACGCGGCGTCCAGCCCGTGCTCGTTGAACTTGCGCGCTACGTCGCGGAACCAGATCTGTACGAAGGTCTCCTGCGTAATCAGGGGGAGCAGGGTGTTGTCGAGGTCGGATAGGATCAGCTTATATTTCTTCATGCTATCACCGCTCATGATATGATAGATTGATTATACCATGTTTCGCCCTTTTTCACAATAGCATATTGTAAAAATCCGTATTTCGTGCTAATATAACACCGTAGTGAAAACAACTCCTCATACCCAGTCTAATGAACCGGAGGTCAACCATGAATCATTTCATTCCTGCCGATATACTGCTGCCGAAGAAAGGCTTTGAAAGATGGGCGGTCATCGCCTGTGACCAGTACACCAGCGAGCCCGCCTACTGGCAAGAGGTCGAGCGCATCGTCGGCGACGCTCCCTCGGCGCTGAACATCATTCTGCCGGAGCTGTATCTCAGCGACGACAACAGCGCACGCATCAGCACCGTCAACGCTACGATGAAGTCCTACATAGAGGGCGGTGTTTTCGATGTGTTTGAGAATACGATGGTCTATGTCGAGCGCGAATCGAACCACGCGACCCGCCGCGGCGTAGTCGGTCTGATCGACCTGGAGGACTATGATTATCACAAGGGTAGCTCCGCTCTGATCCGCGCGACCGAGGCAACCGTGCTGGAGCGCATTCCTCCGCGCGTACAGATCCGCAAGGACGCACCCTTGGAGATGCCGCACATCCTGCTGCTCATCGACGACCCCGGCCGCACCGTGATCGAACCGCTGACAGCAAAGAAAGACGATTTCAAAGCCGCCTATGACTTTGACCTCATGCAGGGCGGCGGTCATATCAGCGGTCGCTTCCTCAGCGACAGCGCGATCACTGCGGTACAAGAGGCGCTTGAAGCTCTCATCGAGGGCAGGGAGGATCAGCTCCTCTTTGCTGTCGGCGACGGCAACCACAGCCTCGCCACCGCGAAGGAATGCTACAACATCACCCACAGCCCGCTCGCCCGCTATGCTCTCGTGGAGATCGTGAACATTCACGACGAGAGCATCGCATTCGAGCCGATCTATCGCGTCCTGTTCCATGTGGATCAGGAGGACTTCCTCTCGCGCTTCATCGCCCATACCGAGGCGGTCGGCGGGGACGACGTCCAGCGCTTCACCGTCATCGACAGCGACGGCGAGCGTGAACTCAGCGTAAAAGCCACCGCAAAGCTGCCGGTTGGCACGCTGCAGACCTTTATCGATGACTATCTCAAGGATCACCCCAATGTAAAGATCGACTACATCCACGGCGAGGACGTCACCCGTTCCCTGTGCCGTGAAGAAGGCACCCTCGGCTTCCTGTTTGAGGGCATGGGCAAGGACGAGCTCTTCCCGGCGATCAAGGCGGACGGCTCCCTGCCGCGCAAGACCTTCTCGATGGGTCATGCCGCCGACAAGCGCTATTATATCGAAGCGAGACGGATCAAATAATCGTATACGACCACATAATAAAGCACTGTTGATCACAGCGATCAGCAGTGCTTTTTTCGTTTATACGTCGTCATGCGGCTTCTTGAGAAAGTGGACGATGATGAGATAGAGAGCGACAGCGCCGACGCCGTTGACGATCATCGTACCCGTCAGGTCAAAGGGCAGGTATGCCGCCGTGAACTTGCGATACTGCCACAGAGTGATCCCCGTCGCCGCCGCGAGCATCACGAGCGCTGCACAGGCGCCGATCAGCCGCGCGCGCCATACGCTTCTTTTATTTTCCTTATCCATTCACATACCTTCTTTTGGTGGCTGTTTTTCTGTCGTTACCATACTATACCATATGCATTCGGACTTTTCAATCTAAATCTGTCCGTTAATTCTGTCGGGTTCACCATAATCAGGTGTTGAATATGGAGAACATCCGCGCAAAGCGTTCGAATATCGTCTCATATCCCGCGATAAACGATCCGGGACAGTAATAAGAATAGGTCAGCGCCACACATACCGCCACCGAAGCGAACATGGAGATCAGCAGGATATGCTCATAGATGCGCTTTGCTTCTCTTTCGGCGAAGCGGCGATAGAACAGGAACATCACGAACAGCGCACACACGAGCATCTCCCACGCAAAGTCCATCATATAACGCACACCGTAGCCGGACTCCCAGACCGATGCGATAATGACGAAGGGCGCGGCAAAAGCGACTGCCGCAAACAACAGCGCGGTGCGAAGTCTGCGCTCCTTATCCACATATTTCAGTGCAAAGGGAGAGGCAAAGAGGAAGAACATCGGCAGCGCTCTGAACAACAATCCCACGCCGTTGTTCGTCGCAACAAAGTAATAGCCGTTGGCGCCCAGCGTAGAGAGCGTCGTATGAATATACGGGAACTCACCAGAGAAGGTCGGCGCCGCCAGCAGATAGTCAAAGAAGCCGATCGCGGCGAGCTGGGTATGGAACTCGGCGCGCGTGAAGTCGTTAATGGTCAGCGAATAGTCGATGCCGAAGTCCGTGAATGAGCCAAAGCGCGCGTGGTTATACAGCATCTGCAGTCCGCCGATCACCGCAAACGGCAGGAGCGCACACAGCAGATAGACCGCGTATCGCTTCACGTCGGGCTTCTCTTCCCTTCTGAGCTTCAGCACACCCGCCGCGATGAAAGCCACCGCAGCAAAGCACCATATCACCGTAGTCGGACGACAGGTCACGGCGATCGCCAGGAACAGCGAAGAAAGCGCCGCCCGGGAGGGACGTATCCTACCCCCGCCGATCACATTGGATGAAATCAGGAAATAGGCTCCCAGCGCCGTGAAGCAAAAGCCGGAGCTCTGGGCGATCTCATAAAAATTCACATATACCGTGCAATACCACACGCCGCACGACGCGTAGATCATTACCAGCGCAGCCGTGTACATCGACAGCGGAATATCATCGAAGAGCTTCTTCATCAGCAGATAGAAGGTCATGCCGATGAAAACCAGAGCGATCACGTTGAAGATCATACCCGCTAAAGCGCTCGGAAAATAGAATCCCGTCAGCAGATGATAGGGCAGGAACAAGAGTATCACCGGACCGAGACCGTAATAGGAATAGTACTTTCCCTCATACAGCACATGATCCCACAGTGCGTCGATCCCCTGCTCCGTTCGTGCCGACCAGTCGTAGGGATTCTCCATCGCGAGGAGCTGTTCGCTCGGCTGTGCCTGCAGTTCAACCTGACCGTCCTCCAACGCATCCACCAGCTCCTTTGTCATCTGGTTGCCGGTCGTCAGGGAAAAGTCCGTCGAAGGATTCATCCCGATCGAACCGAGGATCACCGCGATCATCACAGCCGCAAAGATCAACAGCGCCGTGACAGCCTTAGCGGTATTCGTCTGTCTGCCGATCGGCGTCCTGAATGTCACACTGCGCCGGAAGAGCCATACGAACATAACCCCCATCAGGATCAGCAGGACTCTCAGGCATGAGAAATGGGAGGGGTAGTCCGTGTTGACCGTGATCCCTCTGAGTGTGATCGGATTGTCGCTCAAGTCGGAGAATGTGATCCTCAGCTTACCGACTTCTCCCGAAAAGGCGCACACGATTGTGGACGTCGCCTCAATATCGCGATAGACAGAACCCTTCACCAATCCCGAACGGATATAATAAGAAGCGTTCGTCTCATCGGTAAAATCAATGGAATAATCCGCCTTGTACAGGGTCGGCGCAACATCTGTCCGGATCGTGCCGACACGCCGTCCGATTCCGGTGAACTCGATCACGGCGGAATCCTCTGTGCTCACATAGCCGTCGGCGGTTGCGCTCATCCCCGTGATCTGCGCTGTATTAAGATCGAGCTCAGCCGTCTCATAGCCGCCTCGCCACAAATGATAGGTGTTAAAGTTGAACACCACAGCCTCCAGGATGAGGATCACCGCCAGCGCCTTTGCCGCATAGAGGACAAAGGCCCTCAGCCCCTCTGATCCGATCCGTCCGGCGAGCAGTCCCAGCGCGCAGCTGAGCGCCGCGCCTGCTGCGACTCCGATCCCGATCGAAGTCAGTGAAGCGTCACCGATCCCCGCGACCAGCGAAGCGATGACCGCAATGCCGCAGGCGGCTGTCCCGATGATAAAAGAATGCTTCATGCGTCTGACGATTCCGGCAACCGCGTAGGTCACCAGCGCCAGGATCGCGATGCAAAAGAGTATTCTCATATTCCCCTCCCTGAAAAGCGGTTAATCTGAAACAATGGAACAGTTCTGTTTAACGAAAGAGCGCGTCGTGCATACGGGCGTAATGAAAAATATACTGCTGGGCGATGCCGGCGTACTCGCCGAAATCCGACGGATCCATCCCGTCGAAGAGAGTCGTCATCGCACGCTTCATCCACACGTCGAGCGGGAAGCCCTCCAGCCGATGCAGTCCGTACAGCAGGACACAGTCGGCGACCTTGACCCCCACGCCGGTGATCGTCATCAGCGAGCGCCGCGCCTCGTCATACGGCAGGGTGCGGATCGCCTCCAGATCGACCTCGCCTGCATCGACCTTGCGCGCCGCGTCGATGATGTAGCGATGGCGAAAACCAGCACGGATCGGCATGAGGTCATCCGGCTCCAGCGCCGCTAAGCGTGAAGCCGTCGGAAAGGCATACGCTCCCCCGCCGATCGGCTCGCCGAAATGCTCGCACAGACGGTCAACGATGCCCTCGATACGCTTGATATTGTTGTTCTGCGAGATAATGAAGGTGATCAGCGCCTCGAAAGGCTCCTGCCGCAGGATGCGGATACCGGGTGCGTAATGCGCCGCCGCTGCCATCTCGGGATGCAGGGCGCTCAGCCGCTCCTTCACCGCGCCGTAGTCGAGCGCGAGGTCGAAGTACGCCTCCCACAGGGCGCGATCCTCTTCGTCCGCGCCGTCGAGCAGCAGTCGGTCGCCGTCCAGAACGGCGGTGACCCTCCGCCCGTACACAACGCCCGCAAAGCTCCCGTCCCCCTGCCGCCGCCAGCGAAAGCTCTGACCGCAGGAGAGGGTCTCGCCGAGATCGAAGTCACGGATATGTTCAAAAATAATCATACTCATAAAAACTCATACTATTTCTTAAAAAACCTGCAATCAGTATACCATATTCTTTTGAAATATGCTATAATTATTTTCAGAAGGTCAAAAACCGCATCGTTCAGGAGGTTCCTATGTATATCGACATCACTACCATCCCGATTGAAGAAATCTTCTCCGACACAGACGGCTGTCCGATCTGCCGCATACGCCGCAGATCGGAGGACCGCTATGTGGAATATATCACCGGCGCGGCGATGATGGCGCCCGAGATGCGCGTCATCACCAACCGCATGGGCTTCTGTCACCGGCACTATTCGCTGATGGTCAACCGCGGACCGCGCCTGTCCAACGCACTGATCCTGCAGTCGCACATCAATGAGGTGCGGCAGAAGGTCTTTCCGAAGAAGGACGGCGATATGCCTTCAAAGGCGATGCTCGACAGCATCCGCGAGCTGAGCGGCACCTGCTATGTCTGCGACTTGGTGGAGAAGGATATTCTCCACCTGCTCAGGACGATCTATGCCGCCTACGGCAAGGACGAGGACTTCCGCACGCTGTACGGCAGACAGGAGTACATCTGCCTCGACCACTATGCCATGATCATGGCGAACCTGAACAAGCGGGCGATGGATAAGCGGACACTCGTGCAGTTCTGTGAGGCGACCAACAGGCTCGCCAAAGGGTATATGGACACCCTGTACAACGATGTGACCCACTTCGCATCCATGTATGACTACCGCAACCGCGGCGGCGACTACGGCAACAGCAAGGACAGCATCGAGCGCTCGGTCAAGTTCCTGACGACATATCCTTTGGATGAAAACCTGAAATAACGGAAACACAAAAAGCACTTCTGATGATTCTGTCAGAAGTGCTTATACATTTTGATCGTACCGCTGTCGAGGTCGGTGATTCCGAGGGAGAGAAAATGCCCCTGGCCGTCCTTGAGGCGGTATATTTTTTTGTCCTCTGTGCCGGACTTCAGCGCGGTGCGGGTGATGTCCAGCGGGTTACCGTTAACGAAGCGGTGCGCCTGCTTATCGCTGACGGTCAGCACGGGATATGCTTCAAAGAGGCTCTCCACACTGCGCCGGCAGGATGACTGCTCCAGCCTGTCGTCGGCGACCAGCTTCCGGAGTTCATCCAGCGTCACCGCATCATCCAGCGTATAGCCGCAGGCCTCATACCGCTCGAGATCGGTCATGACACCAACCGTGCCGAGAGCGCGGGCCATGTCGTCGATCAGGGTGCGCACATAGGTGCCCTTTGAACAGGATATATCCAACGTACCCGTCTGCGTATCCGCATCAAAGCGCAGCAGATCCAGCGAGTAGACCGTGACCGTGCGGGGACGCCTTTCGACCTCTTTGCCCTCACGGGCATACTGGTACAGACGCTTGCCGTTCACGCTGACGGCGGAGTACATCGGCGGGATCTGATTGATCTCGCCGCGAAAGCGATCCAGAATCCCTTCGATCCTATCCGCAGTCACATGGGACGGCCGCTCCTCCAGCACCTCGCCCCAAATATCCAGGGTATCGGTGGCGATGCCGAAGCGAAAGGATGCGCGATAGCTCTTATCGTGGCAGGGGATGACGTCCTGCGCCTTTGTCGCCGTGCCCAGCAGCACCAGCAAAAGACCGGTGGCGTTCGGGTCGAGCGTTCCGGTGTGGCCGACCTTCTTCGTACCTAGCACCTTGCGGACGACCGCTACTGCGTCAAAGGAGGTGTATTCCTTCTCCTTGCGGATCAGGACAACGCCGTTCATAGAAAGGCCTCGGCCGCTTCGACAAGCTGCCGCTTCACGGTCTCAAGGTCGCCCTCGACGGAGCATCCGGCTGCACCGGGATGACCGCCGCCGCCGAACAGCTTACAGAAAGCCGCGGCGTCGATGCCCTCGTTGGTGCGCACGGAGATCTTGAAGACCCCTCCCTCTTTCTCGCGCATGGTGATGCCCATCTGAACGCCTTCGACCTGCCGCGGGATAGAGGCGAGTCCCTCCATCTCATCATCGCCGGCGTCGAGCGACTGCTGCATCGCGAGGGTGGTATAGACCACGGCGCACTGACCGCCCGCGTAGAACTCCATGGAGTCATAGATCATGCGCTCCATCTTGATCTTCGCGCGGGTCTTGATGACGAAGTTGATATAGTTGATCTCCTGCCAGTTGCAGCAGGGCATCACCGCCGCAGCGATGCGGTGGGTCCGCCCGGTAGTGTTGCTGTAGCAGAAGCAGCCGGTATCGGTCGAGACTCCGGTGTAGATACCGGCGGCGATCCCGCCGTCGATCTCCACGCCGAGACGCTCGATGATCTCATAGATGATCTCGGCCGCCGCCGCAGCGCTGCCGTCGACATAAATATTGTCCGCTACCACGGTATTGGTGAGATGGTGGTCGATGCACAGGTCGATATTATCGACGTCCTTCATCACGCTGTCACCGAGCAGGGTCATCGCCGCTACGTCGACGCTGACGACATATTCATGGGTGAATTCCTGCGCCTCATAGCCCTCGTTCAGGTATCTGAACTTGGACGGCAATGAGCCGTTGATGGCGATCTTGGCCTGCTTGCCGAGCTTCTGCAGAGCGCGGGCAAGGGCATAGGCGCAGCCTAAGGTATCGCCGTCGGGATAGGAATGGGTGAGTATCTTGATTTTGTCGTGTTCCTTCAGGAGCGCGACAGCCTCATCAAGTGTTATCGTCCTCATCGGAGTCCTCCTTGATGTCTAATGAATGCAGGATGCGGGAGATCTCGGCGCTGTACTCGATCGAGTCGGTCGGGGTGAAGATCAACTCGGGCACATGCCTGAGCCTCAGCCTGAGCCCCAGCTCGCGGCGGATAAAGCCCGCGGCGCTCCTGAGCCCCTTGGCGGCGTTCTTCGCCTGATCCAGACCCTCGAGGGCGCTGATATAGACCGTACAGTAGCTCAGGTCGTTCGTGACCTCTACCCTCACGATGGAGAGGAAGCACGCGGTCACGCGCGGATCCTTCAGCTCGCGAAAGATAGCCGTCAGCTCGCGCTTTATGTCCTCGGTCGTCCTGCCTAATTTATGATTAGCCATAGTGTTATTCCTCTGGTGTTAAACAAACTTTTGTGAAGTCTTTCAAATCCGGTGAGGGCGGAGCCCTCCCGCAGCTCTTAGTTCTTCACTCTTAGTTCTTCACTCTTCACGATACTCCTCGATGGTGAATACCTCGAAGACGTCGCCTTCCTTGATGTCGTTGTACTTATCGAGACCGATACCGCACTCGTAGCCCTCGCTGACTTCCTTGACACTGTCCTTGAAGCGCTGTAGGGAGGCGATGGTATCATCGGCGATGATGATGCCGTCGCGGACGACGCGTACGCCGGCGCCGCGCTGGATCTTACCGCTCTTGATATAGCAGCCGGCGATGTTGCCGACGGACTTGATGCGGATGACGTTGCGCACCTCGGCGGTACCGAGGATGACCTCGCGGGTCTTGGGCGCGAGCATACCCTTCATGGCGCTCTCGATCTCTTCGATGCAGTCATAGATGACGCGGTACATACGCATATCTACGCCGTCGCGCTCTGCGTTGGCCTGAGCGGTAGCGTCGGGTCGTACGTTGAAGCCGACGATGATGGCGTTAGACGCGTTGGCGAGCATAACGTCGCTCTCCGATACCGCGCCGACAGCGCCGTGGATAATGTGGACGCGGACCTCATCGTTAGAGAGCTTCTCCAGCGACTGACGTACCGCCTCTACGGAACCCTGCACATCCGCCTTGACGATGATCTTCAGCTCCTTGACCTCGCCGAGCTTCATCTGATCAAAGAGGTTGTCAAGCGTGACCTTGGTCTGGGCATTGAACTCTGCCTCTTTCTTCTCATGCTTGCGCTGTTCGACCAGCTCGCGGGCAAGGCGCTCGTCGGTAACGGCGTTGAAGGTATCGCCGCCGGTGGGAACGTCGTCTAAGCCGGTGATCTCAACCGGTACGGAAGGACCTGCAGCGGTAACGCGCATACCCTTATCGTCGGTCATCGCGCGGACGTGTCCGACAGCGGTGCCGGCAACGACGATGTCGCCCGTCTTGAGGGTACCGTTCTGCACGAGGATGCTGGCGATCGGACCGCGCCCCTTATCCAGACGCGCCTCGATAACCGTACCTCTCGCGGCACGGTCGGGATTCGCCTTGAGCTCCTTCATATCGGCGACCAGAAGAACCATCTCCAGCAGGTCGTCTACGCCCATGCCGGTCTTAGCGGATACGGGTACACAGGGCGTATCGCCGCCCCACTCCTCGGGGATGAGCTCATACTCGGTGAGCTGCTGCTTGACCTGTTCGGCGTTGGCGCCGGGTTTATCCATCTTATTGATCGCGACGATGACGGAGACGCCCGCCGCCTTCGCATGGTTGATCGCCTCAACGGTCTGAGGCATGATGCCGTCGTCGGCAGCGACGACGAGGATCGCGATGTCTGTGACCTGAGCGCCGCGGGCACGCATGGTGGTGAACGCCTCGTGACCCGGGGTGTCGAGGAAGGTGATGTCGCGGTTGTTGATATTCACACGGTACGCGCCGATGTGCTGGGTGATGCCGCCTGCCTCGGTCGCAGTAACGTGAGCGTTGCGGATATAGTCGAGCAAAGAGGTCTTGCCGTGGTCGACGTGACCCATGACGACGACGACCGGCGCACGGTCGACGAGGTTCTCGTCGCTGTCCTCGGAGTCGTCGATGATACGCTCCTCGATGGTGACGACGACTTCCTTCTCTACCTTCGCGTGGAATTCCATCGCGATCAGCGAGGCGGTGTCGAAGTCGACGGTATCGTTGGCGGTGACCATCGTACCCATGAGGAAGGCCTTCTTGACCACCTCGGCGACGGTCGCCTTCAGGCGCAGAGCAAGCTCGCTGACCGTGATCTCATCGGGGATAAGGATGGTCATCTTCTTCGCCTTGCGCTCGCGCTCGATACGATCCATGCGCTCACGCTCGGTCTCGCGCTTACCGGAACGACGGCCTTTCTGCTTGCTCTTCTGGTTGATCTTCTGCTTCTTCGAGGACATATTGCTCTCGGTCTTGACTTTATCGAGCGCCATATCGTCATAGCGCTGGTCATAACGGTCTACGTTGACCTCGGCGGCGCCGGTGTCGACGATACGTCCGGTACCGCGCTTAGAGCGGATCTCGCTGTGCAGGTCGACCTCAGCGGCAGGCTTCGCAGCCTTCTTCGGGGTATCGGCGGCGGGAGCGGGCGTCTTGCTGCCCTGGCGCGCGGAGTCGGGTCTTAAGCGATCCCTCTCCTCCTCACGGCGCTTCTTCTCCTCTTCGCGGCGCTTCTTCTCTTCCTCACGGCGCTGCTCGGCCTCCTGCTCCTGTCGCTCGATCGCCTTGTCGCGTACGGCAAAGTAAGCGGCTAAGTCGGCGACAGCGTTCTTCTGCGTAAACCAGTCAAAGATCACGTCCAGCTCATCTTCAGTCAGAGCGGTCATCGCCTTCTTATCCGAGCTGCAGTACTCCTTGAGTACGGCGATGACTTCCTTCGTGGTGACGTCGAGGTCGGTCGCAACCTCTTTGACCTTATATTTAATCATCATAGCCATGGTGATTCCTCCTTCGTTGTGTTCGGCCCTGAGGCCTATCCCACAGGATAATTCTCTATGTTATCCAAGCTGTTCTCAATAATCGGGTTCTCTGTAACGGTCTCTTGTTCGGTACGCCGCAAGCGCCGTACCCTACGATTCACAGTAAGGTGAGTATTTTATCGGCGAAGCCTTTGTCGGTGACGGCGATCACGCCGCAGTACCTGCCAAGGGCGAAGCTGAGTTCTTCTTTCGGATAGGGCAGGGTGCGGATCGGCACACCGTCACGCTCGGCGGCGAAGGTCATATCCTTCGCGCTGTGGGGCGAGAGATCCTGTGCCAGCAGTACGAGCAGGGCCTTTTTGTCCCGGATCGCCTTGGTGACCGTGTCGGCGCCGTAGATCAGGTATCCTGCACGCATACACAAGCCGAGAAAATTCAGCAGCCGGTCATTCATCGGCGATCGCCTCCCGCAGAGCGGCGTATATCTCCGGCTCGATACGGGTGCTGAAGGCGCGCTCGAGACGCTTCGCCTTCTCAGCCTTATCGAGACAGTCGACGCACCTGCAGATATAGGCGCCGCGACCGGGCTTCTTACCCACGAAGTCGAGCGAGATTTCGCCCTCCTTGTTGCGGACGATGCGGACCAGCGTGCGCTTATCCTTCATCTCGCCGCAGCCGACGCATTTTCTCAGCGGTATCTTTCTCTCTGTCATACGCTCACCTTTCCACTTCACTCTTAGCTCTCAGCTTTATTCGTCTTCTCCCCAGAAGCCGCTCTCCGGTCTGATGTCGATCTTATAGCCGGTGAGCTTCGCGGCCAGACGGACGTTCTGACCCTTGTTGCCAATGGCGAGGGAGAGCTGACCGTCCGGGACGGTGGCCTTGCAGGCCTTGGAGCCGTCCTCTGCAATATCGACGCCGACGACGTTCGCAGGCGACAGCGCGGCGGCGATGAACTTCTTGGGATCCTCATCATAGAGGACGATGTCGATCTTCTCTCCGCACAGCTCGTCGACGATGGCGTTCACACGAGCGCCGCGGGCGCCGATACAGGCGCCGACCGCGTCGACCTCGCCGTCATCCGACCATACGGCCATCTTGGTGCGGGAGCCTGCCTCGCGGGAGATAGACTTGATCTGGACGATACCGTCATAGATCTCGGGGACTTCTTTCTCGAACAATCTCTTGACGAAGTCGGGATGGGTACGCGAGATGATGGCGCGCGGGCCTTTCTCGCTCTCTTTGACGCCGGCGACATACACCTTGACGGTGCCGCCCTCTCTCAGGACGTCGCCGGGGATCTGTTCGGACTTCGGCAGCACGGTGACGGCGTTGCCGAACTTCAGGGTCGCGTTGCCGGTGACGGGATCGACGCGCTCCACGGTGGCGGTAGCGATCTCCTGCGCCTTCGACTGGAACTCAACGAGCATCTGATCCTTCTCGCCGTCGCGGATGCCCTGACGGATGACGGAGCGGGCTGTCTGGACCGCGATGCGGCCGAACTTCTTGGGTTCGAGCGGGATGCCGATCTCTTTGCCGACAGCGGAGCGCTTGCTGATGACCATAGCGTCCTCGAGCGTGATCTCAAAGTTCGGATCTTCTACCTCTTCGACGACGGTCTTGATCAGCTTGACGGAGAAGGTTCCCTTCTCGGCGTCCATCTTGATCTCTACATTCTCATTTCCGCCGTACAGATTCCTGCACGCGGTGATGATCGCCTTCTTGATCTGGGTGATCATATATTCGGCGGGGATTCCTTTTTCCTTTTCAAGGAGCTTCAGCGCCTCGAACAGTTCCTTGTTGCTAGCCATTTTTCCTATCAGACCTTTCATAATAGAGTGATCGGCGTACGACATAGAGTCTGCGGCTCATGTCAACCACCGTTACATTTATTTAAGCGTTTCCCTACGTTCTTAGTTCTTAGTTAGTCAAAGTCGTCCAGCTTGATATACGCCGCGTCCTTCTTCAGGATCGTGACGGTGTTCTCGCCGCTGTGATCGGTGATCGTGACCTCGCCGCCTTCATACGCGGTGAGCACACCCTTGAACTCCTTGCCGATGCCCTTGATCGGACGGATCATCTTCACCATAATATCGGCGCCGATGAACTGTTCAAAATGCTCGGGACGCACCAGCTCGCGCTCTACGCCGGGGGAGCTGACCTCGAGGATATACTCGCCGGCGATGGGATCCTCCTCGTCCAGCGGTTCATCCAGCGCGCGGCTCATCCGCTCGCAGTCGTTAATGTCCACGCCGCCGTCCTTATCGATAAACACCCTGAGGAACCACTGAGAGCCCTCCTTCAGGAAGCGCACGTCCCAGATGCTGAGGCCTAAACCCTCGGCGATCGGCCGCGCGATCTCTTCGACCACGGTGACGGTGTTCTTACCCTTGCTGTTTGCCATATTCTCACCCCTTATCACGAAGCCTCATGCTGTATACAATACAAAAGAGCGGGTCCGTCAAGACCCACTCTATACTGTACAGTATATTCAACTGTCGCTATTGTAGCACCGTTTTTTTCATTTGTCAACTCTTTTGCATAAGTTTAGGGCAGAATAATCGCTTTGTGATGCGGTTTTTGCGGCATTTTTTCTTCCTCTCTCCAGCCTTGTGTTAAGAAAATCACAAAAAAGTGTTGACAAATCCGAAACACCGTGATATTATAATACCAACCTACCAAGTTGGTAGGACAAAATGGAGGGCGATGAAAGAATGTTCCATACACACGATAACAGCCGCTTTCGATGTCGGCGCGCGTGAAAGCTTCATATCGAGGGAACTGGCCATCTCACCCGTGACCGCGCGAATCCCCTATTGTTACGACCGGCTGCAACTGAAAAAGGATTGCCGCCCCGGCACACAAACCTATTTACAAAAATTCTTCGATACTATATAATAAGGAGAAAGCATTATGTCTAAGATTTATACATCCGCTGACCAGCTCATCGGCAAGACCCCCTTACTGGAATTCACCCATATCGAAGCGAAGCTCGGCCTAAACGCCAAGATCCTCGCTAAGCTTGAATACCTGAATCCCGCCGGCTCCGTCAAGGACCGTATCGCCAAGGCGATGATCGACGACGCAGAGCAGAAGGGCCTGCTGCAGAAGGATTCCGTCATCATTGAGCCCACCTCCGGCAACACCGGCATCGGTCTCGCCGCTGTCGCCGCCGCGAAGGGCTACCGCATCATCATCGTGATGCCCGAGACCATGTCCGTCGAACGCCGCCAGCTCATGAAGGCCTACGGCGCTGAGCTCGTGCTGACCGACGGCTCCAAGGGTATGAAAGGCGCGATCGCGAAGGCCGACGAGCTCGCCGCCGAGATCCCGAACGCCTTCATCCCCGGTCAGTTCGTCAATCCCGCGAACCCCGCCGCCCACCTCGCCACCACCGGTCCCGAAATCTTTGAGGACACCGAAGGCGCTGTCGACATCTTTGTCGCGGGCGTCGGCACCGGCGGCACCATCACCGGCGTAGGCGAATACCTGAAGTCCCGCAAGCCCGAGGTCAAGGTCGTCGCGGTAGAACCCGCCACCTCCCCCGTGCTGTCACAGGGTACCGCAGGCGCGCATAAGATCCAGGGCATCGGCGCAGGCTTTGTCCCCGATGTACTGAACACCTCCGTCTATGACGAGATCATCCCCGTCGCGAATGAAGACGCCTTCGCGACCGGCAAGCTGATCGGCAAGAGCGAGGGCGTACTGGTAGGCATCTCCTCCGGCGCCGCCGCCTATGCCGCTATCGAGCTGGCCAAACGCCCCGAGAATGCCGGCAAGAATATCGTCGTGCTCCTGCCCGACACCGGCGACCGCTATCTGTCCACCCCGCTGTTTCAGGATTGACCCTGAACTGACAATTGCTTTTTTAGACAATTAGCGATATAATAACAGCGGCTCATAAAGCAGCCGCTGTTATCTTTATCTTTCCTTCTGTTATCTTATTAATCCCCGAAAAGGAGGATCTTTATGAACCAAAAACGCTCCGACCGCACCCTGCGGATCGTGATCGCGGCAATGTTCGCGGCGATGATCGCGGTGATGACCGCCTTCGTCCAGATCAAGACCCCCACCGGCGGCTATGTCCACCTCGGCGACAGCATGATCTATCTCGCGGCGTCGTTCCTGCCTCTGCCCTACGCCGTTGCGGCGGCAGCCATCGGCGGCGGGATCGCCGACCTGCTGGTCTATCCCGAAACGCTGATCTATACCGTCATCATCAAGGCGGTGAACGCCGTATTCTTCTCTGCAAAGGGAGAGAAGCTGCTCACCCGCCGCAACGCGCTGATGACCATTCCCTCCGGTCTCGTGACGGTTATCGGTTACTCCGTCTCAAAGCTGATCCGCATGCTCCTCGCGGGCGACAGCCTGCAGTCAGCGATCGCCAACGCCCTGTGGAAGATGCCGGAAAACTCGATCCAGGCGCTCGCTTCGGCGCTGATCTACATCGTGATCGCCGTCGCTCTCGACAAGGCTCAGATCAAAAAGAGGATGCTCCGCGATCTGTAACGCAAATACAACAATGCGCCCTCGGTTTTTGCCGAAGGCGCGTTTTCATTTCAATCGGGTGTGGGCACAGCCCCATAATTCTTCACTCTGATTGATTACTTCTTACTTCACAATCACGCCCCCGCCGAGGACAACGTCGCCGTCATACAGCACCGCCGCCTGACCGGGGGTGATGGCGCGGATCGGATCGTCAAAGTTCAGGCTCACCGTGCCGTCTGGGTTTACGACAGCAGTACAGGGTTGTTCCGTCTGACGGTAGCGGGTCTTGGCTTGACAGCGGATCGGAGCGGAAGGGATCTCGCCGCTGATCCAGTTGAAGTCCTCTACGATACATTCTGCGCGGAAGAGAGCGTCGTTGCCGCCGAGGACGACGGTGTTGTCATCCGCGCTGATGCGCACGACATAGATCGGCTCGCCGACGCTGATACCGAGGTGTTTGCGCTGGCCGATGGTATAGTGGGCGATGCCCTTGTGCCTTCCTAAAACTTTACCGTCACAGGTCACGAAGTCACCCGTCGCCATCGCGCCGCTGTACCGCTCGATGAAGGCGGCATAGTCGCCGTCGGGGACGAAGCAAATATCCTGGCTGTCGGGCTTTGAAGCATTGATGAAGCCGTGCTCCCCGGCGATGCGGCGCACCTCGTCCTTCGTCAGTCCGCCCAGCGGAAAGCACGTATGCGCGAGCTGTTCCTGCGTCAGTGAATAGAGGACATAGCTCTGATCCTTTGAGGGATCAACGGCCTTTTTCAATACATACCTGCCGTCCTGCTCCTCGATGCGGGCATAGTGACCGGTGACGATCACATCGCAGCAGAGCTCCCGGGCACGGTCATAGAGCTTATCGAATTTCATATAGCGGTTGCAGTCGATACAGGGGTTCGGGGTCAGTCCCCGGCGATAGCTGTCAACGAACTTGCGGATGATCTTATCCTCAAAGTCATCCTTAAAGTTGAACACATAGTACGGGATACCCATGCGGCGGCAGACGGCGCGTGCATCCTCCACATCCTCGAGCGAACAGCAGGTGCTCTCACGCTGTTCGCTCATCTCTTCGGCGTCAAAGAGGCGCATCGTACAGCCGACACGGACATATCCTTCCATCAGCAGGGCGGCTACACTGCTGTCCACCCCGCCGCTCATCGCGATCAATGCTTTCATACGGCATTTCCTTTTCTTCGTTATAGGGTCATTATACAGGAAAAGGATAGCGGTGTAAAGAGCGGAATAGGCAGTACTTCTCCATTATTGCAGGTTTCATCAATGCTTCCGGTAGGGCACGGAGGCTCTCCCCTACCATCACTTCTTCGTGCGCCTTGAAAAAAGCCTTGATTTACCTACCTACCCTGTGGTATAATAACCATGAACGGTCCTATGCCGTCACTGCGATGAAGCCCCATGAAAGCGAGGATGAACAGGATGATTTCTACCCGAGGCCGCTACGCTCTGCGCGTGCTGATCGACCTTGCCGAACAC
>Ga0310690_10003592_pt1 | contig 22995 bp, 22 predicted proteins | sample AusTroGonzalo_MG_2_FD_207661 | JGI IMG/M metagenome (GOLD analysis project Ga0310690, IMG submission 207661) | Bovine rumen microbial communities from tropical cattle in Woodstock, Queensland, Australia - Gonzalo_04 (v2) (version 2) | ecosystem: Host-associated > Mammals > Digestive system >... | reverse complement strand
TCCGTCGCCGTGGCGAACTCGTGGAGGAAGCGCATGTCGTTCTCGAAGTAGTGGCGGAGGTCGTTGACCTGCCACTTGAGCATCGCGATGCGCTCCACGCCCATGCCGAAGGCAAAACCGCTGTAGACCCTGGAGTCGATGCCGCTGGCCTCGAGGACGTTCGGGTCCACCATGCCGCAGCCCATGATCTCGAGCCAGCCGGTGCCCTTGCAGATGTTGCAACCCTTGCCCTTGCAGATGTTGCAGCTCACGTCGACCTCCGCGGAGGGCTCGGTGAACGGGAAATAGGACGGGCGCATCCGGATCTGCGTGTCCGGGCCGAACATTTCGCGCGCGAACAGGAGAATGGCCTGTTTGAGGTCCGCGAAAGTGACGTTCTTATCGATATAAAGACCTTCCACCTGGTGGAAGATGCAGTGCGCGCGGGCGCTGATGGCCTCGTTGCGGAATACGCGGCCCGGGCAGATCACGCGGATCGGAAGGGGCTGCTGCTCCATCGTGCGCACCTGCACGGAGGAGGTGTGGGTGCGGAGGAGGAGCGGGTTCAGATGGCCGTTGGACACGAAGAACGTGTCCTGCATCTCGCGGGCGGGATGATTAGGGGGGAAGTTGAGCGCCTCGAACACGTGCCAGTCGTCCTCGATCTCCGGGCCCTCGGCCACGTCGTAGCCGAACTTGCGGAAAATATCCACGATTTCCTGGCGGACGATGGAGACGGGATGGCGGGAACCCAGCTCGAAGGGGTCGCCGGGCATGGAGAGGTCCTGCTTCGGGGCCAGCTGGACGGCGGCGGCCGCGGCCTGGTCCTTCAGCTCCTCGATCCGGGCGGCGACGGCCTTCTTGAGCTCGTTCAGCTTCTGGCCGTATTCCCGCTTCATTTCCGGGGCGACGCCGCGGAACTGCTCCATCAGCGCGGTGACGCAGCCCTTCTTTCCGAGGAAACGGACGCGGGCCTCTTCCACCTCTTTCTGCGTGGTGGCCTTGAGCTCGGCCAGTTCCTTCTGTATCTGTTCGATGGCTTCTTTCATGGTGCGTTTTCTTCTAAAATCCCGCAAAGATAACTATTTTCCCCCGTTTTTGAGCTCGGCCGAGGCTTTTTCGGCCTTGGCCTTCCGCTTGTCGCGGGCTTTCTGGTTCCGCTGGCCGGTGGATTTCCAGTACTTTTTCCACTGTTCCTCGTTGAAGAAACGCTTATAGGTGTCGTCGATCTGCTGCATCCACTTGTCCTGGACGCTCTGGTAGATATCGACATTGCTCACTTTCGTCTTCTGGAGGTCGGCGAGCTCCTCCTCCATGGCGGCGAGGTCGTGGGTGAGGGTGGAGTCCACATAGAACTCCTGCCAGTATTCAAGGTCGAGCTGTTCCACGAGTTTCTTGACCTGGGCGTCGATGTATTCCATGCGCTGCTTTTCCTTCTGTTCCGGCGTCTGGGGGCCCTGGTTCTGGGCCCGGAGGGCGACGGAACCCGCGAGGAGGGCCGCCGCCAGCATCCATAAGTGTTTCATCCCTTGATAAATTTTCATAAATTTGCAACTGCCTGCAACGGGGCAAAATTAACAATAATTGAACAAACCCCCAAATACGATGCATAAACCGCACCTGACCCTCCTGCTTTCGGCGTTTTTCTTCCTGATTCCCGCGCTGGAAGGCAATACCTGCACGAACGTCATCATCACCAAGGGCGCCAGCAAGGACGGCTCCACCCTGGTCACCTACGCGGCGGACTCCCACTACCTGTTCGGCGAACTCTATTTTCACCCCGCCGCCGACTGGAAGCCCGGCTCCATGCTCAAGGTCAATGACTGGGACTCCGGAAGGTACCTCGGCGACATCACCCAGGTCGCCCATACCTTCCAGACCGTGGGCAACATGAACGAGAAACAGGTCATCATCACGGAGACCACCTGGGGCGGCCGCGAGGAGCTGATGGACCGACGGGGCCGCATCGATTACGGCTCCCTCATCTACATCGCCCTGCAGCGGGCCTCCACCGCCCGGGAAGCCATTTCCGTCATCGTGGAACTGGCCAATGAATACGCCTATGCCTCCGAAGGCGAGACCTTCTCCATCGCCGACAAGAACGAGGCCTGGATCATGGAACTCATCGGCAAGGGGACGAACATCCGGAACGGTGTCAACACCGAAAAGGGCATCGTCTGGGTCGCCATCCGCGTGCCGGACGGCGCCATCTGCGCCCACGCCAACCAGGCGCGCATCGGCGCCTTCCCCTTGAACGACCCCGACAACTGCCTCTACGCGGAGGACGTCATCACCGTCGCCCGCAACAAGGGTTATTTCGAGGGCCGCGACGAAGAATTCAGTTTCAAGAAGGCCTACGGGCCGGCGGATTTCGACACCGTCCGCGGCTGCGACTCCCGCGTCTGGAGCGCTTTCAACATCCTCTCCGGCGGCTGGTTCTCCTACTATGACGCCGAGGGAAAGGCCGTGACCAAGGACGCGTCAGAATTCCTGGACTACGCCATGGGCTATAACCTGGACAACGACCTGCCCCTGTTCATCTATCCGCGGGAGAAGGTTTCCGTGAAGGCGGTGGCCGATGTCATGCGCGACCACTATGAGGGGACACCCATGGACATGACGCAGGACATCGGCGCGGGCGGCAACGCCCTGCCGTACCGCTGGCGCCCGATGGAATACAAGGTCGGGAACCACACCTACCTGAACGAGCGCGCCATCGCCACCCAGCAGACCGGCTTCTGGATGGTGGGCCAGGCCCGCGACTACGTTCCCGACGAAGTGGGCGGCATCCTGTGGTTCGGGACCGACGATGCGGCAACCTCTTATGTAACACCGATTTACACGTCCATCAGCGATGTCCCGGAATGCTTCCGGGAAGGCAACGGCGACCTTCTGCATTACTCTCCCACCGCCTCCTTCTGGATCAACAACCGCATCTCGAACGCCTGCTACAAGATGTACAACATCATGGCTCCGCATGTGCGGAAGAAAATCGATGCCTTCGAAACCGACCAGATGGAGCGCCGGACCCACTCCGTGGACAGCGCGGCCACGGTCCTGTACAACCAGGTCGCGGGTAAGCTCCGCGACAAGATGTCCAAGCGCGACGCCATGGTATCCCGCAAGCCGTTCGAAAAGCTGACCCAGTATGTCACGGACTATTCGGTCCGGACGGCCCAGGAGCAGTTCGCCGCCTGGGTGACCCTGGAAGAGGAGCTCCTCGTCAAGTTCATGGACGGCAACGTGAAGCCGCAGAACGAGGACGGCTCTTTCCAGCACTCCGAATACTCCGAAGGCCAGCCCGCCAAAGTCGAATGGCCCGGCTACACCGACCTCTGGAAGGAAACCGTCGCCCGCGAAGCCGGCAAGGTCCTGCGGGTGAAGGAATAATGACGCAGGTCTTCACAGGCGGGCGGTTCCTGCTGCCCGAGGGCGTCCGGACCGGGCTCACGCTGGTCGTCCGGGACGGCCGCATCGCGGCCCTCGTCCCGGAAGCCGAAGCCCCGGAAGGAGCCCGGATCGATGCCGGAGGGCAGTACGTCTCACCCGGATTCATCGACCCGCACGTCCATGGCGGGTGGGGATATGATTTCCTGGACGGCAGCGTGGAAGCGTATCTGGAACCGGCCCGGCAGCACGCCCGGCACGGAACGACGGCGATGGCGCCGTCGCTGGCCGCCGCCCCCTTTTCCGATTATGAGCGGGCGGTCCGCGCCTACCGCGCGGCCCTGCCGCTGAACACGGACGGGGCGCAGTTCCTGGGCCTTCATTTCGAAGGGCCCTTCTTTGCGCCCGCCAAGATCGGCGCGCAGGATCCGGACTCCATCCTGAAGCCTGTCCCGGAGCACTGTCTCCATTTGCTGGACGCCTTTCCGGAAATCGTCCGCATGAGCGCGGCGCCGGAGCTGGAGGGGGCGCTTGGGCTCGGCGACGAACTCCGCCGCCGCGGCATCATCGCAGCCATCGCCCACACCGACGCCTCCTGCACCTGCTGCGAAGAAGCGTTCGAACACGGGTATTCCCTGATGACGCATTTCTATTGCGCCATGTCCACCGTCACCAAGCGCGGCTTCCGCCGCTATGCCGGCGCCGTCGAAGCGGGCTATCTGCAAGACTTTGACATCGAGGTGATTGCGGACGGCGTGCACCTGCCGCTGGACTTGCTCCGGCTTGTGTACCGCCTCAAGGGCGCGGATCGCGTAACCCTTTGTTCCGACGCCATCCGCGCGACCGGCCTGCCCGACGGAGAGTATATCCAGGGCAGCCTGGAGAACGGCATCCGCTTCCGCGTGGAGGACGGCGTGGCCCTGCGGCCCGACCGCAGCGGCCTCGCCGGCAGCGTCGCCACGGCGGACCGGCTGGTCCGGACGATGGCCCGGGTCACAGGCATCCCGGACGCCGTCCGGATGATGACCGCCACCCCGGCCCGCATCCTCGGCCTTCCGGCCAAGGGCCGCCTCGCCCCCGGCTGCGACGCGGACATCGTCCTCTTCGACGACGACGTCCGCATCTCCCGTGTCTTCATCGGCGGAAAAGAAATCTAAATGCGGGCGAACTGCCCGCAGCGATGGCTTTGGATGTATGACCCTGGCAAAATTTTTGTTATCTTTACCCCGGCAAACACTGAATGACTATGCGTAAGTATCTCGTTATCCTTTTGGTGGCGCTGACCGCTGCCAGTTGCGCCACGCTCCGGGCGCCTGCGAAGCTGGAGCGCCTCGTGAACCGCGTCGAGCGCAACGCCGACCGCTACCGCCCCTACCAGTGGGACCGCGTGAACCGGCAGTATGAAGCCCTGCTCCGGGAATATGTGAACAATTACCGCACCTATACCATCGCCGAGAAGCAGCAGGCGATGTCCGCCATCGGCCGTTACCACGGCATCCTGGTGGACCATGGCATCAAGAAGGGAATCGGCTTCCTGGGCAGCCTGGGCTCCTACGCCGGCGGCCTGCTCGATCTGCTCAAGCAGGACGCGGGGGCGGTCGAAGATTTCCTCCAGAACGTGCTGGGACTCGGAAAACGGGAGATCGGCAGCGCGATCGACGGGCTCAAGAAGCAGCTGGCAGAGTAACGCGCCGGATATTGCAACCGACGTAATTGCCCAGCACGATCAGCGGGTAGTACCATAGCAGCGCGGGATCCCACGTCCATGCGGCGACGAGATATGTGACGTCGGCGATGGAGTGGTAGAACCCGCACAGGATGAACAAGGGGACGCCGAACAGGACCGGGAGGATGGACCCCTTGTTTTTGTATAGCCAGACGGCGATGTCGATGATGAGGCCGCAGCCCACGGCCCGGAGGAAACTCCGCCAGGGGCCCTGGGCGATGCGCCCCGCCACCATTTCCTGGGCGCGCTCGACGGGAGCGCCGCCGAGGGAAAGCATCAGGAAACCCAGGAGGGCGCAGCCGATGATGTTGAAAAACCAGATCCTGACAAGGCCGGGGATGTCGTTCGTGACCCCGGCCTTTCCCGTATAGAGCGGGACGCCGAAAAGCACGACGCAGACGAGCCCGAAGGCGAAGATGACGGCCCCCGGAATGCCTCCGAGCGCCAGGTATCCCGAAGCGCCCAGGCCGATCAGGATCCCGGAAAAGAGCGATTCGCGGTTCATCGGGCCATGGCGTTTTCGACGTCGTCGGGGAAGATCGGGAGGCGCTGCGAGCCGAGCCGGCGGGCGCCGTCTTCCGTCACGAGGACATCATCTTCCAGGCGGATGCCGCCGAAGTCGTAGTAGGATTCCAGCTTGTCGAAGTCGACGAAGCCCTTGCCGGTGCCGTCCGCCTTCCACTGCTCGATGAGGGCAGGGATGAAGTAGATGCCCGGTTCGTCGGTGATGACGTGGCCGGGGCGGAGGCGGCGGGCCATGCGGAGGCTGCCGAGGCCCAGCTGTTTCGCGCGGGTCTGGTCCGGATCGTAGCCGACCCAGTTCTCGTTCAGGTCCTCCATGTCGTGGACGTCCAGGCCCATGTTGTGGCCCAGGCCGTGCGGCTGGAAGAGGCCGGCGATGCCGAGGGCGACCATTTCGTCCAGGTCGCCGTGCACGAGGCCGAGGGCGGCGAGGCCTTCCAGCATCTTGCGAGCGGTGGCGAGATGCACTTCCCGATAGGTGATGCCGGGCTTCACCAAGCTGAAAGCCAGCTCGTTGCAGTCACAGACAATCTGATAGACCTCGCGCTGTTTCGGGGTGAACTTGCCGGTGGTGGGATAGGTGCGGGTGAAATCCGAGGCATAGTGCTCGTTGCTCTCCACGCCCGCGTCGATGACCATCAGTTTGCCCGGTTCGATGACTTTGTCGTGGAGGTGGTTGTGCAGGGTTTCGCCGTGCTGGGTGAGGATGGTGGGGAAGGAGACGCCCCAGCCCTCGGCGAGGGCCACGCCTTCCATCCTGCCCACGATGTCCTGCTCGACGATGCCCAGGCGGATGCTGTCGCGGGCCACCGAGTGCATCTTGAAGCCCAGGTCGCAGGCATGGTCGATGGCGGCGATCTCCTCGGGCTGCTTGATGAGGCGCATGGAGATGACGGCCTTCGTCAGGGCCTCGGAAACGCCCAGGTCGATGCGTTTGCGGCCCAGCATCTCCATCAGCCGCAGCGTGTTGAAGTAGCGGGACGGGGCGATGTAATGGACCTTGCGGCCGGCCTTGACCGCGGCCTTCACGGCCTTGTCCACCTGCGCGTACGGCGCAGACTTCGCCACGCCCACGCGTTCCGCCTTGGACTGCACCGTGGGCTGCGGACCCATCCAGATGATGTCGCCGATTTCGACGTCATCGGCATAGATGACTTCCTCGCCGCTGTCGATGTCCAGGACGGCGGCATACATCGGGTCGTCCAAGCCCATATAATACAGCCAGGTGCTCTCCTGGCGCCATTTGTAGCAATTGTCCTTGTACTGGGCCGGCGCCTCGGCGTTGCCCACCAGGAGGATGATGCCGCTTTCGCCCGCTTCGCGCATCTTCCCGAGCAGGGTTTGGCGGCGGCTCACATATACTTCCTTTGCAAACATATCGGTACGTGTTTTGATTCCCACAAAGATAATCATTACTTTTGCAAAGTGGAAACCTTTATCGCCATACTCGCCCTTCTGCTGGGTGTCGTAGGCATCGTCGGCAGCATTGCTCCCGGCCTGCCCGGGCCGCCCCTGAGCTGGGTGGGCCTGCTGCTCATCTATCTGTGGGGCGGCGGTACCGACGGGGCCGGCAACGAGATGTCTTTGACCTTCCTCCTCATCTGGCTGGCGGTCACCATCGTCGTGACCATTGTCGATTACATCGTCCCGGCCTACTTCACGAAACTTACCGGCGGTTCCAAGGCCGGTGGCGTGGGTGCCATCGTCGGCTTGTTCGCCGGCCTCATCGTTCCGCCCGTCGGCATGATCGTAGGATCCCTCCTCGGCGCCTTCATCGCAGAGCTCATCGTCGCGAGAAAAGACACCGCGACCTCCATCAAATCGGCTCTCGGCGCCTTCCTCGGCTTCCTTTTCGGCACCGGCGCGAAACTCGCCGCCGCCGGCGTCATGCTGTTCTATATCTTCGTGTACGCGTTCTAGACCCCCAGCACAATCGCCGCGTCGATGTCCAGCTTGCGGCTGATGGTCCGGGCGGTGCGAAGGGTGGGCTCGCATTTCCCGGAAAGCAGGTCAGAAAGACGGGAAGGGCTTATGCCGATCAAATCGGCCAACCCCTTTTGCGTCAACCCCTTCTCGTACATCCTGAGTTTGAGGATATCGACAAGCGTCGGTTCTCCGATGGCAAAATGCTCTTCGGAATAATCCGCGACCAGGTCGGACAGCAATTCCAATTCGATACGGGCCGGATCGTTTTCGGCGGCATTTTCTTCGACCAGCGGAAGCAGTTCCTCCACCCGTTTTACCGCCCACTCATACTGGGATTCCCTTTCAATCTTAGCCATAGTTTCAAATGTTTGCGCAGTCAATTCCCATATACTCGTCGTGCGTGCCGATGAAACGGATATACACGAACCGGATTGTGAACTTGATGACGACGACCAGTCGATACTGATTCCCTTTGATGTTGAACACATCATGTTGATTCCCAACGCCATCCACACTACCGAAGGTCTGCCGGATGTCAGCAAAACAGGTCCATTCGCTTCGTTTGACAATGCTGACCCATTCCTGGAGCGCCACCCTCGCATCAGGATGTTTCCCGATGAATTCTTTCAAAGTCTGTTCAGTAAAAATTCGCATAGACGTCGATGCAAAGATAAAGAGAAGTTCTGAATTTCAAAATAATATTCTGAAAATTATAACGAGGCTCAGAATAGCCTCTCCGACGAATATACACGAAAAAACACCGAAACAACACCGGTTGTTGATAACTGGTGTTGTTTCAATATGATCTTTATGTGTTTTTTATCCTGTGGATCGTCATTCCCCCGACAGGCACCAGGCGAAGGCGCGGGCCAGGCGGCCGGGGTTGTCGTTGAAATGGCCGCCGGGTTCCCAGAAGAGGGTGCTGTGTCCGGCCCCCATTTGTTGCTGCAACAGTTCGTAGTAGCTACGCAGATTGTCTCCGACCCGCGCAATCGCCTGGTTTTTCACTTTCTCTTCCCGGTCGCCGAGACTCAGGTAGATGCGTGCGGTCTGCGGCGTGTGCTTCTTGGCAAAGGGCAGCCAGCCATGGGCCCAAACGGACGGGGAGGCAGCGGCTACGGCCGTAAAGGCATCCGTCTGACAGGAGGCCCACAGGGCAAAGAGACCGCCCAGGGAATAGCCGCCAAGGATGACCGGCAAGGGACCATACCTACCCTGCAATTCCGGCAAGAGTTCCTGAAGGATGTATTGCAGGGTATCCTGTCCATGTTTTCCCGCTTCCGGATCCCGGGAGATGTTCCCGTCCGGCCAGGGCAGCAGCTCTACCGTCCAGTCCGCCAGTTCGATGGTCACCAGCAGGAAAGGGACATCTGAGAGCGCCGCAAGCTGCTGCGCCTCTTCCTCCAACGACGCCGTTTCATGCCGCGCCGAAGGCTGCACCAGCAGCCGGCGCGGCGCTTCCGCCCCGAACAAGCGGCAAGTCTTGCCACCGATGATACACTCTTCTAACATGCTGTGGGACTGTCAATTCACCGACATGCGGAAGGTAGAAGCCGGGAGGCCGGCGGCGTTCACGAGGTTGGCGCGGGTGTAGGGCCGCCAGGCGTAACGGACGGCGAGCGGGGTACGGATGGCGGAGCAGTCCAGGAAGACGCAGTTCCCATCGATCTCGGCGGACACCGGATGGAAAAGCCCGTCGGCCGCATCCTGGATCTCGAAGCCCGTCACGGGACCTCCGTCGGAAGCATGAAGGCCGGTCTGGGGGCCGAAGTCAACCTCCAGAAAATGGCCGAAGTGTGTCAAGCCCCGGGGCAGCGGACCGTCGGCCATGACGTCATGCCCATAGTGCTTCGCCAGCGCCTGCAGCGCCAACCGCTCTCCTACCGGTTTCTTCTCCCGGTAATGCACGTCCGTCGGGTCGCCGAGGTCGGATGTGACCGCCATGCCGAGGCCCGGGCGGCTGTCGAGCAGCCGACGCTGGGAATCGCGGAAAATGGGCCACGAGGGGCGGTCCAGAGAGGACAACTGCACATAGTAGAACGGTATCTGCTTGTTCGGGCAGAACCAATACGTGGTCTTGGTGGAGAGATCGCCGTGATAATTGGGGATGAACATCGCTCCGGTCGGACCGTCTTCCCCGAAATACGCCCGCCAGGAGTCCACCAGCAGCGGGAACAGCTCCTCGTGAACCTCCACGCGTTCGGCGTTGGACTCGCCCTGGTACCAGATGACACCGGTGATGGGGTAATGGTCCAGGGGGAGGATGCCGGCTTCGAAGTTGTAGCAGGGTTCGTAGGGGTGTCGGGTGGGGACGATGCCGTAACCATCGACCTGAGCGGGCCGGTTGGAGAGGTTCTTTTCCGCACGTCCGCGGGCCCACTCCATGATGAGGTCGTTGTGGAGCCAGTCGCGGAGGAAGGCCGGATAGCGGGTTTCGAGGGTTTCCCGGTCGATCCAGCTTTCGGCCGGGGAGCCGCCTACGGCATTGCAGATCAGGCCGATGGGAACCTGGAGGCTGTCCCGCAGCATCTGCCCGAAGGCGTAGCCGACAGCAGAGAAACGGGCGATGGCCTCTTCCGAGGCCGGGGTCCAGCAAGCAGGTGCGAAGTATTGCAGATGGTTCACGGAATCCAGCGCCGAGGCGGGCCAGGCGACGTTGTCCGTGCGCCAGTTGCACTTCATGTCATACAGGCGGAGGCCGGCGTCGGGACGCGGTGTCGCGTCCGAACTCTGCCGGACCTCGAACTCCATGTTGGACTGGCCGGAGCACAGCCAGATGTCGCCGAAGGCCACATCGGTATAAACGAGGGAGCGGGAAGCGGTTTCGATACGGAGCTCCGCGCCCTCTTTCGCCGGGCGGTGCGGGACGAGAACACACCATTCGCCGCGGTTATTCGCCACAGCCTCACAAACGTCTCCATCGACCGTGACTTTCACCGGCTCGCGGGCATTGGCCGTCCCCCGGATCAGGAAGTCTTTCTCCCGGGGCAGGACCATGTGGTCGGAGAACACGGGCGAGACCTGCAGGCCGCCGTAATCGCCCGTAATCCCCTGATAGACAGTCTTTGCGAGGATGCCCGCTCCCTCCGCGTCGGGATGGACGGCATCCGGGAACATCCACGGATACCGGTACAGGGGCCCGTAAAAGTCAATGAGTTCGGCCCCGGCGGCATCGGCCACCGTTTCAATCGCCTGCTGAATCTGCCCATGCCAGGTTTTCGTGCCCGAAATGAAGCGGGTATGGTTGCTGCCGATGGGCGTCATCCGGGCGATCAGGAACCGAGCCTGCGGATTGACCCGCCGGAGACTGTCGATGAGCGCGAGATAATCCCCCACGAACTCATCCTGGTAATGCGGCCAGTTGCGGGGGTCCGTATCGTTGACCCCCAGATGGATCACGACAATATCTCCGGCGAAATCCATCGCCTGGCGGAACTCCTCCTGCTCGAAATACGGCCGATGGCCGTGGCGCAGGAGCGTCGCGCCCGATTTGCCGAAGTTCCCGACTTCATAGCGGTCCCCCAGCAGTTTCTGAAGCTGCGCCGGATAACTCTCCTGCTCCCGGTTGTCCAGCCGCATCCCGTAGGTGATGCTGTTGCCCACGCAGGATACCTTGACCTTAGGCACGACCTGGGGTTGCCGGCGCGCATCGGCCGGAGCGGCCACCAGGAGCACGGCCAGGAGGCCCGGAAAAAGACTACGCCATGTCATCGGTAACGGGTTTTAAGACAGTGAGTTGGACCAGGAGGGCGGCGGCGGTGACGAGGCCGAGGACGGCAAAGGCGGCACCGAGGCGGCCACCGTCCTGCATCCGGCCGAGGACCTGCGTGCAGACGGCGCCCATCGCCACGCCCACCGTGTTCATGAAACCGTAGGCGGTGGCGCGGAGGCGGCTCGGGACGAACTGGCACAGGATGGGCATGTTGTTCGTGTCGAACATGCCGTAGCCGATGCCGAAGAGCAGGCCGGCGGCGACGGCGGCGACCAGGCCGTGACCCAGGCCGATGAGGACGAGGGCCGGAATCATCATGCCGAGGCCGATGGCGCTGGTGTAGATGCGCCCCTTGAGGTTCTTCTTCACCCAGCGGTCGGACAAGGGACCGCCGATGAGGACACCCAGCAGCGACGAGGCCGCGATGGTGATGGTGGCGATGGGCCCCGCCTTCTCCATCGGAATGTCCAGACTGCCCTGGAACAGCGTCGGAAGCCAGTTTTTCGTGGCCCAGCCCGGCATGGACGAAGCTGCGAAATAAAAGAGGATGGCCCAAAAGGCGATGTTGGAGAAGATGAGGGCGAAGGTTTTTAAGATAGATTTCTCCACGCGGCCTTCGGCCTTGGTCGAAATGACAGAGGGGGCGGCCTTCGCGGAGGCAGCCGTCGGGCGGGCTTCCTTGAGGCAGAAGATGAGGAGGACGGCGTAGGCGATGCCGATGAGGCCAAAGCCCTGGAAGGTCTGCTGCCAGGTGAGGGCCGAGGCCAGGTTGGCGCCGAAGCCGCCGAGGGCCTGGCCGAGGTACAGGCCGGTCATGTGGACGCCCACGGCGAGGGAGCGGGACTTGCCGGTATGGTAATCGGCGATAAGCGACAGGCCGGACGGGATGTACAGCGCCTCGCTCACGCCCATCAGGCCGCGGAGCCACTTGAGCTGCGAGAAGGTGGTACAATAGCCCATCAGCAGCGTCACGGTGGACCAGACCGCCAACGACCCGACAATCAGCCACTTCCGGCTCACCCGGTCAGCCACGGTTCCCGCGAACGGGCTCACGATGGCGTAGATCCACAGGAAGATGGCCATCAGCGCGCCGAACGCCTCGGCCTGGTTGAGCTGGGCGATGTCCGCCGCCATGAACTCCCGCATCGTCGAGAGCATCTGCCGGTCCAGATAGTTCAGCAAGGCTACTACCCATAACAGCCCCACGACGATCCACGGATAAATCTTATCAAGTTTCTTTGCCATAAGCTATTGTTTATACTTGACATCGGCCGCCTCCCGCCCGTCCGGCGTCGTCAAGGCGCAGGTGAACATCCACTTCACGAGGCGGGTTTCCGGTGTGGAGAACGCACCGACGGGAAGTTTGACGAGGACGGTGTTCCACCCTTTCTTCAGCGTAACCGGCTGCGGCGTGCGGCCTGCGCAGTTCGCATTTCCGAAAGAATCCTGATAATCAGCTCGTTCCTGATTACCCCTCCATTCGGGTGGCAGGATTTCCTCCCCATTGATCCAGAGGCGGCTGTGCCGATAGTCCCACGCCCCCTGCGGGGGCATCGGGTCGCGCTCGGAACGGCTGTAGTTCTGTGTCTCGAAAAGGAGGCCGACGGTTTGCCGGCGCGGTGACCAGACTTCCGCCTGCGCATAGACCGTATGGTCCGGCTGCGGGTCGTCGTAGTAACCCGCTACGATGGAAGGTCCCCAGACGTGGCGGAAATAGAGGCCGGAGCCCGTGACGATGCGGTCGGTCTCCCATCGGCCTTCCTCCGGCGGAAAGACCTTTTCAAGGTCGCCGCCGTTCGGATAGGCCGGGGATATCGACCACCGGGCCTGCCCCTGCGCAACATAAGCCATGGGCACATCTTTCAGGACGGTTTTCCGGAAGGAAAGCATCCGCCGCTCGAAGTCCAGGAAGTCCTCCCGGGCGGGGCCTGCCTCGGGCAGCACCGTGCCAAAGTCATCGAAATACTGGTAGCCTCCGCCCCGCCACGCCCGGTCGGCCAGCGCTAGGACACAGGCGTATAAATTGTTCTCTTTCAGGATGTTTTCTTTCTCCGGGAGATACCGGTCGTTCCAGAGGGCAAGGATAGAGCCGGCGATATCGTCGGACCCTTCCGTGTGCCCATAGATGGTGCTGGTATGAAGACCGATGATATCTCCGAACAAGTCGAAATGATTGACATAATGCAGGCGGCAGTCCACCGCCGGAATCCCTTCCCTCGCCCGGCCCCGGTAGCTCCAGAGCTGGAGCCCGTCGATCTCGCCCGGCCGATAGGGCCAGCCCGGATTCCAGGACAGGGCTTTCCGCCCATGGGCCCGGATATAGGCGACCATCTCCTGGATGAGCATGGAATCCGTGAACGCAACCTCGTCCGTGCCGATATGGACATAAGGCCCGCCGAACGTGTCGAAGACCTCGTCCAGCAGCTCCTTCAGGACAGCTTTCCCTTCCGGCGTCTGCATCCCGAAGCCCATCACACGTTCAAACGCGCCGCTGTGGCCGGGGATGTCGATTTCCGGGATCAGCATCACGCCCCGCTCGCGGCAGAAGGCGTCCAACTCACGCATTTCTTCCTGCGTATAGAACAGGCCTGGCTGGCGCAGCATGCTTTCGGGCGCATTGAGCTGCGGATACCGTTTACTCTCCAGCCGCCAGGCCTCGTTCTCCGTCAGATGAAGGTGGAACACATTGATTTTGAACTGCGAAAAGATTTCGACTTCCCGCTTGAGCTCCTCGATGCTGATGTATGTGCGCCCCACATCCATCATCCACCCCCGCACCCGGAAACTCGGCCAGTCCACGATGCGGCAGCAGGGAATCCGGGAGGTCCGGCCGTGAGATTTCTCGACTCCGCCTCCGGCTCCGCTCGAAATGACAAGGGGGTTTCCTCCTCTGGTGTCGCGCGAAATGATAGACGTGCCTTTCCAGCCTAATTGCCGAAGGGTTTGGCGGGCGTTCCATAGGCCTTGCTCCGTCACGGCTTCGATTTGGATCCCAGTTTTGTCGATGGTCAGGCGATACGCCTCGTTTTCGTTCAAAAGCGCCTCCGGAATAGCCTCCACCAGCGTTTCCGTGACCGGGCAATCCGCCTTTACGCTCCCGCCAGTGTACTCCACCTGCTTCGGCAACGGCAACAGTGCCGGTTCCCGCACCTGCGTGCAGGCCGGCGCCGCCAGCAGGCTGGCCGCCAACAAAACAATGCCGAATGTCTTCCTACCGATCATTTTCCTTTTCGTTCAACGCAACTTTTCATGCTATCGACCATTCAACGGCAGCCCATTTGCCGAATAAACCCCTGTATTCTGGTCTGCTCCTTCCACTGACAGTCCTGGACGGTCCGACCGTACACTCCGCTTCCCCAGACGGCCAAACAAATCACCAATGGATAAATGGCCTCCTTGCCAAGTGGCGCCAGGAAAACGGCCAAAACCAGCAAAATGGTCCTGATTGGCGCAGGGCCTGCGGGGCGGCGGTTTGTAAGTCGTTCTATATTAGTCATTTATGGTTCCCATTTCAGCAGACCCTGTTATTTTTCAGGGGGTCTGCGGAAGACCGTTTTGTAAAAGGTTGTCTTTCAGACCGTTCCTGTTTGCCCTTCCGCAGACCCTAGACAGGGAGACGTGCTCTCCGTTCAACGGGGTATCTCGGTGGTTGGGAACCGGTCGTTTTGTAATTATCCGTATATCAATCCTTTCTGCTTGGCGAGGTGCCAACCCCATCGTTATTTTGTAAGGGTTGGAACTTTATGTTTTGTAATATATTGTTTTTCAGTTTGTTCCACGAAGACCAGTGCCAAACCATGCTGGGAGTAGGCTAGGGTTTGGCGTTTACCAGGTCAGCTTGAATATCTTCGGGCTGCGGACGCCGGGCTTGAGCTCGCCTCCGGCGACGAAGAGGGCGTTCGCGCCGGAGGCGGTGACGGAGTCCGTGTCGGAGATAGCACCGGAGGCCGCGCCGGAGGCGGCGACGCCCGGGCCGGCGAGGGCACAGGCAGGTGAGGAGCCCAGCAGGGCCCAGGTTTCGGTAGTCGGATCGAAGGCGTACACGGCATGACGGAACTGATACGCTGCCGGTTCCTGTGAGAGGTACATGATACGGTCCTCCGGGGTGTTGCGCAGGGCGCGGGTGAAGATGGCGCGGTTCACGCCGCCCACGACGGCCAGCCGGCCGTCCGGCAGCGTCGCGCCCGTCGCCCCGACGAACGTACCCCCGTCGGGTATGGGCGCCGTCTCACACCAGGGAGATTTCTCGACTCCGCCTTCGGCTCCGCTCGAAATGCCAGAAGGGTCGGTCGGAAGGTCCTCTTTGTCATTTCGACCGAGCAAAGCGAGTGGAGAAATCTTCATCACGATGCCCTTGTCCGATACTTCCAGCGTCTCTGGATTGAAGCCGCCCCAAACGAAGAGCTTGTCTCCCGAAGCGAAGGCGACGGGCTGGACGAGGGGTTCGGGCAGGTCGGCCAGCTTGATCCATTCATAGGAGCCTATGGTACAGGCATATACGCCGGTCGTTCCCACGCCTCCCACCAGATAGAGCCGGTCGCCATCCCGCGTCCAGCCGCACTGCTCCATGGGCACGGGCAGCGGCGGAAGGGCGCGAAGCACGGCTGCACCATCCCGAAGCTTGAGCTCGTATACCTTGTCCGTGGGCGCGCCACAGACGTTGCCGCCCGCCAGGATCAGCGCATCATCGACCGCAAAGGTCGCCCCGTAGGCCGTGGAATCCGGCAACACGCCCGCATGGACCCAGTCCCCGGACTCCAGTACCCAGATATCGGCATAAACCCGCTTGGCTCCCCCTTCCAACAGGCTCTTGTCCGGGAAGTTCGCGCCCCCGGCAACTACCAGCACGTCTCCCACGACGCCGCAAAACGGCGCCGACACCCCTTTCGCATACGCCGCATCGGGGATGGGCTTCATTTCGGTCACTTTCATCGTTTCCGTATTACAGGCGGCCAGACACAGGGTCAGGGTCGCCAGCAAGACCATTCTTTTCATAGATTCTTCGACTCCGCTGCGCTCCGCTCAGAATGACACGAACTAGAACCGGTTGCACCGTTCGAAGAACCCGATCTCCTCCAGTTCGTGCTTCATCGCGGCTTCTTCGTCGTCGGTCATGTTGCGCCAGGGGATGCGGTTCGGGCCCAGGTCCAGGCCGATGAGCTTCATGATGCGTTTGCCACCCACGATGTTGCCTCGGTAGTGGCAGATCACATTGATGACCTCCTGCGAGAAGTTCTGCAGTTCGCGGGCCCGCTCCAGATCGCCGGCCGCCCAGGCCTCGCCGATGGCGACCTGCTCACGGCCGTTGTAGTTCGTCGTGCCGCAGATGCCACCCCGGGCGCCACCCTGCGCAAGGGACGGAAGATAGGTCTCGTCCTGCCCGTGGAGCATGTCGAACTTGCCGTCTTTGTACAATTGGCACTGGTTGTATTCGTACAGGCTCTCGAAGGTGTACTTGATGCCCGCGAAGTTCGGGATGCGTCCATCGACGGCCTTCAGGAAGTCCAGCATGGGCAGGAACGCGCCGTTGAAAGCGGGAATGTGGTAGAAGTAGAAGGGAAGTTCCGGCGCGGCGGCGGCGATGGTCTCGCAGTACTGCACGAGTTCCTCTACGCGGCCGATCTTCGGGAAGGGCGGCGCCATCGCGCCGATGCCCCAGGCCCCGGTCGCCGCGGCGTGCCGGGCCAGTTCCACGGACTCCCGCAGGCAGCAGCTGCCCACATGGACAATGACCTTGAAGCCCGCGGGCACGGCGGCCATCCAGGCCTCCGCCAACTGCTTCCGCTCGTCCGTGGTGAGCATATAGCCCTCGCCGGAGGATCCGTTGATGAACACGCCCTTCAGGCCGTTCTTCGCCAGCATCGCGGCATAGGCCGGTATGGGTTCCAGGTTGATGTCCCCGTTCGGTTTCATCGGGGTGAATGGGGCGTCGATTAGGCCGATGATCTTTTCCATGGGTGTGACAGCGTTTTGAGTGTGTGGTTCTCGGAATGAGCAAAGATACCACAAAATAATGAATCCTCGCGGTTCCAGCGCCGGGTATACGAAAAAGTCCGGGAATTTCACCCGGACTCTTGTTCTGTGCGAGAATCGATTACTCGAGCGTGCCGTTCTCGGCGGCCTTGATCATGTTCTCGTTGGCGGAGATGTAGATCTCGACGCGGCGGTTCTGGGCGCGGCCTTCGGCGGTGCTGTTGTCGGCGACAGGATCGTTGAAGGAGTGACCCTCGGCGATGATGCGCTCGGCGGCGATGCCCTTGCCCTGGAGGTACTTGGACACGGCGTTGGCGCGGTTGTCGGACACCTTCTGGTTGGCCTCGGCAGTACCGACGTTGTCGGTGTGGCCCAGGACGGTGATATCGGTGTCGGGCAGGTCGCTCATTTCCGCCGCGAACTGGTCGAGGTTCTTCTTGGCGTCAGCCTTGAGGGTGGCCTTGTTGAAGTCGAAGAGGATACCGCTGTCGAAGGTGACCTTGATGGCCTTGAGGCCGTTGACATCTTCGACGGTCTCGACCTGCGCGTTCTCGAGGGCGGCCAGTTCTTCGGCCTTCTTATCCATCTTGTTGCCGATGATGGCACCCGTGCCACCGCCCACGGCGGTACCGATGGCCGCGCCGATGGCGGCGCCCTTGCCGTCCTTGCCGATCAGATAGCCGATACCGGCACCAATGGCGGCGCCGGCGCCGGAGCCGATGAGGGAGCCCTTGCCGGTGTTGGACATGCCGCAGCCGGAGAGAATCATGGTTCCGCAGAGGAACATCAGAACTAATTTCTTCATATCAGTAAATGGTTTAAAGGGTTATTTCGTTTTTTATGCTCCCAAAAATATTGTTTTTTTCGCTTTTCCGCAAATTTTTCAGCGACTTTGATACAAGCATCAAGCCAAAGTCCGGTCGCTTCCTTGCAAAAATCCAAAAATTTTTTGGAGATTCAATTTTTTGGCGTATCTTTGCAATCCCGTTCCACGAGAACGTTCATTGAATTTTTGCGGAAATAGCTCAGTTGGTAGAGCACGACCTTGCCAAGGTCGGGGTCGCGAGTTCGAGTCTCGTTTTCCGCTCCAAACGCCTCGCAGCAATGCGGGGCGTTTTTGTTTGTGCACTTTCTGGCCGGCGCGGTGCCAACCCTGTGTGGCAGCATTCTTGCAGCAAATATTTTATGCGAAAAACTCTGCTTCTGTTTTTTCTTTTGGGCACATCGATCATTGTCGGGTGCTCGTCTTACAATGATATTGACTTTGACGTGGAGAGTCAAAGCCTTTATTCTCCGGGGGCTTTGAAACATGTTGAGTTTTTCAGTTCGGACAAGGGGCTGGAGTTCGACTATCACTTCGACCCTGGCGATGACGCTGGTAGAAAACCGCTTCTGATCCGGAATCTTCGCCCTCACAAGATCTATCGAATCAGGAACTCAGGCGGAGATCGTGGACCCTTTACCATCTACCTGGAAACGGATTCTAGCGGACGGGGAGTCCGCGTCTTGGAGTATCCTGATCTGCCTCATGTGGCAATGGTTGAACAATCCCTTTCAGCTATTCTAAAAGGAAAACTTGATTTGGCAGTCTCCATGCACATTGACGAAGAGAAAGAACAAGGTCGATACCTCTATCCGGACTCCGTCGTCTGCGCCAGCGTCTGGTTTGACTTTCGCGGAGAAATAGACTCCCTCTATGTGCTTTCCGGGCCTATTGCTTTATACGAAGATGAATTCGCCAATCCAGAGGTACATTTCCTCGGATTCATTGAGAATAATAACCTGCTGATCGGCATTGCTTCCCTCGGCGAAGAAAACCCTCAAACCATCAGCTCGTTCGTGGATACTACTGCTCTGCAGATAAACAAAGAGCAATACAAATCCGCCTCAGACGCGTTCATGTCCCATCTACGGAATCTGGATGTCTGCTCATTTCTAATTTCTTCCTCCTTCATCAATTCTTCTGGACTGCTTGTGCCTGCTCATACGTGGCTTCGCTAGTAAAAGAATAATCAGGACCGCTCCGGCCCGGGAACCGCTATCGAATCCTCTGAGCACTGAATACCATAGGACACGTCGCGCACCCTTCCCGGCTGGGGAATGAGAATACCGGCCTCAACCAGGCGCTTGATGTCTCTTGCTGCGGTGTCCAGAGATACCTTTGAGAGTTTCGCCCAGTTCTTGGCGGTCAGCTTGCCCTCATAACCATCCAGATAGACATTCAGGACCTGCTGCTCCCGATCCGTGAACGGAATGCCGGCATGTGTCTGCCAGAAAACCGCCTTGCAAAGAACACGGGAAAGGAGTTCGTCGGAGGCGTGGATAGCCCTGGACATACAGTCCAGATACCATATCAACCATGCGGTTATGTCTCCGTCCTGTTTCTGGGTACGCTCCAGGATGTCGTAATAGGATTTCTTGTCGGCATTGATCTGCCGGGACATGCTGAAATATCGCATCTGGCTGTCGTCGGCCTGTGAAAGCGACATATCGGCGATGGCCCTGCCGATGCGGCCGTTCCCATCGTCAAAGGGGTGGATGCAGACGAACCACAGATGCGAGATGGCCGATTTGAGATAGGTCTTGGACGTGCTCTCCGCATTGAACCAATCCAAGAAAGCGTCCATCTCCTTCTCTATCTTATCCGGAGACGGCGCGACATAATGGACCTTCTCTTTCCCGAGCATGCCGGAAACAACGCTCATCTCTCCAGAGCGGTACTTGGCAACATCAATGACTGTCAATCCGCTGCGCCCGTTCGGGAACAGCGTGTTATGCCACCCGAAAAGGCGGTCGTGGGTAAGAGGCTCCTTGTAATGGACAGTAGCATCCAACATCATGTCCACGATACCATCGATGTACCGGGAAGAGTCCCTGCTCTGCGGGATGTCGACCCCAAGACGACGGGCTACCGAAGAGCGCACCTCGTCGGTATTCAAGACGACCCCCTCAATCTCGGAAGAAGACACGATATCGTGGGTGACGGTCTCCACGACCGCCCCCATCCGCGCATCCAAACCGATGGCGCTGAGCCTCCCGGCCAGGAAGCCCGCCTCTTTATTGACCCTGGCCAATGCATCGGAAACCAGCTCGTGATTCCAGGTGAAATGCGGCCATTGCGGGGAGTCGTAGATATACTTCATCACACGTCCTTTTTCGCAAAGATAGTGTTTTTCGGTCTTTTTGCAACCATTAAACCGCAAATTTTGCGGTTAATTAACCGCATCTTGTCAATCTAACACCGTTCATTTCCCCTTCTATTTCGATACATCTTCCCTTGAATTCCCTTTCTAAGAGGAGTTGAAGGATAGTTATTTTTACTCCTATTTTACACCTGATTACATCTTCTTCACTCGTAATCCGCTGATTTTCAAATATATACGAAAACGTGTTCGAGTCTCGTTTTCCGCTCCAAACGCCTCGCAGCAATGCGGGGCGTTTTTGTTTGTGGACGGGCGTCACGCGAGGCGTCGAATGGAAGTGACTGATTGACAACGAATTGTGCGATATTGCCTGGTCAATTTCTCCCAGGCAATATCGCGTAAAACATTGATTGAATGGTGGTTCCATTCGACGGGAAGACGTTCTCCGACGTGCCAAAACAGCATATGGATTCATCTAAAACAGAAAGCCTTGGCATTATACTTGAAGCCCCATAAGTTATGAAAACACGCATACGCATGAAAAGATATATTATCTCCCTGGTGCTCCTGTTTGTCACCGTCTGTGCCCACGCTCAGTTATTCGATTTTTCCAGCAATAACAACCGTTATGAGATAGGCATGAATTTTGGCCAGATGGCCTTCAACACCCAGTATGCCCGCTTTGGAATGGGAATGAACACGCTTGCCTGGGGCGTTTACCTGGATTTCAACATGACAGCCGCCCAGCACAAGTTTGATAGAAAGTTCAGCGACACCCTGTGGGATGACGATGAGTTCTTCAACATAAACCTGGGCTACCAGATTCCAATCCTTTCCTGGATCCGCGTTATGCCGCTTCTTGGCTACGCCCAGACCAACGAGGGCATTACGGATGCGTCCACAATCAATGTCGATATCAGCCATGGGGAGGAATCAAGTTCCGCATCCATCTATCATACATACACCGTCACCCCGGGCAGCCGTGTCCACTACTTCAATTATGGCGGAGGCGTCTCCATCCAGCCCCTCAAGTGGTTCAGCATCAACTTTGCCTACACGCGCAATGCCGTCTACGGCGGCTTCGCCATAGATATTGACGCCCTCGCTTTCCGCCACTGATTTATGGCCAAAACGCCCTTTTCAAGAAGAAGCAAACGGGCGTTTTTGTTTGTGAGCAGGTCAGGAGGGGGTTCAGCACGAGCCGATTTACAAACCATTGATTTTTAGACACATATATTTGCGGCTCGGGTTATGTCACGGAAACTGTGTAAATTCGCTTCTCAATTATATACCGCATCTTAATGGTTTTGGAACAAAAAAGAGTCATATTGATTCCCCTGCAGCCCGAGGACCGGGAGCAATTCATCCTGGACAATCAGCGGGCGTTCAAGTATGGCGCGCAGCAGGAGTTCGGGATGCGGGACGAGCGTTGCGAAGAGGGCGAGGAAGTGATTTCCCGCAAGACCATTGAGCGCTCCATCGACGGAGAAAACGCCGAAGCATACCGGATTGTCCTGGATGGGCAGAAGGTCGGCGGCATAGTGCTTCAGATTGACAAGGAGGCTGCGAAAGGCGAGCTTGAACTGCTGTTCGTTCTCCCGGAATGTCACAGCAAAGGCATCGGCCAGGCGGCCTGGAAGGCCGTAGAAGCGATGCATCCGGAGATTCATGTATGGGAGACTATCACGCCATACTTCGAGAAGCGCAACATTCATTTCTATGTAAACCGCTGCGGCTTCCATATCGTCGAGTTCTGGAACAAGCATCAGCACGGTCCCGCCGTTCCGGAAGAGGAGGAAGGTAACTGGAGTATGGATGACGAAATGTTCGTGTTCAGGAAAGAAATCAAGAATGTAGATGACTGACAGTAATCTATATCGTGAGTTAAGCGCTCTGACCAAGAGGAAAGAGGACTGGAAGGAGAGCATCCCGTACGTCGCGTCTTTACTCGATAATCAGTCATTGAAGATTACGGCCAAGGCGTTGTGGCTGCTGGGTGAGATGGTAATGAACTATCCCGAAGAAATCTTGCCCTGCATCAGTCAGATTGCCTCGTTTCTGGATTCCAGCGAAGCTTTGCTGCAGGAGCGGGCGCTGAATGCTCTGGGCAGAATAGGAAGGGCTCGCTTTGCGAGCGTCGAACCATATATGGAAAAGATGTGGGATCTGGCCAAACATGAGATCCCCCAGGTCAGGCTCGCCTTTATCTGGGCATCGGAGAATATCGCAACCAACACTCCCGACACGTATGGGCATAGCTTGCCGGTCTTTGCCGAGTTGCTTCACGACAGCGATGACAAGGTGCGGATGGAAGCCCCGGAGATGTTCCGCGTGATGGGAAAGAGGCGTCCCGAATCGGTACGCCCCTTTCTGGAAATCTTGCAGTCGTTGGCGGAGAATGATTCTAACCCGGTCGTTCGCATTCATAGCGCAGGGGCAATACGGATAACCAAAAAGGAATTGAATGAAGATTGAACATCATTATATCGAGAAAGGAGAGGGATTCCCTCTCATTTTGCTACACGGAAACGGTGAGGATGTGAGCTACTTTGTGCATCAGATGGAACCGTTTGCGAAGCATTTCCGTGTGATTGCGATAGATACCCGTGGGCATGGACAGACGCCAC
>Ga0310690_10003591_pt1 | contig 22996 bp, 10 predicted proteins | sample AusTroGonzalo_MG_2_FD_207661 | JGI IMG/M metagenome (GOLD analysis project Ga0310690, IMG submission 207661) | Bovine rumen microbial communities from tropical cattle in Woodstock, Queensland, Australia - Gonzalo_04 (v2) (version 2) | ecosystem: Host-associated > Mammals > Digestive system >... | reverse complement strand
GATGGCTTATCTCTATGCCGTTGACGGCGACAGCACAGTCTATGCATCTCCTGTTGCTAACTTGATGAAGGCTGGTGATGGTCTTTCCGGTTCAACTGAGTTCGTTGTGAACGAGGAAGAGGGTCTCATTTACTACATGCCTAATACGCTTTTTGAGGGTAGAGATGTTATCGAGAACAACGAGGGTATCTTTACAAGTGAGGTTATTTGTAAGGTTCTTGAAGACGGTGAGTTGACCATTGGTATCAAGAAGGCTGAGACCGTTACTAACAGCTGGGTTGTGCTCGACAACTTCAAGCTCTACTATCTGGGTGCAAACAGCTCACAGACTCCGAGTGGCGATGCTTCTGGTATCGACAATACAGAGATTGCTGCTAAGAAGGTTGAGTTCTTCAGCGTTAGCGGTGCTCGCATCAGCAAGCCTGGTAAGGGTGTTGCCATTATGAAGACCACCTCTGCTAATGGTGATGTGAAGATCCAGAAGGTGATGATTAAGTAAGTGAACATTAAGATTATTCTATGAGGATAGAAACAATCTGAGTCTATAAAAAAGGGACTGGAGAGGGGCTAAAATCCCGTCTCCGGTTCCTTTGTTTTACTCTTACGCGCACGTACCTTATATAATTAATAGCAATACTACGAGAAAAACACCTGACAACAACCAACCGGAATAGAAATCAATCGCCTCTGTGACAGAGGGGCGTCAATATAAAAACCGAACAAATATATCAAATCAAATAATAAAAAACCTAAGCAAGTATGAAACAAAGACAAATCGTAAGACAAGGACGACGAGTGGCCTTGGTTGCTTGTGGACTGCTTATGGGGGTCTGGTCTCTACAGTCGTGTAAAGACGAAGACTTGATCCTGACAGGGCAGCCCGAGTGGCTTGGCAACTCCATCTATGAGCGATTGCAGGAAGATGGTAACTATACCATTACCCTGCGGCTTATTGATGACCTGAACCAGAAAGAGGTGTTCAGTCACACGGGTTCTAAGACGCTGTTTGCTGCCAACGATGCTGCCTACGACACGTGGTTCAAGGAGAACACGTTGGGTGTGCGCAGCTACGGGCAGTTGTCAGCAGCTCAGAAGCGAATGTTGCTGAACAACTCGATGATTAACAATGCGTACCTCATCGAGCTGATGTCGAACGCCAAGGCGGAAGGCGACGGTGCCACACCTCAGGCCGGACGTACCATGCGTCGTGAGACTGCAAGTAGTATTTATGACTCGGTGTATGTCATGCCCGTTTCCGCCATGCCTAATACTTCGTCATGGGAAACCTATCGTCAGCGTGGCAAGTCGATGCCCATTTTCATGGATGCTACGACGGCCCCGATGATTCACTTCCTGCCAGCCTACATGGAGTATAACAACATTACCAGTGAGGACCTGAGGATCCTGACCAACGGTGGTTCTAACTCCATTAGCGATGCGTGGGTGAACGGTAAGAAGATTATTGAGCGCGACATCACCTGTAAGAATGGCTATATCCAGAAGGTGGACGGCGTGATTGAATCGAGCCCCAACATGGCTCAGGTAGTCCGCAACAATCCCCAAATGTCGATGTGGAGCCATCTGCTTGACCGTTTCTCGGCACCTTATTATGATGTCAATGTAACGCGTGAGTATAACCGTATTTACAACAACGAGGACTCAGCCTTCGTACTGCGTTATTTCAGTCAGCGTTCAGTTGGCGGCGAGGCCAACAACCGTACGCCGAGTGGCGATCCTGCCAAGTCGCTATTGAAGTTTGATCCGGGATGGAACCAGTATATCGATGCCAACTCGGCCAACAATAACGACCTGCACTTTGACGCCGGTGTGATGATTGTTCCTACCAACGAGGCTTTGCAGGCTTGGTGGGATGGTGCAGGCCGTGACCTTCAGGACGAGTACAAGGAATGGGACTCTATTCCTGAGAATACCGTGGCCAAGCTTCTCAACGTGAATATGCTGACCACTTTCTCGGAGGCTGTGCCTTCGAAGTTCAAGAATGTGTTGAACGATGCCAAGGAGACGCTTGGTATTACGACAGAGGATATCGTGAGCTGTTATATGGGCTGTAACGGTGTGGTTTACCTGGTTAACAAGGTGTTCCCGCCGGCAGAGTTCTCGTCAGTGGCTTATCCGGCACTGGCTCATGCCTCGACGATGAACATTATCTATTGGGCCTTGAGTGGTGGTGAGACCGGTAGTGCAGTAGCAGAATTGAACTTCCTGCCTTACCTGTTGTCAATGGACTCCAAGTATGCCCTGATCATTCCGTCGAATGAGGCCATGAAGCACTATCTGGATCCTTCCAGCTATGGTAAGGTCAATATTTTGAAGGACCAGAACCAGCAGGATAGTGCTACAGTTGAGGCACCCAATATTCTTGAGTTCCGCTATGACCTGACCAAGGCTCAGGCCTCGCGTGTGCAGGCCACCCGTTATCAGGGTAGCATTGATGGCGACGGTAACATTGAGATTGGTGCAGAACGTCCTCTCCAGCAGACCGTGACTGATGCTGTTATTAAGAATCAGTTGGAGAATATGGTGAACAACCTGATCATTGTGATTCCCGACAAGAGCATGACGCTTGAAGATTATGTAAGCGCTGGCTATAACTACTTTAAGACAAAGGGCGGTTCTACGCTGCGAGTGACGCAGGGAGCCAATGGCCACCTGAACTTTGAGGGTGGTTGGCAGATGGAGCATAACCATAAGACCATTGATGCTGTTCAGGTATACGACAAAGCCAACGGACGTTCCTATCAGGTTGATGATCAGATACCGATGGGTGCCCAGAAGTCTGTCTACATGACTTTGAAGGAAAATCCCGAGTTCTCAAACTTCCTTGGACTCTTGGAGAATGACTACATGTCAGATCCTAAGACCGCACTTTTGGTCAGCAAGCTGAATAATAAATATAATCCGGGTATGGCTGATGTAGGCAACAAGAATATCCGTTTGCTTGACAACTATAACTATACTTTCTATGTTCCGACCAATGCTTCAATAGCCAAGCTGCAGGCTGACGGTCTGTTGCCTACGCTTGAAGAACTGGAAGCTGGCGACGATGACTCCAGACTCGACAGCATCTGCAATGCTGAGGGTTGGTATGATGGTGGTGCCGACCGTTCAAAGGTACAGACAACTGTGATGTCCACCGTTCGTACCATATTGACCGATTTCATCCGCTATCATGTACATGATAACTCGCTGGCTATCGGCATGGCTCTGGCTCCTGGTGATGAGGGTCGTTACGAGAGTATGAAACGTAACCTTGAAACAGGCCGATTCTATCCGTTGACGGCTAAGAGTGATCCGCAGTCGCTGACCGTGACTGACGTCTTGGGCAATGTGCGCAATGTTGTCACATCTGGCGGACTCTATAATAAAATCTGTCGTGAATACTGGTATAACGGTACAGGTAATAATGCTACGCTGTTCATGGCCAGTGACGCTATTGTTCACCAGATTGACGGTCCGTTGTTCTATGAGAAGATGAGACCTTGGCGTGAAGTAGTGAAAGAAGCACTTAAAAAGTAAGAGAGGAGGAACAATCGTATGAGAATACTAAAATCCATTATGATGACACTGGCGCTGTTTGCCGCTATGACGGCCGGCGCGCAGACAATTACATCGGTTCATGGTACGCTGAGCGATGACATGGGACCGCTGATGGGTGCTACGGTTTGTGAGGTTGACGGTACAGGACGTATCATCAACTCGGCCATTACTGACTTGAACGGTAACTTTACCATGAAGGTAAAGAATCAGAAGGACCATATCCGTTTCAGCTATGTCGGTTTGAAGACCGTGACGCAGCCAATTAATAAGACGACCTATAATCTGAAGCTCGTATCGGCTACCCAGATTAAGGAGGTCGTGGTGAAGTCAAAGAAACGTGCCCAGGGTAATGGTCTTCCCATTCCTGAGCGTGAAATATCGTATGCTTCTCAGAAGCTCGACATGAAGGAACTGGAAGGTCTGGGTATGACAACCATCGACGAGGCCCTTCAGGGACGTATCGCCGGTCTGGATATTATCAGTAACTCTGGTGACCTGGGTTCAGGTTCAACCATGCGTCTGCGTGGTGCTGGTTCACTCTCCCAGCTGACTGATGCCAACCCGCTGATTGTGGTCGACGGTAATATCCGCGAGGTGAACCTTGATAACTTCGATATGGCAGGTGCCAACAACGAGAAGTTTGCTGAGCTGCTGAACATCAACCCTGAGGACATCGCAAGCATCAATGTGCTGAAGGACGCTGCCGCCTGTGCCGTTTACGGTTCACAAGGTGGTAACGGTGTCATTGAGTTGACCACCAAGCGTGGTTCGCGCGGAAAACCCCACGTGACCTATACCTTGAAGCTCACTGCTACCCATCAGCCTAAGGGCTATGACTTGCTGAGTGGTGATGACTATACGATGATGCTGAAGGAGGAATACTTCAACCCGCGTCAGGATGATAACGCTTCTGACCAGAACCGTATTCCTGAAATCAACTATCTGGACGAGACTGGTGGATTCTCAGAGTGGCGTCAGTACCGTGACAATACTGACTGGCGTGATGCTGTCACACAGACAGGTCTGAGACAGAACCACTATGTAACGATTGCCGGTGGTGGTGAGAAGGCAACCTTCCGTATTGGTGGTGGTTTCGACCATGAAACCGGTACGATGATTGAGCAGAAGCTGAACCGTTTCTCTACCCGTGTGGCTCTCGACTATAATGTCAGCCAGCGCATTCGTGTACAGACCAACTTCTCGCTGACTTATACTAAGAATGACAGAAACTCTGACGACCTGTTGGCCATTGCCTTGAAGAAGATGCCGAATATGAGCATCTATGAGAAGGATCCTATTACTGGTGCAGATACCGATGTATACTACAACATGTTGCAGAGCGGACCTTACATTGGTTCAGAAGTGTTCAGCGGTGACCAGCGTACCTACGTGAACCCCGTGGCTTCTGCACATCTGGCCAAGAACGAGGAGCGTAACTACGACATGAACCCTGAGTTGGTAATGAACTATCGCCTCTTGGGTCTTGACGAGGATCATTGGCAATTGGACTACCGTGGATCGGTTTACATGAATATTGCTAACCACTATAATGATAAGTTCTATCCGCAGGAGCTGAAGACCATCAACTGGGAGGACAAGGTGAACACCTCGTCGACTGGTTCCTCGAAGAGCGTATCGTTCAACACCAAGCACACCCTGACGTTGACGCCGGCCTTTACTAACAAGGACCACTCGGCCATGGTGATGGGACGTTTCGAGCTGACCTCTGGTTCATCGAGCAGCCAGTCAACCTCTGGCTACGGTCTTCCTTCAACTGACGGTGCCATTGTCAGTCCGTCGGCAGGTGGTCTTATTGATTCGCCCAGTTCTTCGTACAGCCAGTGGCGCTCCATGTATTACACTGTTTCAGCGCACTACGCTTACAAAGGACGCTATGTAGCTGACTTCACGATGCGTATTGACGGTACTACCAGATTCGGACCCGGTAACCGTTGGGGTTACTTCCCCTCAGTATCACTGAAGTGGATTGTCAGTGATGAGGCATGGATGCAGAAACTGAAGCCTACGCTCTCGTTCCTTGCTATCCGTCCCAGCTGGGGTCGTAATGGTCGTCAGCCCGGACAGAATTATCTGTATACCTCAAAGTATGGTTCTACTTCACGTTATATCGATATGTCGGCAATGAAACCGCTGAACATCCGTCTGTCTGACATGAAGTGGGAGAATGTGACGAGCTACAACCTTGGTATTGACCTGGGCTTCTTCGATGGTCGTCTGAACATTGCTGTTGAGGGCTATAGCACCACTAATACAGACATGTTGATGTCGAGCTTCCGTATTCCTTCGAACGCAGGTTTCAAGACCGTTCCCTATCATAACAATGGTAAGATGCGTAACACTGGTTGGGAGTTCCATATCAATACCAATCGCGTCATCCAGAAGGGTAAGTTCTCGATGGATGTCAACGCTAACTTCGGTAACAACCGAAATGAGATCCTTGAGATGGATGAGTACATCCTGAACAACAAGAACTCTACTTATGGTTATGCCAATGGTGAGACCTTGCGCCGTGTGCAGCTGCACAACCCGTTCGGTGCTATCTACGGTTTCAAGTACCATGGTGTATACCAGTATAACTACAATACGTTCAAGAACGCTGTGGCTGGTATGACAAAGGATGAAATCTATGCTTATTGGGCTAAGTTCACGGCAGAGGGTAAGACTGCTCCTGTAGCTACCAGTGCTGACGGACAGCTGATCCTGGATGCCAACGACGTACCACTTCGTATGCGTTATGACTACCGTATTGATGGTACTGGCCACGACGGTGTGTTCCCCGGCTTCAACGGTGGTGATGCCATCTATGAGGATATTAACCATGATGGTCAGATTAATGCACTTGATATTACCTACTTAGGTTCGTCACTGCCTAAGTTGACTGGTGGTTTCGGCTTCTCATTCAACTATGGCGACTGGCGTCTGTCAACACAGTTCACCTATCGTGTAGGCAACAAGATTATCAACAAGGCCCGTCTGCAGGCAGAGGCCATGACTGGCAACGATAACCAGTCTCAGGCTGTGAACTACCGCTGGCGTAAGGAGGGTGACGTGACCGTTATCCCACGTGCTATGTTCGGTTCTACCAGCAACTACAATACGCTGATTAGTGACCGCTTCGTTGAAGATGGTACCTATCTGCGTATGAGCTATGCTCAGTTGTCATACGCCATCAGAAAGAAGTATCTGACGTGGATTGGCCTGAACCGTATTTCGTTCTACGCCAGTATCAACAACCCGTTTGTGCTGACTAAGTACTCTGGCGTTGACCCGGATATTGCGTTTGGTGGTGAGGATCCTGCCATTGACTGGGCACAGACTCCGCGCTCACGCTCTTACACATTAGGTATTACTGTTGATCTCTAAATTAGGAATTATCAATTAGGAAAGATATTATGATTACCAAGATAAATAAAATACTCGGCGGCAGTCTAATGTGTTGTGCTGTAGGTACAGCCCTCATGAGCCTTAGCTCTTGTTCAGACTTCCTGGAGATTAAGCCGCAGAGTGAAATCATACTGGAAGACTTCTGGAATGAGAAAGCTGACGTTGACAATATCGTTGCAGGCTGCTACTCCGCACTCTTGGAAGACGGCGTAAGACGTCGTATGATGATTTGGGGTGAGGCTCGAAGCGATAATTTCATGTCAGGTGAGAATATTAACAGCGATGGTGACCTGTATAAAGTCATTCAGGAAAACATCACAGCCATGAACAGTTATACAACTTGGGATGGTTTCTACGATGTCATCAACCGCTGCAACACCGTGCTGAAGTATGCACCCGGTGTGGCTGCCATCGATCCTGCCTATACCACGGGCGACTTGAAGGCTACCATTGCCGAGGTAACAGCTCTGCGTTCACTTTGTTATTTCTACTTGATTCGTACCTTCCGTGACGTTCCTTATTCTGATGAGGCTTTCACGGATGACGATCAGACCATGGATTTGCCTGCAACACCGTTCTACACCGTGTTGGGCTATCTGATTGCTGACCTGGAGCGGGTGAAGGATGATGCAGTGGTGCGTTATCCGGAGACAAAGCCCCGCTATCAGACAGGTCGCATCACTCGTGATGCTATCTACGCCATGTTGTGCGAGATGTATCTTTGGAATAACGATTATGACAACTGTATCAAATATGCAGAGCTGGTCATTCAGTCAAAGAAAGCTTACGAAGAAGAGGAGCGCAATAAGGGCGGACGTGGTCTAGCAAACAGCAACCAGTCGATTATCGAAGCTCGTCTGAATGGCTATCCTTTGGCGAACGACAATATCTCTGGAACGAGATTTGGTAGTGCCTATGAGGCTATCTTCGTTGACGGTGCTAGCAAAGAGACCATCTTCGAGCTGAGCTATGAGGACAATCCCTCCAATGCTAACATGACCAACAACTCGGCTATCTCAAGCTTATATGGTAATTCCACATCAAGACTGGGCTTGCTGGCAGCTACTGAGGTGATTACTGAGGATGTTAAGACCGCATCGAGCCGTAAGGTTTACGAGGATGATAACAAGTTCCTCGATGCCCGTCTTTATTATAATTGCCGTCAGGAAGATGGCGCCATCCTCAAGTATGCTACAAGTTCAGTAACTGTAGATGGTAGTAGAGCTGGTACAGGTACTTGGAATTCCTCGGCAGCAGACTATTCATGGTTCCCCCAGAACAGCAATGGCAGTAAGTGGATTATTTACCGTTTGGCTGACATCATGCTGTTGGAGGCTGAGGCTCTCTGTCAGAAGATGGGTGAAGGTGGTGATGCAGATGTGATTGCCAGCAATACTCCTCTGCTTGACAAAGCCTTTACGCTGGTGAATGCCATCAACAAGCGTTCTCTGTGCAAGGCCTTGCTGACAGGTACCGACACACTGAAACGTGCTGACTATTCTACCAAGAGCCTGATGGAAACCCTGGTGAAGAAAGAGCGTCGTAACGAGCTGATGTTCGAAGGAAAGTACTGGTATGACCTTGTACGTTATTGCATGCGTGCCAACAGTACTCAGGAGATTATCGATGCTGCACAGAACCGTAGCAAGGACGTTAACTCGTCATTTGTGCAGAGCTTCTTCAAGAGAATGGACGCTATCTTCTGGCCTTACAACAATGAAGAGATGAAGGTGAACACCAATCTTGTGCCTAATCCGGCATTCGGAAGTGGTGAGAGTACCAGTTATGAGAAAACAAAGTAATGTTGAAAGTTGAAAAGAGATGAATATGAGTATCAAGAATAATATACGAGTAGCGTTGATGGCTCTGGCTACCTTTCTGGCTGTCGGACCGTTGACCAGTTGCTCAGATGAGCCCGATACCGAGAACTTCTATACGTTCACGGGCGAGATGATGAGCGACTACCTGAAGAACCGTCCTCAGTACAGCCTGTTCAAGACTATTTGCGAACGTGCTAACCTGATGGACTTGCTGGCTACCTACGGACAATACACTTGCTTCGTTCCCTCCGACAGTGCAATCAATGTTTATCTGCGGGAACGTGGATTGAATAGTCTGGATGCACTGACGGATGCAGATTGTGATACCATTGCACGTACTCACATCGTGCCCAACCTGTACTCTACTTTTGAAATGAGTCAGGACCGTCTGCCGACCGCTAATATGCTTGGCCGTTATCTGGCAACCTCAGTCGACTCAGTGACTGCCGAGATTGTGATTGAGGGTTTGGCTCATGTCTACTTCGACTTGAAGGACGACTCGGTTGAGAATGGTATTATGCAACCCATCAATATGGTGGTTGAGAAGTCTAATAGCTACATATCCGACATCTTGCGTGATAACCCCAAGATCAGTATCTTCTATAGTGCATTGGTTGCAACGGGTGTACGTGATCAGATTCTGCCCGTCGAAGACCCTGACTACAGCAAAAACCAGCCGAAGTATTACTATAAGTCGGATATCTGGCAGGAGGTGGCTTGGGTACCTGCAACCAGAAAGTTTGGTTATACAGCCTTTGTGGAGCCTGACTCTATCTATAAGGTGAAGCTTCAGGAGTATGGCATATCGGCCGACAACGGTTATGTCCGTGCCCTCTATGACCTGGCCTGCAAGATCTATGACCCTGTCTATCCCGATGATGTGAATAAACCAGGCCATAGCTTTGATAACCTGACTGACAGCATCAACCCGCTGAAGCGTTTCGTGCAGTATCACATCATGACCCGTTACGTGCCGGGTACCAGTGACCTGACCGCTATCGTCTGTAAGGAAACGAAAGAGGCTTTCGGTTTTGATACGAAGACTTGTAACCCCATTGACTGGTATCAGACGCTGTTGCCTTACACCATGCTGAAGGTAGAACAGCTCACGATGAACAAGGACGAGAAGGGTAACGACTGCCGCGGTACGGATGCCGGTAATGTCAACCGCCACTTCCTCAACCGCCGCTACGCTGCTCCTGAATTTAATTTCCGTGGTTCCATGGTGGACAACACGGTGGAGAAAGATCCTAACCATGACGCCCTTAACGGACACTACTTCTATGTGGACGATTTAGTGGTGTTCAGCTATGATGTTCAGAACATTGTCCAGAACCAGCGTATCCGTATGGACTTCTCAACGGTTTGGCCCGAGGTGATGACCAACGACATGCGTCTGAAGGGTAACTACGCTGTTGATGATAGCCAGTCTACGCCTGACGATGCCAACGAGCCTAAGAATGGTAAGAACTACTACTTCCCCGAAGGCTATCTGGATGGTGTGACTATCAATAACAATGGTAAACTGATCATGCGCCGTCCTCACTGTAACTTCTGGTCGTGGCAGGGTGACGAATGGAACCTCTTCGGTGACTACGATATGAGCTTCCGCATCCCGCCCGTGCCCTATAGCGGTGAGTGGCAGTTGCGCTTAGGATTCTGTGCTATCCCACGTCGTGGTGTGATGCAGGCCTACTTTGATGGTGTACCGCAGGGTATTCCTCTTGACATGACCAAGTTCCTGAATACGGAGTTGTACATCGGTGACCGATTCGTAGAAGACGAGGGAACACCTACGACTTCAGCCTATGGTAAGATGACCGACGAGGAAAAGGCCGAGGAGCAGAAGCTGCTTCGTAACCTTGGTGCCTACCGTGACGGTCGAAGCATGTATCACTTCAATTCCGGTGGTGGTAAGAGCTACTTCATAGGTAATCCCCGTACCTACCGTAAGATTCTCTATCAGGGATACATTGATGCTACCAAGGACCACTTCATCCGATTCCGTGTGGCTTCCGACGGTAAGCAGGGTAATAATAACGAGTTCATGCTCGACTACTGGGAAATGGTTCCGAAGAGCGTCTATGGTGTCGACGGTGACGGCGAGATGGAAGACGATCTGTAAATTGTTAATTGATAATTGAAAATACAAAGTTATGATTACCAAGATATATAACATATTAAGTGCCGGCCTGATGTGCTGCGGTTTTGCCGCAGCCTTCACCGCCTGCACCGATACATGGGACGACCACTATGAGAGCCTTGGAAACGGTGTGGTACATGACGGCACCCTTTGGCAGGCTATCAAGAGCGATCCCAACCTGAGTAACTTCGCAAAGGTAGTCGAGGCCTGTGACTTTGCCAAGTCGCTTGACGGCAGTCAGGTGTTCACTGTCTTTGCTCCTACGAACGAGAACTTCAGTTCACAGGAAGCCGACCAGCTTATCAGCGATTACAAGACCCAGGAGGCTGCCAACGTGACGGAGGAAGACAACACGGTTCTCAAGGAGTTCATCCAGAACCATGTGGCTCTGTATAACTATTCTGTGTCGAATGCAAGTAGGGACTCTATCATGCTGATGAACGGCAAGTATGCCGTGCTCGCCGGCAATGACATCAGCGGCGTTCAGCTGCAAAGTAAGAACCAGCTGTATGGTAATGGTGTTCTCTTTACGGTGAAAGAGAAGTTAGGCTTCAAGTCCAATGTGTTTGAGTATCTCCGTACGGATCCTGACCTTGACAGCTTGCGCAGCTTCATGTATAACAGCCACTACTATTATAAGGAGTTCGTGCCTGAGCGCAGTATTGCCGGTAGTATCGTTAATGGTAAGACCCAGTATCTCGACTCAGTATTCACCCAGCGCAACGAGTTGTTCACTCTTCTCAGAAGCCAGCTGAACGATGAGGACAGTACTTATTACATGGTGGCTCCTACCAACAACGTCTGGAAGGAGCTTATCGAGGAGTATGAGCCTTACTTCAACTATCCAGAGGGTATTGAAGACCGCGACTCGCTGATTTACACCAACTCCCGTTTGGCTATCATTGCAGGAACGACTTTCAGTGCAACATTCAATACTGATAAGACGTTGCCAGACTCTGCCATGTCAGAGAACTGCGTGAAGAACTATGCATCGCGTGTTTCCACTTGGGGACTTCCCTTCGAGTATTATGAATACCGCTATCCGCTGAATGCCCCCTATGGTGTGCTCAGTCAGAGTAAAGAAGACATTGTGGATTGCAGTAACGGATGGGTTCATAAGGCTTTTCAGTGGAACATCAACAAGCTGATGAGCTTCAACCAGTGGATCATCGTTCAGGCTGAGGAACCACGTTCCATCAAGGAAATCAGTAAGGTGGCTGACTCACACGGTGACTCTATCAACACGGTGACAGGTATTACCCGTAATGTTACTTCTGACAATAGGGGATATTATGGTAAGGTCTGGAATAACGCCTTCATCGAATTCCAGCCTGATGTGGCTACGATGAACCATACTGTAACATTCTATTTGAGGAACGTGCTCTCGAATATGGGTTACGACATTTACCTGGTTACGGCACCGGCACTTGCCAACGACACGAATGCTACAGAGGCTCAGCGCCTGCCGACTATCATGCAGTGTACCATCAATGCTCCAGGCAAGAAGTCTGAGAAACTGGTGAACCCCAACGACCCGGAGGGAGGACAGAACTTTATTTCTACTCCTGATGTTGTTGACTATATTCTTTTGGCAGAGGACTACAAGTTCGACTATTGTACGGTAGATGTGGAAGACGAAACCATGCAGACGACGCTGTCGGTGGAAACGAAGGTTTCTAACGCTCAGTTGCGTAACAACAACTACACGCGTACCATGCGTATCGACTGTATTTTGGTTGTTCCCCACGGAACGCTTCAGCTGATTGATGCATTCCCGGCTACATCTGGTGTACCTGACTCTTATCAAGGAAAGCCTGGCGTGTTGTTATTCCCGCACGGATATTATGAAGACAGGCCCTTTAAGTACTGGTATATGTTACGCTAATGTTCACACCCTTAAAATAAAGAAAGATTTATGAAACGATATATCTTATTCGGATTTTCGCTGCTGGTGGCTTTCCCCTTGGCCGTGTTTGCTCAAGACGACGAGACGGAAGACGAGGAGGACATGGATTTCCTGAAGCCCAAGCGCACTTTAACAGTAAAGAAGCAGTATGAGACCCGCACGATTAAGGGTAAGGTGCTCGACGGTGCTACCAAGCAACCTCTTGCTGGTGCCATTGTCCGTGCTGAGACTAATATAGCAGGTTTCAGTGTGCTGACCGACGACGACGGTAATTATGAGTTGAAAGTTCCACTGTTCGCCAGCTCCCTTTTCATTAGTACCCCCGACCATAATCCTATCCGTGTAGGTATGGCTAAGGGTGAGGAGCAGGGAGAAGTGATACTTTATCCCTCCACATTCGCGTCTGACTACAGTCAGCAGCCCAATGTGCTCGGCGATTACTCTGCCACCGATTTCAAATACACCAATGCCATCAACATCAAGGATGAAATCCAGAAACAGTTGGGTGGACAGGTCTATTCGGTGACAAGAAACGGTACTCCCGGCATTGGTAACGTGATGTTCATCCAGGGTCTGAACTCCCTCAACGTGAATGCTCAGCCGCTCATCATTATCGATGGTGTGATTATCGACCAGCAGTACAATCGTACATTGTTGCACAGCGGATTCTATAACGACATCCTGTCGAACCTGAATCCTGCCGACATTGAGAAGGTTACCGTGGTTCGCAACGGAACGGCTCTCTATGGTTCGAAAGGCTCTAACGGTGTTATCCTGATTCAGACGCGCCGTAATAAGTCGATGGCTACCCGCATTACTGCCAATGTTTCGGCAGGTGTGGTCTTTGAGCCTAAGTATATCTCTGTGATGGATGCCAGCCAGTACCGCAGCTATGCTTCGGAAATGCTGAAATCCACTAACACCACCAACCGTAAGTTCAAGTTCCTCAATGAGGATCGCAGCTATTACTACTATGATCAGTATCATCAGCAGACGGACTGGAAGGAATATGTCTATCGTACTGCCATGACTCAGAACTATGGTATCAATGTCGAGGGTGGTGACGCTGTCGCCAATTACAACCTCTCGGTAGGCTATACCTCTGCTCAGAGCACCATGAAGGACAACGATATGGACCGCCTGAACGTTCGCTTCAATACTGACATCTCGCTCTGGCGTAACCTCTCGGTACGCTTCGACGCTTCGTTTGCCAACCAGACACGTGACATCCGCAACGACGGTGCTCCCTCTGGTTATGATGAGGGTACACCAACCTCTCCGTCATTCCTGGCTTATGTGAAGAGTCCTTTCATGAGCGCATATAGCTATGGTCACGACGAGAATGGTCGTGGACGCTTCGCCGACAGCCACTTCGATATTGACGAGGAGACCTATCTTGAAGAGGCTCTGGCCAACTACAATGGTTACAACTGGCAGCTGGGTAACCCTGCCGCCATTAACGAGTATTCTGAGGCTGAGAACAAGAACCGTTTCGAGAACTCCATGCTGAACCTGACCATCACCCCGAAGTATGATATTACTCCGAACCTCTTCGTGAGTGAGCACTTCAGCTACAATCTGGTCAATACTAATGAAATGTTCTACATTCCTATCAATGGTACTCCCAGATACTATGTTACCAGTCTTGGCGGTTACCGCGACAATGAGGTGCGCTCTTTGGCTTCAAAGCAGAACTCCGTACAGAGTGACACCCGCATCGACTGGAACAAGCAGTTCGAGGAACACTTCCTTCATATCTTTGCTGGTGCACGCATCAATTGGGAAAGCTTCACCACCAACTCTCAGGTAGGTTACAACACTGGTAACGATAAGACTCCGTTCATGAGCGGTAGCTTGAGCGATAAGAACGTGGTGGGTGTCAGTGAGAACTGGAACTCCCTGTCGTGGTATCTGCAGGCAGAATACAACTATATGAACCGCTATTTCCTGCAGGCCAACCTCACCATCGACGGTTCATCGCGTTTTGGTACTGATGCAGGCGACTTCAAGCTCTTCAAGGCTCCCTGGGGTATCTTCCCTGGCGTTCAGGCTGCATGGATTATTACCAATGAGCCCTGGATGGCAGCTGTCAAGGGTATTGACTATCTGCGTCTGTCGGCTGGTTACGACGTCACCGGTAACGATGATATCGATTTCTATGCTGCCCGTAGTTACTTCCGCGCTTCACAGTTCCTGCATACTATCTCAGGTCTGTCATTTGCCGGTATTGGTAACAACGAGATTCAGTGGGAGACCACCAAGCGTCTGAATGTAGGCTTGGAGGCTGGTTTGGTTAACAACCGCCTGAACTTCACTGTCAACTACTTCCGTTCTAAGACCAACAACCTGCTGACCCGCCAGTCGCTCGGTTTCCTGAGCGGTCTTGATATGAACTGGTCTAACGGTGGTAAGCTCGAGAACGAAGGCTTCGACGTTGGTTTCTCTGCCAAGGTTGTATCGCTGAAGGACTGGCAGTGGCAGTTAGGTGCCAGCGCAGGTCATTATAAGAATAAGGTGACTGAGTTGCCTGACGGTGCACAGTATATCGACAATGAGGTCTATGGTGGTACCATCCGTACGCAGATAGGCCAGATGGCTAATGCTTTCTACGGCTATAAGACTCTTGGCGTGTTCAAGTCATCAGGCGAGGCCGCTGCAGCTGGTACATCCGACCCGAAGGGACTCTATTTCATCGCTGATAATGGTGTCGATCGCAATTACTTCGGTGCTGGTGATGTTCATTTCGCTGACCTCAATGGCGACGGAATGATTACCGAGGCCGACCGTACCATCATTGGTGACCCCAACCCCGACATCTACGGTAACATCTTCACTTCGCTTGCCTACAAGCGCCTGAAGCTCGATGTACGCTTCAACTATTCGTTAGGCAACGATGTCTATAACTACATGCGTTCGCAGTTAGAGGGTGGTAGCCGCTTCATGAACCAGACTACGGCCATGCTGCGCCGTTGGCAGATTGAGGGTCAGGAAACCGACATTCCTCGCATCACCTTCCAGGATCCGATGGGCAACTCGCGCTTCAGCGACCGTTGGATTGAGGACGGCAGCTATCTGCGACTGAAGTCTGTCACCCTGAGCTATGACCTTCCTGTGAACTCCGACTTCATTCAGGGCTTCCAGTTCTGGGTCCAGGGTAACAACCTGCTGACGTTTACTAAGTATTTAGGCAGCGATCCGGAGTTCTCAATGACTTCGAGTGTTATCGGACAGGGTATCGACCTGGGTTGTCTGGGTATGAGCCGTTCCGTTGTGGCTGGTGTAAAAATTAACCTCTAATTCCTGTACATGAATATGAAACGTATATATATTTTCTTTAGCATCGTTTTAGGCATGGCTTCGTTCATGTCGTGTAGCGACTTCTTTGAGCAGGAGTCCGACGACGTACTCTATGCCGACAAAGACCATCTGAACAACGCCGTCGACACCATCTACTCTGTAACAGGTATCTTAGGCAAGTTGCAGACTTTGGCCGACCGTACAATCCTCCTCGGTGAGGTGCGTGGCGACTTGGTCAGCCTGACCACGGAGGCCAGCAACGACCTGCGTGAACTGGCCAACTTCAACATCAGCAACGATAACATCTATAACAAGCCGAGTGACTATTATGCTGTTATCAATAACTGTAACTATTTCATTGCCCATGCCGATACGGCGCTGAAGAGCAACCGTAACGAGAACATCTTTATGAAGGAGTATGCAGCAGTGAAGGCCATCCGTGCATGGACATACTTGCAGCTGGTGCTGAACTACGGTCGTATACCGTTTGTGACTGAGCCTCTGCTCAGCAAAGAGGCTGCTGAGGCTGCCGAGAAGGGTACTTCCGCCACCCTTGAGGAAGTGTGCTCCTATTTCATCAGCGATTTGGCTACCATCCCTGAGCGCTATAATACTGAGTATCCTGGCTATCGTACCATCCGTGGTGTCGACTCCCACCTGCTCTATTTCCCGCTCAGCATTGTTCGTGGTGACCTGTATCTGTGGCGTGCCTCAGTTACGGGAAGTAATGAGGACTATCGTCAGGCAGCGCTCAATTACTATTACTATATTAACGAGCGCAATGGCTTGAACTCTGCTTATCCTACGGGCATCAACTTCACCATGTGGATGCCAGGTACTTCTACTTGGAACAGCATGATCTCAGCCTCTGAGGCCAACGGCGAGAGCTACTCTACCAATGGTGAACTCATCACCATGATTGCTGGCGACTCCATCCGTGCCGAAGGTCACTACAGTGAGCTGCGTAACCTGTTTACCTCGCGTGAGGAAAACGACTATAAGGTCAGCATCTCGCCCTCTACCCGTATGATGGAGATATCTGCTTCACAGGCCAACTGCTGTATCTCAAGCAGCGGTACCTCTGCCATCTATGCACCGCAGGGTCTTTCACAGCATCGCTCAGGCGACCTCCGCTTGTCGGAGACTTGGAGTGAGGGCTACCACCGCGACCGCTTCTCTGGCGAGCGTATTGAGACGCAGACCATCGACAAGCATGCTTCGTCGCGCAATGTCCATATCTATCGTCGTACCATGGTCTACCTGCGTATGGCTGAGGCCCTCAATATGGCTGGCTATCCCCGTATGGCTTTCTGCATCCTTTCTACAGGTCTGAGCAACCGTCAGATTAGGAATCAGGTCATGCCTTTCTACGACACCGAGTCTAAGACCGACTCCATCTTCCTTTCTAAGTTCGACTTCAACGACTCTCGTTATGCACTTGTCACCACCGACGATGTTGCTGCAAGACAGTTCGGACAGCTTCACAACATGATGGGTATTCACTCACGTGGTTCTGGTTGGACGCCGATGAACGAGCACTACGTACTGCCTAACGATACCATCGAGCTCGATCTGAACCTGCGTAGTCAGCTCATCAAGGAGCAACAGACCTATGTCGACAGTCTGATTCTCGATGAGAATGCATTGGAGTTTGCTTTCGAAGGTACCCGTTACTATGACATCATGCGCTACTCTCTGCGCCAGAAAAATCCTGGTGAGACCATGGTTAAGTTGATCGGTGCTCGTATGGGTGAAAGCGAAACCGACCGCAGGTCTATGACATCTATCGTCTCCAAACTGGCTGACCAGAACAACTGGTATCTCAACTGGAAGGGAAAGATTGGTTTCTAAGACATACAGTAATCGCATATTGAAAAAGGAGCATCCTCTCGGGTGCTCCTTTTTCTGGTAGGTATATATCAGTAGTTTGTCTTTATTCCCACTCGATGGTACCGGTGGGTTTCGGCGTTAGGTCGTACAGCACACGGTTCACCCCAGGTACCTCAGTTACTATACGTTTGGTGATATGGTGGAGCAGTGCATAGGGAATCTCCTCAATCGTAGCAGTCATGGCATCGCGGGTATTCACGGCACGGATGATGACCGGCCAGTCCCAGCTGCGCTTGTTGTCCTTCACGCCCGTTGACTTGTAGTCAGGCACCACGGTGAAGTACTGCCATACCTTGCCCTCCAGGCCGTTCTTGGCAAACTCTTCGCGCAGAATAGCGTCACTCTCACGCAGAGCTTCCAGACGGTCACGAGTGATGGCACCAGTGCAGCGTACACCCAGACCAGGGCCAGGGAATGGCTGACGATAGACCATGTTGTCGGGCAGGCCCAGCTCCTTGCCTACTACGCGGACCTCGTCCTTGAACAACAGCTTGATGGGCTCTACCAGCTCAAACTGCATATCCTCGGGTAGACCGCCTACATTGTGGTGCGACTTCACTGGACCCGACTCCACGATGTCGGGATAGATGGTTCCCTGAGCCAGGAAGCTAATGCCTTCCAGCTTGCGGGCCTCTTCCTCAAACACTCGGATGAACTCGGCGCCGATAATCTTGCGCTTCTGCTCGGGATCGGCCACGCCTGCCAGTTTGTCAAGGAACCGGTCAGTAGCATCCACATAAATCAGATTGGCGTTCAGCTCATCGCGGAATACACGTACCACCTGCTCCGGCTCACCCTTGCGCAGCAGTCCATGGTTCACGTGAACCGACACCAGTTGTCTGCCCACGGCCTTTATCAGCAGCGCTGCCACAACCGATGAGTCCACACCGCCTGAGAGTGCCAGCAACACCTTCTTGTCTCCAATCTGAGCACGCAGTGCCTCGATTTGCTCGTCAATGTACTTCTGGGCCAATGCTGGAGTCGTGATGCGCTCCATATCTGCTGGCCGCACGTTACCTGTAGTCATAATATCTATTCTTTTTGGGTTAATAATAATTCTATACAAAGGTAACTATAATCTTATTATCAAGCAAGGATGACTAATGCAATTTAATAATCTTTAAGGATATATGCCCCCCCCTACGGTGTGTGTTTTACCTTGAGATAACTCTTCAGTGCCTTCACATAGTTTTCGAAGGCTTTCAGACCTGCGGGGGTGATGCGACAGAGGGTGCAGGGTTTCTTGCCTTTGAAGGTCTTCTCCACCTCGATGTAGCCTGCCGATGACAGTTTGTCAATCTGCACACTCAGGTTGCCCGCCGTGGCTCCCGTTTGCTCCTTGATATACGGGAATTCGGCTTCCTCCGAGCTGACCAGCAGCGATATGACAGCCAGTCGCAGCTCGGAGTGTAATAACGGGTCTAACGTCGGAAACATCATACGCTCTGCTTTTTAAGCATCATGCCTGGGAGCAGCAGGCCGACAAGTGCGAATAAAAAGATGGTGATACATGGTAGCGACGAGCTGATGGCAGCAGCTGTCAAGGGTAAAGGCGACTCCACCAGCACGAGATTCATGACAATGGCCTCGCCTACATGGAAATGTTCCCATGCGAAGCACAGCAGGCCAGCCATAATGCCGAACGTTATCAACCAGCGCTGACGCAGAATGTGGCCTGTTATGGTGATGGCCATTCCCATCAGCAGCACAATGACTGGTGCCACCCTAATCTGCGTGGCCACACATTCGCTTAGCGAAAAAAAGGTCGGTGCTATCAGACTCCAAACGAGGGCGATGACGAAGAATCCGATGGCGAAATAGCCAAACGTTATCCAGGTCTTGGCAATCATTGAGCCGACAAAGCTTGTGGGGGTATGTGCGCTGTCCTTAGTATATATGCGTGAGAGTTTCAGGATGATGAAGGGCAGCAGGAACCAGAGCAAATGGCCTATGCCTATCATTCCCTGGCTTATCGTGATGAGGTTGATGACGGCCACCAGAACGGCGGTGCACATGATGCAGATTCCTGCAATGAAAAGTGACTGGCCTGTCGTCTTTGACACTATTTGGCGGCTACGCTCTATCTGCTCCGTGATGATTTCAAGACTGCGCTCAGCAGTCATGTTGCTGTTTTCTTCCATGATTCTTTCTTTTTGATGAGTTACTGACTTGGTTTGTTAATCTCCGGCCTCGTCCGACCCCTGCAGAAGGCACGGCTTCAGCCACATTGTGTTCGAATCACGGTGCAAAGATAAAGAAGTTTATTTTATAAACCAAATAATTCTATAAATTACTTCCTCCTTTTAGTGTTGTTTAACAGTAGGGCGTTGTTCATTAGCATCAAGCTTAACAAATTCGTCTCTCCACTAAGCGATGAACCGTCCGTCGATTATATCAAAAGAAAGACGGCCTGGAAGGGTAACCTCCCAGACCGTCTTTTCGGTATAACGGTGTTAATGATTATCGGATGATGACCTTCTGGCCGCCTACGATATAGAGTCCCTTGGCCAGACCTTTGGTCGTGGGTCCTACATACTGACCCTGCAGGTTGTAGACGCCGGCGGGAGCCTCGCTGTTGTCAGCTGCAATGCCATTGATGGCGGTAGGCTCAGCGGTGCCGTAGTAATAGAGGTGGAAGTAGTCGATGAACGGCATCTGACCACCACGCTTGGGCAGCTCCATGCGGAAGCCGATCTTGATGTTGCCTTCCTTCTCAAGGGTGAAGGGCACTAAGGTGTTGAAGTGTCCGCTCTGCTTGAGCATGTAGTCGATAAGCGTGCCGTTGCCGTGACGGTAGTCCCAGTCGTTGGTCATTTCCATCATACTTTCCAGCGTCAGGCCCTTGGCCTCGTCCTCATAGAAGAAGGGATGTACATCGGCCTCCTGGTCGTTGGCATAGACCTTGCAGTAGGTCATGTTGCTGGGCAGGTTCTCGGCGGTATAGCCCGTTGTGGCGTAGGTCATGTCGACGCGGATAGAGGCATTCACGTTAAGCACGTAGTTACCCGCAGGCATATTGCTGAGCTCCTGATAGAACTCCTGTGTGAGCTCCATCGTGGTAGAGCTTCCAAACCACCAGTTAACGCAATCGGTAGCACCGGGCAGCTCTGAACCTTCAGCAGGAGTCCAGCCAGTGGTAGCCTCTACGTCAAAGTCAGCGTTGACGATGAATGAGGTGAAATCGAACGACTTACCAGCCTTGGGTGTTACGCCGCTGCTGTAGAACTTCACTAAGTTGTCGCTCAGTTCCTTGATGAGCTGGGCAATGTATTCCTTGGTGACGATGGCCTCGTCGCCAGGATTCTCCAGTACATACTGGGCTTCGCCTAAGGTCCAGCCGAGGTCGGTTTCTTCAACCACTACGCCGTTCAGCTCAACCTCCTCGATAGCCTTCTTGGTATTGGCAACAGCTTCGGTCAGCTCTTCCAGGCTCTCGCCCAGCACAGCCTTTGTGCGGTCGGCAATGTACTTGTCCTTGTCGCCTACCAGCTGCAGTTCCACCTCGTCCCAGGCAATCCAGTTGGCATCGGTAGCCTCGTCAATGTAGAGTCCGAAGGTCAGTTCACCACCGTCTTCCTTCTTGTCGAAGCCGAGGGTGTAGATCTTGGCAATACCGTTTTCAGTCTGCACAGCCACTTCCTGATCCTGGAACTTCAGCGTCACACCTGTGACCTTCAGACCAGCCTGATCCTGACGGGTAGCCAGGGCAGCAGCCTTCAGCACGTAGTAGCCAGCGGGCAGCTTCTGTCCGTCGGGCAGAGCATTGACAGTCTGGGTAGCATAGTTGGCCTTGCCGTAGTTGGTGTTGTTGACCCAGCACTCCATGAACGGTGTGCTGAAGTTGGTCACAGAACCAGAGGTGTTGATATGCAGGTCGGGGTTAGCACCCTCAGCGAGGATAGTCCAGCCTGCGGTAGAGGACATGTCGCCATTTGTGATGACATTGGCAGGATTAGCATAGCTGGCGTTCAGCACGCGGAAGCTACTCTCAGCCTTCTTAAGCTCTTCAAGGGCGGCATCGGTCAGAGCGGCTCCGCCCTCACCGTCAGATGCGTAATCGGAGGCAGCGGTGCCCAGCTGTGTCTTGGCAGCGTTAATGGCCTCCTGGTATTTGTCGGCGCCGTTGGTCATGCCACTTGCAATCAAGGCTTCAGCCTCTTCGATGGCAGCCTTCAGGGCGGCATAATGGCTGTTGTAGCCGTTGAAGGTAGCCAGTTCGGTGTCAACGTTGGTCTTGGCCTCTGTCAGCTCCTCTAAGGTTGCAGCGTCGGTCAGGGCGTTGGCAGCGTCAACGGCAGCCTTCAGCTCAGCATTGTAGAAGGGAGCATTCTCGTCGGCCAGTGCCTCGTTGGCAGCCTTCACGGATGCTGCCAGTGCCTCCTTGGCGGCGGCAATCTTTTCGACGTTAACGATGTTGTTATAGGCTTCGGGGTCGCCAATATAGAAAAGGGTCACGTTGTCCCAGCCGAGCCAGTTGATGTTGAGCTCTTTGAAACGGAAACCGATGGTAGGCTCCTGGCCTTCAGCCACGTCGAAGTCTACACTGAAAGCAGCAGCGTTAGTACCGCCGCCAATGTCGGTCAAGCCAATCTCGCGAACCACGTCGTTGGCGTAGAGCTCAATGCCCGTTGCGTCCTCCAGAACACCTTCCGTACGCTGGTTATTGGCGAAGATATCGGCGGTCAGACGGTAGTGACCAGCGGGCAGACCCTTGACAACCTGAGAGATGTCGCCAGTGCCGTTGATGTTGCCTACGCTGGTGTTGGCCCACTGCTCTACGAAGTCTGTGATGACATAGATAACGTCTTCACTCTCGCTGGAGCGGGTGGTAGCATAGCTGACAGAGCGACGGTTCTGCTTGAAGTTCTTGACAGTCCACGACGTGATGGCCGTAGCGTTGTTTCCATCCTTGTTGAAGCTGGGGTTCTGAATCTTCTCAGTAGCGTCTGCATGGGGGTTGCCATAGACAAACTCGTC
>Ga0310690_10003590_pt1 | contig 23000 bp, 13 predicted proteins | sample AusTroGonzalo_MG_2_FD_207661 | JGI IMG/M metagenome (GOLD analysis project Ga0310690, IMG submission 207661) | Bovine rumen microbial communities from tropical cattle in Woodstock, Queensland, Australia - Gonzalo_04 (v2) (version 2) | ecosystem: Host-associated > Mammals > Digestive system >... | reverse complement strand
ATCTCCACTACATGTATAGTCACCATTGTTGCAGTTTACTTCTGTATCACCATTCTGATTGTTGTTCTCTCCTTCGCTCTCACCATTCGGATTGTTATTCCCTCCTTCATTGTTGCCGCCGTCACTTTGCTTGCAAACTTTGTCTTTTGATGAAAAGACATGATCCTCTTCATAACAACCGTTTTGGCAAACTTCGCCTGTTTCATGCCATTCGCCACTTCTGCATACAATTATCGAATATTCCGGCAATAACAGAGTAATAGCAGTCAAGTCAGAAAGACAAGCATATGTTCCGTCGGTGCATTTCTGTTTTTCATCGTCGCTTGAAGCAGTACTGCATTTTCCAGTCCAAGAATCACATCCGTTCGCACACTGTTCAGAAAATTTCCAGGTCAGATCGTTGCCAGACTCCATGTAACCGCAGAAATATGAATTTCCGCCGTCGCATTTGTAGTCACCATAGTAACAAACCTGTGAACCGCTGCTTTCTCCGCCTCCGCTGCTGCTTCCGCCGCCGCAGGAAACCACCAGAAACATAGCAGCAAAAACTGCCGTACAAACAAAAAACTTTTTCATCTTTAACCTCCGAAAGTTAATAAAAACAAAAAACCGTTTTTAGTTATGACTACCTATTTGGTATGCAAAAAAAATCTCCGTTTATTCCTGATCTTTTTCTTTAACCAGCTTTTCTTCAGTAATATCAACCGGTTTATCTCCAACAAGAATTGAATGGAAATACTCCAGATTCGCCATTGCACGCTCGTTTCTCTCTTTTTCAGCCTGAAGTTCCATCTTCAGCCGCTCGAACTTTTTCTCAAGAGCGGCCTTGTCGGCTTTTTCACCGCCAAGCAAGCGGTAAGGCTGAAATTCCCGCTGGCTTTCGAGAGATTTTCCGAAACACGACATGTAAGGTTTCAGAAAGCAGAGATTTTCGACTAAAATCTTCGCCTCCTTAGAAAGCATAAACTTGTCTTCGCGCCTGTTGAAAAAACTATCGGCACTCGGAACATGAAAACGTTTGTCAAAATCCTCTTTGTTTTTGATGATTTCGCGAACCCAGTTCGCAAGTTTTCCCGGATTTTCGTAGCCAAGCTCCCGAATAAAATCGAAAAGCACCAAGGTCTCCGCATCACTGATTTTTCCCATAATCCCCCTTTGCATCAAAAAAAACCGATTTTGCTTAGCCCTACCATTTTGGCATAAAAGTTTTTTTCGATGACCTACAAAAAGTTAATAAAATCAACTTGTTGCAAAGAGTTTTGGATTTTAGTGCAATCGGCTGACAAAAAGGCTCTGAAACAAAAACCAAGCCCTGAATTTTTAAAACGACCGATTGTTAAGCTGAAATAAATGACTGTCTACCTGCGGTAAACAACCATCCGAAGTCCAAAAAACTTTTTAATGCCTTTTGGCAACTCCGTTACCTGCCGGCGAAATGCTCACCGTTCGCGAAAGGCGGGAAATCATTCCCAGATCGCACAAATAACATCTGCTGCTCACAGCGCAACAATAAACGCGGAAATTATGGGGATTTTGAGATGAAAATCAAATTTTTAATAATTTTTCTGGTAATTTATTTTGACTTCCTTGATTTTGAGATTCTGCGCCGCAACCCAGTCGAAATCAATGCCGAGACTCTTCAAATGGGCGACTCTGTACCACCACCACGCATTGAGAAGAGCCCTTTTTCTTGAGCCTGAATCGAATTTTCCTGTGATTTTTTCAATGCGCTCGAGAGTTTTTTCAGCAGCTTCCCTGACATCCTTGTCGATATCATTGTTTTTCAAGTGGTTGAAAATTTTACAGTTGTTGAATCCGAGATTTACTCTCAGATCTCCCGCCGCTTCGCAGTAAGCCTCACGCCAGAGCGGATGAGGTTCTATCACTTTTATGTCGTAGCCGTCCCTGAACTCTTCCGGCACTGTTTCGGGATTCTCCTCACGTTTTTTAACAACAAAATCATCAGCCGATTTAAGTTCTCCGGCAAGGTGCTTGAACCACTCTTCGCACACTTCGGCAGCTTCTTCATCTTCCAGAGAACCGAGAAGCGGAGTCAGGCGCAGCGGCACGAAAGCCCAGATATAACGTTTATATTCGTAGTATTTTATATCTATCGAATAAGCCTGTTCCCTGAGATTCCTGAAAATCGCCAGCATCGGCTTGACCGCTTTCCACGGACCGAAAGAATCCTTCAAAAATGTTACTGCGGTACCAGAAATTAAAGTAGTGAGATAAGATTCAGAATCGGGAATATCTTCGCTGTCAAAATGCTCGTTTGCATAGTAAGCCGAGGGTTTTCCTCCCGATTTCGCAATTTTTTTGAGTTCCGACATAAACTTGTCGACATCTTTTTTCAAGGCGTTTTTATCGATATTTGTTTCAGGCACTTCCGGCAGTACCACTACTTCCGCCTTGTTGAAAATTTTTCTTGCCTGCTCGACAATGACAAGATGCTGAAAAAGTTCAGGCAGATTTTTGAACCACTCTGTCCCGACAATTTTTTCGCGAAGAGAAATTCCAAGGAGCATCTTTTTTACTTCATCAGGTTCGACAGCCTCTTCACCGCAGCATATACGGACTCTTACAAAAAGATTATACGCGACAAGTGCCGTAAAATAGATGGCATTTTCCAGATCCTCTATTTTTTTAACTTCCCTTTCGGCGACACGCCTGATCAAGGGCATTCTGTATCCGGGATCCAGTTTCATCATCACAGAAAAGAAATCCGTGTTCTTCATTTCATATTCAACACTCTTGAAAACATCGCCGTCGGCAAGATAGGCTGTCATTTCATCCCAGGAAAAAAGTATTTCTGCCAGTTCTTTTCTTGTTTCATAGTGAAAAATAAGATCTATGGAACCTTTTTTCGGTTCAGTCAAAGCGTTGATTTCTTCATCGCTTTCGCAAACAATAGTCCCGTATTTTTCGAATTCTTCACGGCGGACAGACTCCAAATCTTCCCCTTCCTCTATAGTATGAAAAACGCCTTCCGCACACATTGTTTTTATTTCAAAGGTTTTAAACAAATAATCATGGCGGAACATATAGTCAAGAACAATTTCCGGAGTAAGCACTTTATCTTTAATGAGGGTTTTCAAAAGATCGATATTGTTGAGTAAACCCTTGAAAACACGGTAAAAACAGAAAGTTGTAGCATTGATAAGATTGCAGCTGATCTTTTTTTCCGAATAGATCATTTCTGTCGGATAATACTTTTTGTCAGGCGGCTCTATGAAATGCAGCAACTGGATACTCCTTGCCGTGTATTCATATAACTTTCTAATATCATTAAGTATTTCAAGTTTTTCTTTTTCATTTCTTTTTGATGCTTCGAAACTGTCTTTAGGGATCCAGTCTGTATTCCAGCTTTTCGCCATCTTCTTCTCTTCTGAGAAATTGTCCCAGAGAATAAAATAGCGGAGAAAATCCCCTCTCACTTCGTTAAAACGCGGATTATACAACAAAACTGTCGGCAGAACCTCGTAATAAAAACTTTTCAGAAATTTTTCCCAGTCGCTGTTTTTATCGCTCTCTCTCCAGAACTTGTCTTCCAGACCTGAATCTTCATATTCATCCCCTTTTTCAAGAATCTTGCTGTAGTTGGCAATACTGAGCAGATCTTTCGCCTCTTTTTCAGTCAGAAGTTCCGACAAAATCCCGCTGACTTCTTCAATTTTTTTATCTTCACAGGTGCGGACATGATCGTGTCTCATTCTTTCCAGACATCTTGAAACTATGCGTCTGATGTTGCCTTCTTTGGTCTCTTTTTCGTCAAATTTACCGAATTTACTCATATTATTCTCCATTTAAAGCCCTGCGGCCGGATGAGCCGACCGCAGGAATTGTCTGTTTTATGCCGCCGCCTCTTCCGGATATTCCGAAAGCAGACAAGCAATTTTTCTCATCTCATCAACATCGTGAGCCGGATTGTCGCAAACTTCAAGAATGCCCAAGTCATTCGGTTCTGCTTTTAATCCGTAACTCTTATAGATGTCAAACATTTCTGTTCCTCTGTAGATCTGAAGCGGAAACGCCGTTATTTTCGAGAAGTAGAATCCTTTCAAAAGAGAGAGATCTCTTCTGAAAGATTCCGCCGTCTGACAAGGCAATCCGTAAATGAGCGTGATCTCCGTTCTGATTCCGCGTTTTGCAACTTCTTTCAACTTTTCGACTACAATCCTGTTGTCTCCGCCGCGACTGATTGCAGAAGTAACCTTGTTGTCAAGCGACTGCACCCCTATCTCGAAAATGAGGTTCGGCATAGTCTCTGCGATATCAAGGTATTCGTCTGTAAGCATTTCAGGGCGTATCTGCAAAGAAACTTCCGCCGTAATTTTCAACTCTTTCAGCAGCTTCAAAAACTCAAGGCTGATTCTCTTAAAACCAGCGCGCCCGTCATTAAAATAGGGATCGAGGACATTGATTTTTCTGACTTTTGCAGCCTTGAAAAGCATCAGTTCCTCCCTGTGGGCTTCCATACAGCCGACACAGAAAACCTTTTTCTCAGGATTGCGATGGCGGCAGAACGAACAGTTGAAAAGACAACCGCGCCTGAGTTCCATTCTGACCGTCATCCCCTCTTTCAGCGGAATAAGACCTGACAAATACGGTGAGGTCAAATCCTCGAATACAGGAAGATCCTTTATGAGCGGGTTTCCGCTTTTTTCAGCACGGCAAAAATATTCTCCAAGATTTGAGAACACTTTCTCTCCGTAAGATTCAATGAAAAAGTCGGCAGAAGGATACTCTTTTTCGAGGGTTTCAACATCTCCGAAAACCATGGGGCCGCCCATCACGATAAGCGGGCATTTTTTGCAGCTGCCGAGAATCGCCATCGTCTTTTTGAAAAGTTCATCGCTCCATGCAAAGACACTGAAAGCCGCGATGTTGCATCTGCTTTCAATGATTTTTTCCGCAATCAGAGCAGCTGTTTTGTCATAATCGATGCAGAATTTACCAAGCTTTTCATTAAAATGTCCGTTCAAATCGTAAGTAAAAGCGTCAATGCTGCCGTTGTTTTTTCCCTGCCTGAACGCATTGACCAGGCATGTTATTCCGTAAGGTGTGCATTCTTCGTCAGGACGGTAGAAATTCGTCGAGACGAGAAGAACTTTCAATTTTTTTAATGAGTTATATTTATTCATTTTCAACTCCCGAAATCTAAAGATTGATAAAGCTCCCGCAGAAAAACTACGGGAGCACTGCTTACAGACCATGTTTTTTTATGGTCCTTATCTTGTTTTCGTAAGCATCGTGATTTCCGACAAAGAAAGCCCTGCCGTCAGTCAGAAGCCTGTAGTTCATGCTGAGTCTGAACGAATAAAATTCATTTTTCAGACCTGCCAACTTTTTCCACCCGTGCCTTACGCCTTTCAGGAAAAGATCCATAATTCTTACAGCTTTGTTCAAAAACCGTTCAGGAATTTCACCTAATTTTTTCATTTTTTCCTCCAATGATGAATTTTAAAAACACATCTTCGGAAAATTTAGAAACTTTGGATTGTTGTAATGGGAAAAATAAGACTCTTTGACAACTGTCGGTAACTTGTAAAAGCCTCGCAAGCCGATCTGAGCTTTCGCTCAGCGTAACTTGTTCACCGTGTCAACCCATGACGGCTGAAACTGCAATCGAAACAACTGTTTCACACAGCACGATAAACTCTCAATTACTCCGTTCCTCAGTTTTCAATGATCTCCGAAAAACGTTGTTTTTTATAAGAAAAAAATAATCAATGTCAAGAAGTTTTTTAAATTTTTCATAATTTTTTACGACTTCTCACCCGTTCTTCCTTTCCGTCAGGTGTTTCCAGTATCTCTGCGGAACGAAACGCAGCTGGAGCTTGGGATTTATACGGCTTTCGATTGCTATTATCCTGAAGTAATTTGACCACATTTTTTCGAAAGAATCCTCGTTTTCAGATTTTCCGAGAAGTGTTTCCATGTTCTGATGTGATGTCATTTCATCAATAAATTCAACGTTTTCAGTTTTTCCTTCGGCATGATAGACCGCGATTCCGCGCCTGAGGTCGTGAATCATCCACCTTGTTCCCGAAAGGCGCTCGAAAAAATGGGGAACAAGAAGCGGGATGAGATTGAAATCGGGCTCGAACGGGGCATAGAAAATACCGTTTGAAAGCTCGGAAAACCGCAGAAGTCCCAGCATTTTGTCATATTCACGCGACACTTTTTTACGCATCATCATGGCACGAGCTATTCTTTCATCCTGAAAACATGAAAACGCCTTTTTGCCGTTCTTCAAAGCAGCTTTTATCAGATAAAAACCGCAAGTTTCACAATGTTCCTCTTCCGAAAGAAAGATATAGACTATCGCCGTAAATCCGCGCTCTCCGCATATTTCCAGAAGTTTCGAGGCAACTCTTTCCGACTTTTCGGGCGAAGTTTCAACTTCCCGTGTTTCAGTGAAAAAGTGGGGCTGGAAACCGGTTTTTTTTTCGATTTCGACATCTTCCCTGACTAAAAACGCATCGAAAACCGAGCTCAGAAAACCTTCGAATGTGCCGTCATACAGAAAAATCATTCCGACTTCCCCAAAAACAAGACAGCTCATCATACCGATATTTCTGACAATTCAAGTTTCCGCCGGTTTTTTGCATGATCAAAGATGCGTTTTTTTGCATTTCTCAGCAACATCAATATAATATTGCGCGCTGTTAATTTAATAGGTTAATACGTTTTTTTAATGCTAATTACTTATTATTAAAGGAGATAAAAATGAAAAGATTTTTTTCGCTTTGTTTAATTCTTTCTGCACTTGTTCTTGTGCTCGGCTGCGGAGGAGGCAAAAAGGAAACCCCTGCAAACGACGGTGACGTTATCAGCGATGAAGACACGACTGATGCTGATCAGGATGACGGCGGCGACACCGGAAAACCCGGGGAGCCCGACACAGACGAACCTGATGACAGGGATGATGCCGATACACAGGACAACGATGGAGACTCTGATGACCCTGCAGTACCCGGCGATAAAGACACCGAACCTGAAGATCACGACGATCCTGCTGTTCCGGATGAAGATCAGGACACAGACAACGACGATCCTGATCAGCCGGAAGTGCCTGAGAACCACAAAATAAGCGGTATTCTTCAGGCAGGAAGCACTGTTTCCAATGTCAAAGCAGCTCTTTATGAATGCGGAAAAACCGAAGAAACAGCATCTGCGACTACTGACGCAAACGGAAAATTCAGTTTCAACGCCGACATTTCAGCTTCAAAAACCTACTGCGTCAAAGCAAATGACTTTGCGAGCTGCTTCAAAGGGATGACAGACCACGTTGCAAATATTTCGGAAATCACGAACGCGGCTTATCTGCTCGACAAAAACTGCACCGACATCCGCAAAAGCGAAACGGCAGTCAGGGCATACGCTAAACTCGGCACGGGAAAATGGCTGGGTGAACTTGATTACACGAAGCTTTCCGGCATTTCGGAAGGTTTGAAACTTCTTTCCGCTTATCTCGACACGACCGATTCAAAAACTCTTTCAGAAAAGATTGCGGCGGATATCAAGAAAACCGACGGACGCGAATTCTACAAATTTTTCTACGGCTTCAAAATTGCGGCAGACAAAAACGAAGTCAGCATTGACACAGAAAATCCCGACAGCAGCAGCAACGAAGTAACGCTCAATATCGAAGGCGGCAGCAATGAGATCGCGGAAGGTTTCAGGATCCTCTGGATCGACCTGAAGCATTCGGCTGAAGCTGCGACACATAAGTTCAAAAGCACCGACCCCGGCGAATATGTTGTCCGCGCAAAACTCGTTTACGGCGGCGACCCGATCATGGGCGGCGATCCCATCATGGGAGGAGACCCGATCATGCAGGATGAAGGCGGCGATCCCATCATGATTTCGGAAGATTCAGAGACTCTTCTTTTCCTGCTCAAAAAAGTGACGGGAACTATCGATGTTTCGGACATGACAAAAGATGTGGCTCACTACATTGACAACGGAATTTATGCGGTAATTCCGAAAAACACGGTGATAAAAAAGAACGGAAACAAAGTAAATAAGCTGACTTACAGCATTCTTTCGTCAGGAGACGGCTCTCAGGTTTCAAGAATCGACTTCGGCCCCGGCGGAACGGAATTCACCGGCGATTCACTCTATTTTGTCTATGAACTGGGAACAGTTTTCGGCGGCGATCCCATCATGCTTGCAGCAAAAAGAACCGCTTCCGACGGATCAGGCGAAGTTCTCCAGTCTGCCGGCGGTGACCCGATCATGCTTGCGGCTGCGGGAGATCCGATCATGTTCTCAGCGGCAGGCGATCCGATAATGCAGAAGATAGCCCGCTCGGCAGGCGGTGATCCGATAATGTACTCTGCGGCAGGAGATCCGATAATGACGAATGCTGCCGGAGACCCGATCATGCAGGCTGCTGCCGGAGATCCGATAATGACGAATGCTGCCGGAGACCCGATAATGTCAACGGCTGCCGGAGATCCGATAATGCTCGGAACAAGCTCGAGCGTAATGATCGCAAAAACAGATCACTTCTCAGGATTTCTGCTCAACTCGAACTCGCTTCCGGTTTCAGTCGAAGCTCTTCTCGACAGATGGTGCGACGGCTCGTACTACCGCGGATATTCACCGGTTGAATTTATAAAGAAAGGTGTAACTGACAACAAGCCTGAAAGCACGCTTCTTCCTTATCTGACCTGTCAGAACCGGAAATTCGGCGAGCTCGGAAACGACCTCTACGAGCTCATAAACAAGCAGGCCGGCTTCCAGCGCAACCTCAATCTGATCGAAAACATCTACTACATTTCGGAATTCTACAACCGGATGATGACGAAGAAAAACAACGGCGAAACCGTTGCGGCGAAAAACGGGCTTGAACTCAGGTCTCTGCTCGCGTCCCTCTTTACTGCGACAACTTCCTACAACAGAAGCGCAACGCTAGCCGACCTTTTCGATGCGTCGAAAATCCCGCTCACCTACAACGGGAACACTCCGGCAGACTATTCAGCTGACGCGCTGAAGGCTGTGACCGGTCTTTCCGAAGTTAATGACAGATATGTCGCGACCAAAAAAGATGTCATGATTTTTGCAAACTACGTCACGACTTCTCAGAAAGGGCCAAATTTCAGCGGCGTAACCTCCGCTCTGACTCCTGACAAATTCGTCTGCGCATGGTTCAACCCCGACACTGCACCGAAGAACTGCAGCAAGGTCTACAAACTGAACGGCGAAGGTCACGTTTCGATCGGCAGCACTGAAATAAGCGTCAGCGATGCAGAGAAAATTTTCGCGAAATTCTTCATGCCTATGAACAGCAGGCTTACCGAAGAGGAAAAACTCGACCTTTTCAGGACCTACTACCTTGTTATGAAGTATATCGGAACGATTTTCTACGGCGGAGACAAAGTTGACAGCCTCAACAAAAACCTGCTTAAAACGGCATATCTCGTTTTCGACGGGATCGACCGCAACACGAACGCTGTCAGGATCACGGATACTTTCGACGCTGCAGCCAGCACGGTTCAGGTTTTCGAGAACGGCGAAATGACAACGAAGCCTTATCTCAGCAGACTTTCAAGCCTTACCGACCTTATTTCTCTCGATGTCGCGACGGCTGCGAATGTTGAAAAAATCCTGATAAATACAGTCGGTTTTGCTTACGACAAAATCACAAACAACACGAGGACTTACTACAACCCTGTCGGTGATCAGCTCGAAAACTCGATAATCCTCACTCCCGGCGAACTTCCAGCAGGTATCAGGCCTCTCAAGGATCTCATCGGTTCAAACGATGTCGATTCTCTCGGAAACATCACCGGAAAGATGACGATTGTTGTCAATTCGAAGATCTCCGGCAAAACATATTCGACGCAGAAAAGCTACGAATTCTTGGTCAACGATCTCAGCGAAGGCATTGATTCGAAGCCGCTTCCGTCGAATCTCCTGATCCGTCTCGAAGACGCTTCGGGCAACCCGATCGACTCATCGAAAAATCCGGGGATCATCCTCAATCCGGGCGGAAAAACCTTCTATCCGAATGAAGAAAATGAAGACGGCGAGATAAAAATCGAAAATCTCGCTCCGGCATCATATACGATCGATGCTTTTGCAGACGGCTACTACGGGAAAAATGTCGGCGTAAACCTTCCTGAAAATGCGACCATCGGTGTTGTTGTAAAGCTTGATGAAGAGCTGAACTCCTCTTCGGAAGCTGCTCTCACGGTAAAAGTCGGCATCGGCACGCTTAAACACCCCGACAAAGTATACATCCAGATTTACGACAAGGATATGGAGCTCGTCGGGAACGAATCAGCGAAATTTAATGAGATTTCAAACGGTTACGATGATGTAACCTTCAACATCAATTTCGGAAGATACACTCTTCTGGCAGTCGGCGAAGAGATGTACAACTACATCGAAGCGATAACTGTCGGAGAAACTGAAACAGTCAAAGAGATTACTGTCGTTGCCAAAAACGCATGCGGAAACGGCATAATCGATGCCGGTGAAGAGTGCGAAACGGGTGACTTGGCTTCAACCGAAGTACGCTGCGGAGACGTTTTCCATGCTTCGACGAATCCGGACAACAAAGCGGTATGCAGCAAGACGACCTGCGTTTACGACAAGACGGCATGCGGCGCACCGACTTACTCCAACTGCGGAGACAGGGTCATCGATCCGGGCGAAGGCTGCGACGGCGGTTCGAAGGCATGCTCAGAAATTTTTGGAGCAAGTGCCAAAGGAACAGCTCCGTGTGCCTCCAACTGCTCCGACTGGGTTCTCTCCGGCAACTGCTCCAGAACTTCCGAATACTGCGGCGATGAAAATCTTCCGCTTCACGCTATCTGGAACGACGGTATCGGACGTTTCACGCAGATCTACAACGGCTCGAAATGGATGCCGGAAACTCCGGAACCTGCGGTAAGATACGGTCTGACACGGGAAGAATGCGTCTTCTCATGCGACAAAGGCTACAAATGGGACAGCACGACTCAGCAGTGTCTTGCGGATCCGCTTTCACTCGGCAACATCTGCACCGGTCAGAACGAGTGCTTCGACAACGGCTCGGAGACCGGATGCCCGGCTTACGGAAAACTTTTCTTCGGTCAGGATGCGCAGTATGCGGAAGTAGGTTACTGCACGCCCAAGAGCTTCAGCACGACGGGAAGCGGAAATCAGCAGATCGTCGTTGACGGCTTCACTCACTACGAGTGGCACAAAGTTGCGTCAAGCAGCGCGAAGAGCTGGGATGAAGCCGAAGAATACTGCCGCACATCGACTTACGGCGGCAAACAGCTTTACTGGAGACTTCCGAGCCCGTCAGAACTTCTGACTATCATTGATTCAGGCGCAGAAAATCAGGTACTCGCGGAGATTTTCACGGCTTCCGGGCTTACTTTCTGGGCAGCAGAAGACAACGGAAACTCCGAAAACGCATGGAGAACAGATGAAAACGGCGCACTGACGAGTGTCGCGAAAACGACACGGAACTATGTCATCTGCGTTCACAACGAATACGAAACTCCGTCAGAACGCTTTACGGCAGCTGACGAAACAGTCACCGACAATTTCAGCGGACTTATCTGGCAGAAGCAGTACGCTTCGTCCAAATCGTGGGCAGAAGCACTCACCTACTGCGAAGAAGTTTCGACTGGCGGCAAGTTTGACTGGCGTCTTCCGAACAGAAACGAGCTTGCATCTCTCATCGATTTCAACGGAACAAACGGCTTCGACGGCGTTCCGGCACAGGTTTTCTGGACTTCGACTACTTCGACTGATCCGACGGCTGCATGGACAGTCGGTTTTGCAGACGAAAGCATTTCAGCAGATACAAAATCGGAAACGCATTACGTCCTCTGCGTCAGAAACGAAAACAACTGCATCGGAAGCGACTGCGTCGATGCATGCGACTTCGAACCCTGCAAAAATATCAAAAATTCGACAGGCGTCTGCACAGCTGTCGACGGCACATTCACCTGCGGCTGCAAATCGAGATTCCACTGGAACAATTCAAGATGCGAACTTGATACTGTCATCCACTCGAACTGCGATCTCAGCAGTCTGCCGAAGCACGGAAAATGGAACATCTATTCCTCTATCGACCAGACCTGCGACGACGAAGACGACTGCGACTGGTATCCGACTCTCACCGGCCAGTATAACGAAACTGCGAACCCGAAAGAATGCCGTTTTGTCTGCAACCCAGATTATGTCTGGAACGGCGACGACTGTGTCGGAAAGATGCAGCTCGTAAACTGCGGTTCGGTGAACAACCTTCCTGACGACAACATGCACTGGCACTATGACCAGATCGTTCAGCAGTGGGTATGCAACGATGCCGAAACTTCATGCGACTGGGATATCGGAACGGAGGCCGAATACAGCGAAGAGCCGGTTGAAAACAGATGCCGCTACAAATGCAACGAACACTACACCTGGGACGGACACTCAACATGTGTTGCTGACACGCGCACTAAACCCTGCGAAGATTTGATCTCCAACGCTTCGTGGTGGAGCGAATCGATAACCCAGACATGGAACGGATCCGACTGGGCTCCGTCAAATACCGGAAGCTACAGCAGAATTGCCGTTGACAACGAATGCCGCTTCAAATGCAACGACGGATACTTCTGGGACGGCGAAGCCTGCGCAAGTCCGTGCGTCGGCGCAACCAACCCGTGCAATGGTGTTGCAAATTCAAACGGCGTCTGCAACGCGACAGGACCTGCCGATTATTCGTGCGGATGCGCTGATGGCTACTCCTGGTGGAACAACCAGGGCTGCATCGACAAAAAGCCGCTTGCTTTGGGCAATATCTGCACCGGTTTGACAACGTGCTACAACAACTGGGGTGAAATCACCTGCCCGGCAGAGGGTGAAGATTTCTACGGCCAGTCTTCGCAGTACGCGGCAAACGGAACCTGTGTTAACAGAGACTTCTCTCTCAATGATTCCGTTGAAAATGAACCTATTATTTTTGACAACAATACCGGTCTTGAGTGGCAGAAAAATTTCTCAACAGCTACACTTTTTTCGATGAATGCAGCTGTTGATCACTGCGAAAGCCTTGAATACGGCGGACACAGCGACTGGCGTCTTCCGACTCTGTATGAAATGGCAGCTCTTCTGGATTATTCTCAAGGTAAACTGGCATCTTTAAATGCCGACACTTCCTATCTCTGGACTTCCACTTTCATATCCGAGGAATTAGGCACATGGATCTGGGTTCCATGGTACAGAACATGGGATATGTCAGTTAATTACGGATATGCACTCGCAGTATGTGTCCGCGGAAACAAGATGCCTGCCGCTGAATTTACTGTTTCGGAAATAGCGGGAGACGAGATCGTCAAAGACAATACAACCGGTCTTATGTGGCAGAAAACAACTGCTTACGCTTACAACTATGACACCGGACTGCAGGATGAGCCGTGGCTTGACGACGCGCTTTCATACTGCGAAAATCTGGATTATGCGGGATTCAGCGACTGGAGACTGCCTAATGCAAACGAGCTTACATCGGTCATTCAGGCTTCAAATACGCTGTTTGGCGAAGAAAGCGAAGACAGATATTTCTGGTCATCCGATACAAAAGTTGAGGATGAGAGTGTTGCTTATATATGGGGCACTTCAGGAACATCCGGAATGCTTCCAACCCTTTCTTATAAAAGTAATTACAGCGGCACCTATATCAACACCCGCTGTGTCCGCTCCGGTCTCTGCGGTGAAGGCAAGTTCTGGAACGGCTCCGAGTGCGTGGCTCCGTGTGATGCTTCTTCGTGCGGCGGCGCTGATCATGCCGTATGTGTCCCGAAATCTTATGACTCATTCGTCTGTACCTGCGACAATGCCGGTGAAGGATACTTCTGGAGCGGAACGGCCTGCGTAAATCCGTGCAATGCAACTCCGTGTGCCGGTATTCTTCATTCGACGCACGTATGCACGCCGACAGACTGGAACACTCACACCTGCGGCTGCGAAAACGGGTATTTCTGGGACGGAAATCAGTGTGTGCCGCTCACTTTGGGCAGAATATGCACCGGTCAGGACAAATGCTACAACAATTCAGGCGAAATAGTCTGCCCGGCAGAAGGTGAAAATTTCTTCGGTCAGGACTATCAGTATGCCGAAGCAGGATTCTGCGCTCCGAAAAATTTCAGCACGGAGACTGTTTCGGGTGACAATATCCTCTCTGACAACAATCTTGGTCTTGAGTGGGAGCCCTCAGCTTCGACTGACAAATATGACTGGGATGATGCCGTAGAGCACTGCGAAAATCTGATCTATGCAGGGCATGACGACTGGAGACTTCCGACGGTAAAAGAGATAGTGAGCCTTGTAAACAACCCGATAGAATCTTATAATTATGAATACTATCAAGACTGGTGGACATCTGAAGAACTTTCTGACGGGGTAAATGCTATAATCATATCTGTTGATTACGCTTATAAATACTATTATCCAAACACTTCTTCTAAAGACGATCCGCATCAAGTCCGCTGTGTCCGCGGAGACACAATGCCGGAAGCAAATCTCCATTCCTCAACAGTTTCTGCAGGCGGAAACAATTACGAAATCGTCATCGATTCGACGACACGCCTTATCTGGCAGCAGAATTCCGAAAAACAGACATGGAAAAACGCTCTTGCACTCTGCGAAAATCTTGAATACGCGGGCTTGAGCAACTGGAGACTTCCGAACTATAACGAGCTTGCATCGCTCCTCAAAAACAACGGCTCGACTTCAAATCTCCGTGAAATAACAACAATTGATGACTATTTCTGGTCATCTTCCTCACCCTATTCCAGAGACGCTTATTCTATATATTCCGTCAGCGGAAGCATTATCACTAATGACAAGAGCGGAAAGAACTATGTTCTCTGCGTCCACTCCGATGTCTGCGAAGAGGGAAAATCATGGAACGGAAGCGAATGCGTGACAAATCCGTGCACCCCGAATCTATGCCGGTATGATGTCAATTCGACCGGACAATGCATACCCGTAAGCACGACAACCTATTCCTGCGGCTGCAACGAAGATTCCTTCTGGACCGGCGAAGAATGCCTCAAAAACAAATGGAGTTTTGAAAACGATGCTGCGGACACCTCTTCAGGAATTATTTCCGTGGACAACTCAGCATCGTATCACTGGTCAAGAATGACAGCTTCGGAAAACGGCGGCATCGGAGCGCACAGCGGGAACTACGCAATGTGTTCCGACAACTACAATGTGGACGCTTCAACTGCTGAAATGACAATAACCGTAAATATGCCAACAGACGGAACAATATCTTTCTATATAAAAGGAGGGGGAATTGGCAGCCCATACGGTGAATATGACACATTCAAACTTCGTGTTGACGGAACTATCGAATCGACGAGCAAAGGAGTTAATTACGATTCAGGAATAGAAACGACAGGCTGGCCTGACTGGACTTTCAAAAGATTTGCCATGACAGCCGGAACTCATACGCTGAAGTTCCAATACGTAAAAGATAACTATTTGTATCGAGGGGACGACAGATTCTGTATTGATGACTTAAAATTTAACAGACCGAACATCGGAATCTGTACAGGTCAGAACAAGTGCTACAATAACGATGGGGGAATTACCTGCCCGGCAGAAGGAGAAGACTTCTTCGGACAGGATCCACAGTATGCAGAACTCGGTTTTTGCGTTCCGAAGAGCTTTGAAACCAGAATCGTCAAAAGCGACACAACCGTCTTCGACAGCAACACCGGCCTTGAGTGGCAGCAGACTATCCCGAATGAAAAATACAACTTGGCAAATGCCGTTTCATACTGCGAGAACCTGACTTACGCAGGACATACTGACTGGCGGCTTCCGACTCCTAAAGAGCTTTTGAGCATTGTTGACAACGGCAGAAACTCCCCTGCGACATACACTGATTATTTCAACGTTTCAGATACTTTCTGGACATCGAAACAGTATGCCGAAGACACGTTACATTCGTGGCTTGTCAACTTTAGACAAGGCGATTCAAATTATTCATATGAGGAGTCAGCCAGCGGCAAATACAGGGTCAGATGCGTCCGCGGCCCGTCTTTACCCGAAGGAACGTTTGAATCTGCGACCGTAAACGGAGACGTTATCGTTACAGATACAGCAACCAGACTAATCTGGCAGAAAACCTATGTCTCAGACAAAAATTGGCAGCAGGCACTTGACTACTGTGAGAACCTGACTTATGCAGGTTTCACTGACTGGCGGCTTCCAAACAAGGACGAGCTTATCACATTGATCAATTACGACAGATATGATCCTGCTTCAGATTTTCCGGATATGCCGAGCGATGACTGCTGGTTCTGGTCTTCCTCTACTTTGAACTCCATAAACTATGCGTGGGCCGTGTTCTTCTACAGTGGTTATTTGTACCATGAATATAAGGACTACAGCTACAGCAAACATGTCCGTTGTGTGAGGTAGGAAAAAACTTTCAAAACAGTGAAAGCTGCTCGATCGTGTGGTCGGGCGCCCCTGCCCTCGTGCTTGTCGTCTTCATCGCCTCGAAAACAGTCTTCTCGGAAAGTAGTGTTTCCGGCATCATTTTTCCTTTGCATGTGATGAAATAGCGCGCCCTTTTCAGAACCACGCCGATCCGTTTGAGGTCGTCGAAATCAAGAGAACCGTTTCTTCTTGCCGAAACTATTCTGACTGCCGACTGCCGCCCTATTCCGGGAACGCGGAGGATCATTTCAAACGCGGCCGTGTTCACTTCCAGCGGGAAAAGGTGCATGTTCCGCATTGCCCAGAGCGCCTTAGGATCGACTTCATTCGAAAGGAAAGGATTGTCATCCGTTACGATTTCATCTGCCTGAAAACCGTAAAAACGCATGAGCCAGTCGGCCTGATACAACCTGTGCTCGCGGTCAAGCGGCGGAGTCGAGACGACAGGAAGACGGTTGTCGCTGTTCACCGGCACAAATGCCGAGTAATAGACCCTTTTCATGCTGAATTTTTTGTAGAAAGCCTCTGTCAGCTTAACTATTTTGCGGTCGGTTTCAGGCGTTGCACCGACTATGAGCTGAGTCGTCTGCCCGGCAGGGGCAAAAACCGGAAGTTTCTTCGTTTTTTTCCTTTCTTCCCGGTTTTCAACGATGTCTCCGCAAATCTCCCCCATCGGTTTTATGATAGAATCCCTGCTTTTTTCGGTCAGCAGTTTCAAACTTTGTTCGGAGGGAAGCTCGATATTTACAGAAACTCTGTCGGCATAAAGCCCAGCCTCTTTTATCAGAATTTCACTCGCCCCGGGAATCACTTTCAAGTGGATATAGCCGTTGAAATTTTCTTCTGTCCGCAGTTTTTTCGCCACCGCAACCAGCTTTTCCATCGTGTAATCGGCGTTTTTGACAATGCCTGAACTCAGAAAAAGCCCTTCGATATAGTTTCTTTTGTAGAAATTCATCGTGAGCGAGACAAGCTCGTCAACCTTGAAAGTGGCGCGCTTAACGTCGTTGCTTCGCCTGTTTATGCAGTATGCGCAGTCGTTTATGCAGTAGTTCGTGAACAAAACTTTGAGCAGGCTTATACACCTTCCGTCAGCCGACCAGCTGTGACAAATACCGGATTTATGCCCGCTGCCTATACCGCCGAAGGTTCCCTTGCGGTCGCTTCCGCTTGAAGAACAGCTTGCGTCGAACTTTGCCGCAGCACCTAAAATCTCAAGTTTTTCAATAAGTTCCATAAAACATCACCAAACAACAAAGCCTATAAAAAAACCAAGTCTCAAACATTATAATACCTTAAATAAAAAAGGCAATTTTTTGGCCGCCGAATATTGTGTCGACATTTCGATATTTCGATATTCGAAATTTCGACGGCGGCATCGTGATGACGAAACGATGTGGGGACGTGACGACAAAAACTGGCAGCGATAAAAATTGCCTTTTTCATCCTTTTTCCTAACATTGCCCGCAATTTGTTGATTCTTTTTTATTTTTAAGGAGGAAAATATGGAAAAAGTTAAACTTCTCATCATCGGCGCAGGCCCCGGCGGATACGTCGCTGCAATCAGAGCGGCTCAGCTCGGTCTTGAACCGGTCGTCATCGAACGCGGATTTCTCGGCGGAACATGCCTCAACCGCGGCTGCATCCCGACGAAAGCGCTCATTTCGGCGGCCGAGACTTTCAACTCGATTCTGAGCGCAGAAGCGTTTGGAATCACTGCAAACGCTGAATTTGACTGGACAAAAGTAAACGAGCACGCGAAAAATTCGGCAGCAAAGAATAGAATGGGAATTGCATATCTCTTCAAGAAAAACAATGTCCGTCATGTCCAGGGCGAAGCTGTTTTCACTTCCCCGCACACCGTAAAAGTCGGAGAAAACGAGTTCGAAGCGGAGAACATCATCATCGCTACCGGTTCGATCGTCCGCGATTTCCCCAATTTCTCGATCGACAACAGAAAGATCATCAGCTCAGACCAGGCTCTTTTCCAGGCTAAACTGCCTAAAAGCCTCGCTATAATCGGCGGCGGCGTGATCGGAGTCGAGCTCGGATTCGTCTACCGCACTTTCGGAGTCGAAGTAACGATAATCGAAGCGATGAACACCATTATCCCGATGGAAGACGCTGAGATCTCCAAAGAACTCACAAAAGAGTTTAAGAAGAAAAAAATCAAAATAATTACAGGCACTTCCGTTGAAAAAGCGGAAAAGAGCGATGCCGGGGTAACCCTCACCCTCGCAAACGGAAATGTTGTTGAAGCCGAGCAGGTCCTTTCGTGCGTCGGACGTTCCCCGAACACCGCGAAACTCAACCTCGAAGCTGCCGGGATCACTCCCGACAGACGCGGATTCATCCCGGTTGACGAATTCTGCCACACGAATGTTCCGGGAATCTATGCGGTCGGCGACGTCATCTTCACCCCGATGCTTGCCCACACGGCTGAACACGAAGGCATCCTCGCAGTCGAGCAGATTGCCGGAATGAAAGACCTCAAACCGATAAACTACCTTTACAATCCGGCATGCATCTACTGCACTCCGTCGATCGCTTCGATGGGCCTCAAAGAGGCTCAGGCTGCCGAAAAAGGACTTAAATTCAAGGTCGGAAAATTCCCCTTCAGCGCGAACGGAAAAGCAGTTGCGTCAAACCACACGACCGGTTTCGTGAAAGTCATAATCGATGAGGAAACCCATAAAATCCTTGGTGTCCATATCATCGGAAACGGCGCGACAGACCTTATTTCGGAATTCATTCCGGCAATGAACGCAGGCCTCACCGCAGAAGAGATCGTCGAATCGATCCATCCGCACCCAACCCTTTCGGAAGCGTCGCTTGAAGCTCTGCTCGGCGCGCTCGGAAGAGCGATCCACATTTAATCTTGGCGCCGCAATTTTACATCGAAATTTCGAAATATCGACGGCGGCGCACAAAACACCGAAGCGGCGCACAGAACGAAATATCGACAGCGACACGACGTGACGTTAATATTTTGATTTATTCCACTCGAAATCGAAAAATATTATTTTTTTCTCATTCAGCTCAAGCGTGTCCAGCATTTTCACGACCGGTTTTATGTCGGCTGCGGTGTTCAGCATAACGAACGGCCGGTCAATGACGGTGACGGAATCTTTCAGCATCAGTGCACGAAAAAGCTTAACTTTGAAAAGTGTTTCCGAATCGATCTGAAAAGTTTTTTTGCTTATCGAATCCGAAATCTCAAGAAGATCAAGGAATCTCTCTATTTCGGCACGTATCGACTCCTCTTTTTCATCCGTCAGATAACGCGGAACAAGCGAAATGTTGTCGTAAACATTCAGGTTTGAAAGCAGGGGGATATCGGGTGACACAAAACCGACGCGCTGTTCAGCGCGGATCGCTGCGGCGCGCGCTTTGAGCTCACTCTCGCTCACAAAGAATTCAGGAAGAATCTCGCAACTAATGATACCACCTCCACCAAAACTATCGACATGAAAACGCCCATCATCCCGCGAAGCACTGAAACCGGAATATCTGTTGAACGATATTCGGTCCTCCAGCCGTTGTAAAGAGGAATGACCGATATGAAAAACCCGAATACTATTGTTTTCATATAGAAAATAATTATATCAAAAACAGAAATCGATTTTGTGATCATTTCTGAAAAGATCCCGGCACTCATTTCAAAAATAATGCTGCTGAAAATAAAGCCGCTGAAGAGGACGATTATCGCGAAAAGCGAAGAAAGGATCGTCACACTTATGATAAAACTGATGATCCTGGGCAGAAAAAGGTAAACGACAGGATCTATTCCGAAAGATTCAAGTGAGTCGATTTCGCGGTTGACCTTCATTACCGCGATTTCAGAATTTACTGCCGACGAGCTTCTGAGGGCAAGCAGAACGACCGTGATAAGCGGTGAAAACTCAAGAACGACGACGCCCATGATGATGTTTCCCAAATACTGGACAAGGCCGAAACTTTTGACAGTCTGGAATACGATCCCGATGAAAATACTGCCGAAAACCGCACTCAGGAGAACGAAAAAATTGAGAAGCTGATACGCCGTGAAAAATATCTGCATTACAAGAATGCCGAATGCGGCGCGGTTGAAAAACGATCCCTGAAGAAACTCGCGCAGACATTTCAGACAGAATACGCAGAAACCGGATACATTCCTGAAAGTACCGATCGCCCGGCCGCCCAGCTGTTCAATAAAGTCACGCACGGAAATCCCCCGAAAAACAACGCGCGATTATACTCTATATTTCCGGTTTGTGAAGACAAAAAAGCATTAAAAAATCTTGACTACAAAAAGAATATCACTATAATCGCACGGTTTTTTTTGAGAGGGTATAATGTTTGACCAACTCACCGACAAGCTCGAAGCAACTTTCAAAAAACTGAGAGGTGTCGGCAAACTCACCGAAGACAACATCAAAGACGGGATCAGGGAGCTTAAATTATCTCTGCTCGAAGCCGACGTAAATTTCAAAGTCGTAAAGGAACTCGTTGAAAAGGTTAAGGAAAGAGCTCTCGGAACGGAAGTTGCCAAAAGCATAAATCCTGGCCAGATGTTCATCAAAATCTTCCACGAAGAGCTTGTTTCGATGCTCGGAGAGGGCGATCATTCGCTCAATCTGAACGTCAGACCGCCGGCGATAATCCTCATGGCCGGTCTTCAGGGAAGCGGTAAAACAACGACTGCCGGAAAGCTGGCATACCTTCTCAAAAACAAGATGAAAAAGCGTGTTCTTCTTGTTCCGGCCGACGTTTACAGGCCTGCCGCGATTGATCAGCTCAAAACTTTAGCTGCCAAAATCGATGTCGACGTCTACCCGTCGGAAGTCGGGATGAATCCTGTCGATATCGCAGTAAAATCAATCGAATACGGCAAAAACAACGTCGCTGACGTCATCATAATCGATACCGCGGGCCGCCTGCAGGTCGATGGAGAGATGATGGACGAGATCGAAAACATCAAAAAGGCTGTCGAACCTTCCGAAATCCTTTTCGTGGCAGACGCCATGACGGGTCAGGAAGCGGTCAATGTCGCAGCCGAGTTCCACAAAAGACTTTCGATCACAGGCGTCGTCCTCACAAAAATGGACGGTGACGCGAGAGGCGGCGCAGCGCTTTCGATCAACGCTGCAACAGGAGCTCCGCTTAAATTCGTCGGTATGGGCGAGAAAATAGACCAGTTCGAGGTTTTCCATCCCGAAAGGATCGCAGGCAGGATCGTAGGTTTGGGTGATGTACTTTCTCTTGTCGAAAAGGCAACCGAAAAAATCAATATCGAGGAAGCTGAGCGTCTGCGCAAAAAAATGGGAAAGGACGAATTTGACCTTGAAGATTTCCTTGCTCAGATGAAAATGATAAAAAATATGGGCCCGATGGAAAACATGCTTGAAATGATTCCAGGAATGGGCAAAGCAATGAAGCAGATGGAAGGAAAGGTCAACTTTGAAAAAGAACTTTCCAAAATCGAAGCAATCATTTTCTCGATGACGAAAGAAGAGCGCAGAAAACCTGAAATCCTCAACGCTTCACGCCGCAGAAGGATCGCGAACGGAAGCGGAACAAAGGTTCAGGATATAAACCAGTTTATGAAACAATACCTTGAAATGAAAAAAATGATGAAAAGCATAAACAAGCTCGGATTGGGCGGACTTATGAAGAAATTCAAGGGTTTAGGCAACTTAGTCAAATAATTTTTGGAGGATTTAATGAGTGTTAGCATCAGACTGACCAGAGGCGGTTCAAAAAAGAAACCTTCTTACAGAGTTGTTGTTCTTGACAGCAGAAAGAAAAGAGACAGCGATTATCTTGAAAGACTCGGACACTACAATCCGTGCGTAAATCCGGCAGAGATCGTTATCGATGTCGAAAAATATGACGAATGGATCAAAAAAGGTGCTCAGAGCTCCGACACAGTCGCTTCTCTCGTAAAAAAAGTAAGAAAGTAAGAGATAACTTCTTCTATTTTCGGAGGATTTTATGAAAGAACTCATTGAACAGATCGCTAAACGATTGGTTGATAATCCGGATCAGGTTTCAGTAACAGAAGTTGAAGGTGAAAATTCGACGATTCTCGAACTCAGAGTAGCAAAATCAGACCTTGGTAAAGTTATCGGTAAAGAAGGCAGGATTGCGAAGGCAATGAGAGTTCTTCTCGGCGCGGCGACTTCACACGATCAGAAAAAGTGTACTCTTGAAATAGTCGAAGATTGAACACCTTTTCATCTTTAAAAATCGTAGGAACTTTTTCAAAAGTTCTGAAAAAAGACGGTTCCCTTCTTTTCAAGCCGGAATTTAAAGACAGTGATTTTTTATTGGATTTTGAATATCTTTATCATTTTGATTTCAAAACAAAGTGGAAAATCATTTCAATAACCAAAACAGGAAAAGGCTTTCTTATCCGTCTTGACGGAGTTGATTCGTTCAAAAAAGCGGAATTTCTGATCGGAGAAAAGTTCGCGCTTCCCGAAGACGAGATTTTCGGCAGATCAAAGGATCTTTTAATAGGAATGGAAGTTTTTTATAAGTCAGGGAAAATATTAGGAAAAATCGTA
>Ga0310690_10003589_pt1 | contig 23000 bp, 15 predicted proteins | sample AusTroGonzalo_MG_2_FD_207661 | JGI IMG/M metagenome (GOLD analysis project Ga0310690, IMG submission 207661) | Bovine rumen microbial communities from tropical cattle in Woodstock, Queensland, Australia - Gonzalo_04 (v2) (version 2) | ecosystem: Host-associated > Mammals > Digestive system >... | reverse complement strand
TTCTGGTTCAGAACTCAAAAGGTGGCGGTTTGGTCTCCAATTTCGGAGGTGCCAACCAGATGATGGGCGTTCGTCAGACGACCGATTTCCTTGAAAAAGCCACTTGGACTTTGGCTGGCGTGCTCGTTGTGCTCTGCCTGATTTCGAGCATCACCCTGCCCAAAGGCAACAAAGAAGGCACTCCGAAGAGCGAAGTCAGTACGCAGATCGAGAACGTGTTGCCCAGCGCTCCCGCCACGGAAGCTCCTGCCGCAACGATGGAGACGCCTGAAGAGGCTCCCGCTGAATAATAAGGACGTTCAAAACAATGAAAAAAAAGGATGGCCAAAAGGTCATCCTTTTTTTGTTGTATTCCTATTTTTACGGCTGCCGTGGTACGACAGCCCTACCGACCAATGGTAAATTTTCCGCAGGTTTGTAGGGCTGTCACATGGGGCAGCCGGTCTCATTGGGGCAGCCGGTCACATTGGGGCAGCCGGTCACATTGGGGCAGCCGCACGAATATAATCACCGTTTTTTATAAAACCGATCCAATTCCCATTTCATAGGGTTGTTTTGGATATATAGGGAAATATGGTTCATTTCCGTCCAATTTCGAATAATGTGGTCATAGAAACGTGGTTGCCAAACAAATGAAATATCGTGTTCGTTGGCATATTTTGTAACAGCAGATTTGTATTGTCCAATGATTCGCGACAACCGTCCGCAACAATGGGAACGGCGTTGCATTTCTTCGTTTTTATCTAATTCGGAATCGTCAATGATTGGTTCTTCCCAACGGCTGTCGTGGTACGGCAGCCCTACAGACCCGGAATCATGCATCATGTTTCCATCAGGGACTGTAGGGCTGTCGCATTGCGGCAGCCGCTTATCGTCGCATTGCGGCAGCCGTTCGCATTGCGGCAACCGTTCATCATCAGGCCATTCAATTGGATTATCCACAATAACAATCATGTGAACATGATTTGGCATTACCACAAATTCCGGAACCGCGACATTATCATTGATTTCTGGGATTTTTTCTATGCAACGCAACGCATAATCCCCGATTTTCGACAATTCCATTCTACCATCAACAACATCGCCAAAATACAAATCGTGGTTTTTCGTGCAAAAGGTCACGAAATACCTTCCACCATTGTAATCGTGCCATGTTGCACGGGGTGATTTCCGTTGTGGTAGATTGTACGGCATTGACATTCAATTTTGCGCAAAGGTATTGTTTTTCCGTAGAACAAAACAACATGGCGATAAACAAATTTGCGGCTGCCGTGGTACGACAGCCCTACAAACCGACGGCAAATTGTACCACGGGTTTGTAGGGCTGTCACATTGTGGCAGCCGCTAAAAAACAGCAAACCAAATTAGACATGCTAGTTCATTGTTAGAATATGGATTGTTTCTCTTCGTTCGGTTTCTTGCCTTGTCAATTACCGTTGATTATTCTGACTATCGAACGCGTGTTTGTATCCTAGGAATTGTTGTAAGCTTTGATTGCAGAGGGTTTCAACCATCGCTTCAGCTAATTTCTTATCTTTGTCAGGGATGATGGGGTCAAGGGCTTTCAATAGTGCTTTGCCTTCGGCTTTCTTATATTCCACCCCTCGATGTATTTCTTCGTCGGTAATTGGGTAGTATTGTCCTCTATGCATTGCATCAACAAAACAATTGAGCTTACTGAAACAATCAGCATTGTTACGCATTGTGAAGTTGGCATTAATGAAGTCAAATATGTCTTTATCATTCATAGTATTATTATATTTCGTCTTAAAAAATTGGAAATCTTTTCATAAATAATAGGAGACCACATCATAACTTCACCCCTGTCACCGAGTTTTAGTCCATCTCCATGTATAGAATAAATAATTTCATTCTGCAATTCTATTGGCATTTCTCCTTTGAGATTCAGTTTCTTCCATACTTGATTAAGAAGGTTTCGTTCAAATTCCATTTTTTTCTCCTTAAATTCATTGATGATTGCATTTTTTGCGTTCAAAAAAGTATCTATCGGAATAATACATCTTTTCTCTATCAATAGGCCATTGTTCATCGGAGCATTCTCAACATATTCTTCAAGTCCCCAAAAATCACAAACACAATCCTTTTGGCCCATAAATACTGCAATATCTCCACAAAGAAAAGCCGCGTAATCATGCGTTTCATTTGTTTTGAAATTAACAAAGCCAGCGTTCTCTTTTAGATAATCAGAGTTAAATAGCACTTTATATACAAATGGTGTGCTTTCTATTAAAGTCGATGTGTCTTGTCCTTTTTGTTTCTGCTCAAGAAATGAAAACAAGTAAGTACGCATGCTGTCTTCAACATCAGTAGATAGCCAATCTCCTAATACTCTTGTAATTGATATCCTCCATATAACAGACATCCAGAAGAATAATGCAATATCCCCTGGAATTTGTTTTTCATTTTTAAAAAGAGAAGCGTATGGAGATTCCAAATAATCAGCAAGCAGTTTCTCACAATTAGGACATAAGTAATAATCTTTCGCCAGCGAATCAACCCTCAACTCCTCAATTCGTTCATCGGTAAGACTCTTTTCATCAAACAATTCTTCAAACTTTGTCGATGGCAAATCACCAGTGTGTACTTTTTGTCTGGAAGCAGTTAATGTGAACGCCACATCCTTACCACGTTTACCACTGCCATCATAACTGAATACACGCGCCCCTAAAAAACTTGGAACAATATGAGAATTTGTTTGAGTTGCCTCGTTTTTATGGCACAAACAACAATCATTCTTGATATTTGGATTACTTTTCATACGGCATTTACCTAAAACTATTTAGAAACCAAATCAATATTGTCACAATCAAAATCATAATATATACGACCCTTTTCATCACAATAAGCCCATGGTTCACATATGAATTTATAGAAAGAAATCATATCTCCATTAATCTCATATTCAACTAACTTTTCAATAGTGGAAATAAAGTTAGGGCGATTGTTATGTCGTGCATCGATCTCTTCAAGACATTCTTGGTACGATTTAGGTAAAGGCAACAACAATTCCCCGTTTTTCAGAATCTTATCAGGTGAGAAGATACCATAAATAATATCATGTTCTTTAATTTCTTTAATAAAACAACCTTTATACAAGAATGTATCTTGAAGTGTGTATAAATAGTTGTTGATAACAGGTACCACATGGCACATTGTATATTTCGTTGGTAGTTTATTGAAATTATAGTCGCATTCCCATTTTTCACCTGTTTTTTTATCATTCATTTCCAAATAGCCAAAACGATCACGCACACCTATATGATGTGGGATATTAGTAATCTTGATTTTGTCTGGAAGGGAATATATCAAACATTTTTCTTCTGTTTGGGCATTTTTCATTATAAAAATGCAACGTTTAAAAACCTTGTCAGTATATAAATAACAGTGTTCAAGAGAGTAGAATATCCCATCGTGTAGTGCTTTTCCATCCAAACTAAAAAATCTATATCTAGAGCGACTTTCTCCATAAAAAGTGAGTACTAAAACATTCTCATAGAATAACACGATTATTCTATTAGTTAAACACACTACATAACGCTCTGCTCCAAATTTAGAAGTTCTGCAGTAATTTGATTCTTTAAGAGCATTGTATATATACCCAAGTATCTCCATATGTTTTTGATCAATAGTTTTCAGATTTTCAAATAGTTCTTTTTGAGTTAATTCACTAGTAATCGAATTATCCAATGCAACGGAACGATCAAAAAGAAGATTTGAGAATACTATTGTTCCATATTCCATTAAATACTTTTCACCTTTTTCTAATAATCTACCATGAAGGGTTTTCTTAGTCACTTGCAAACCCTTTTTTAATGAGATGAACTCTTCAACAGAATACTGATTTATTATTTCGTGGTTATGAACAGCAACCACGATTTCTCTACGGTCTCCTGGTACTTCCAGATATATTATTCCATTTTCAATAACACTACAAATCTTAAACTTAGTAGGAATAGTAAAAACCGGCTTTAAACTTTCTATATCATAACATACATTATCATATGCAATCAATTTGTTCCCTAACTCAAATGGGTATCGTCCATAACCGGATTCCTCAAGCGAAATATCATGAACCACAATACCGTCTTCATCTAATACAATATATGATTCTTCTTCTATATCTTGGTCATCCTTTCCCACATTTATCTTTCTATAATGGTCAACTCTCGTCACAATATAGTATCCAGTTATCGAACGTTGAATATTACAATTAAAGCCAGTATGTATACCACATCCACATGAATCAAAATCGTCTTCAAATCTAGGTTTGTATATTATCTCATTCTCTCCATTAATCAAATACAAGCCCTTATAATCAGAGTCGAAAACAATGGCTATATTTTTTCGTCTTTCGCCAATATTAACAACAGTTGATTTGTTTTTACCTAAAACATCTCGTAATAATACAGTATTATAATATACTTTTATAGGATTAAACTTGGGAATACTCATCTTCTTTTCTTTTAGAAGCCATCTATCACTTGACTGTTAATTAGCCTGCAAAAATAACAAAAAAAGCACAAAAAAAAGTAGAGACGGTGCGCGCACCGTCTCTACAAACATTTGGATCAGGGATTTTTATTTCCCTTCGCTAAGCTTCTTGTAGCCTTCGTAGCGGAGCTTGGCGAACTGCTCGGTCTTGGCGAACAGCTCCTTGGCCTCCTCGGGGAAGGTCTTCACGAGCGAGTTGTAACGCACCTCACCCATGATGAACTTCTGGAAGTCGGCCCAGTTGGGTTCCTTCGAATCCAAGTGGAAGCCGTTCTTGCCTTCCTCTTCCTCGGCGGGATTGAAGCGCCACAGGTGCCAGTAACCGCAGTCAACGGCGAGCTTCTCTTCGAGTTGCGAATGACCCATGCCGATCTTGATGCCGTGGTTGATGCAAGGCGCATAGCAGATCACCAGCGACGGGCCCGGATAAGCCTCAGCTTCCTTGATGGCCTTGAAATACTGGGCTTGTGAAGCACCCATAGCCACTTGAGCCACATAGACGTAGCCGTAGCTCTTGGCAATCATACCGAGGTCTTTCTTGCGGACCTTCTTACCGGAGGCAGCAAACTTGGCCACAGCACCGGCAGGCGTAGCCTTACTGGACTGACCGCCCGTGTTGGAATACACCTCGGTGTCGAGGACGAGGACGTTGACGTCTTGGCCGCTGGCCAGCACATGGTCGAGACCACCAAAACCGATGTCGTAAGCCCAACCGTCACCACCGAAGATCCACTGGCTCTTCTTGACCAGATGGTCCTTGAGGTCGATGATTTGCTTGCAGTAGTCGCAGCCGCACTTCTCGCAGGCCTTCAGGATCTGAGGAGCCAGCTCGGCGGTCTTCACACCGTCTTCACGGTTGTCGATCCACTCTTGGAACATGGCCTTCAGCTCCTTGGTGCAGCACTTGCACTCAGCAATGGCTTCCTTCATGATACGTTCGACGCGGTCGCGCATCTTGCGAGTAGCCGTGGCCATACCGAGACCGAACTCGGCGTTGTCCTCAAACAGGGAGTTGGCCCATGCCACACCCTTGCCGCTGCGGTTGTTCTTGCAATAAGGCGTCGCAGGAGCGGAACCGCCGTAGATGGACGAGCAACCCGTGGCGTTGGCGACGAGCATACGCTCACCAAACAGCTGGGTGATGGTCTTGATATAAGGCGTCTCGCCGCAGCCGGCGCAGGCACCCGAGAACTCGAACAGCGGCTGTGCGAATTGGCTGTTCTTCACGTTGGCGTACTTGTCGATGAGCTCATCCTTGTAGGTGACCTTCTTCTGACCGTACTCCCAGTTCTTGGCTTCGTCGAGTTGGCTTTCGAACGGTTTCATCACGAGGGCCTTCTCCTTGGCGGGGCAGACATCGGCGCAGTTGCCGCAGCCCGTGCAGTCCATCACAGAGACCTGCATGCGGAAGTGCATGCCAGCCATCTCCTTCGGCATCTTGATGTCGGCGGTGGCCATGCCCTTAGGAGCTTTCTTCAGCTCGGCGTCGGTCATGACGACGGGACGGATGGCGGCGTGCGGGCACACCAGCGAGCACTGGTTGCACTGGATGCAGTTCTTGGAGTTCCACTCGGGAACGAGGGTGGCCACACCACGCTTCTCATAAGCGGTGGTACCAGCCGGGAAGGTGCCGTCGACGATATCCTTGAAAGCGCTCACGGGCAGGTCGTTGCCGCACTGGGCAACCATCGGGCGCATCACCTTATTAATAAATTCGGGATCAGCGTCGTTGTGTTCGAAGACGAAATCGGTGGTGCAGTCGAGTTTGGCCCATTCGGCAGGAATCTCAACCTTGGTGATCTCGCCACCGCGATCCACGGCAGCGTAGTTCATGTTAACGATGTCCTCACCCTTCTTGCCGTAGCTCTTCACGATGAATTTCTTCATCTGCTCGACAGCCAGGTCGTAAGGAATGACGCCCGAAATCTTGAAGAAGGCGCTCTGGAGGATGGTGTTGGTGCGGTTGCCCAGGCCAATCTCGGCGGCGATCTTCGTGGCGTCGATGATATACATATTAATATTATTGAGGGCCAAGTACTTCTTCACGAAGTCCGGAAGATGCTTCTTGGTCTCAGCAACACTCCAAGGCGAGTTGTAGAGGAACGTGCCGTTCTTCTTCAGGCCACGGAGGCAGTCGTACTTCTTGAGGTAGCTCGGGACGTGGACAGCCACGAAGTCGGGCGTGCCGACGAGATAAGGAGCCAGGATGGGCTGGTCGCCGAAACGCAGGTGCGAGCAGGTGTAGCCGCCTGACTTCTTCGAGTCGTAGTCGAAGTAGGCTTGGCTGTACTTGTTGGTGTTGTCACCGATAATCTTGATGGAGTTCTTGTTGGCACCCACGGTACCGTCAGCGCCGAGGCCGTAGAACTTGGCTTCGAACGTGCCCTTCGGCAGGATGGAGATTTCCTTACCGACCTTGAGCGAACGATGCGTGACATCGTCCTTGATACCCACGGTGAACTGGTTCATCGGTTTGTCGGCAGCGAGGTTCTTGTAGATGGCAAGCACCTGAGCCGGGGTGGTGTCCTTCGAAGACAGGCCATAGCGGCCGCCGATGATCATAGGAGCCTTCTTGACATCCTTGAAGGCTTCGACAACGTCGAGGTAGAGCGGGTCGCCGTTGGCGCCGGGTTCCTTGGTGCGGTCGAGGACGCAGATGCGCTTCACGGTCTTCGGCATGACGTCCATCATGTACTTCACGCTGAAGGGACGATAGAGGTGCACGGTGACGAGGCCGAGCTTCTTGCCAGCCTTGTTCTCCTTGTCGATGACAGTCTTGATGACGTCATTGATGGAGCCCATGGCGATAATGACGTCGGTGGCGTCTTTGGCGCCGTAGTAGACGAACGGGGCATATTCACGACCGGTGATCTTGGTCATCTGCTTCATGTACTTGGCCACGATATCGGGCAGAGCGTCGTAGTACTTGTTCTGCAGCTCACGGGTCTGGAAGTAGATGTCGGGGTTCTGGGCAGTGCCACGGGTTACCGGATGCTCGGGGTTGAGGGCGCGTTCGCGGTATTCCTTCAGGGCCTTCTGGTTGACGAGCTTACGGAGTTTCTCCATGTCGGCAGCCTCGACCTTCTGGATTTCGTGAGAGGTGCGGAAGCCGTCGAAGAAGTGCACAAACGGCACGCGGCCTTCGATGGCGGCGAGGTGTGCCACAGGGGCGAGGTCCATGATCTCCTGGACGCTGCTGGTGGCCAGCATGGCGAAGCCCGTCTGGCGGCACGACATCACGTCGGCGTGGTCGCCGAAGATGGACAGGGCCTGGGCGGCGAGGGCGCGGGCCGAGACGTGGAACACGCCAGGAAGCAATTCACCGGCGATCTTGTACATATTGGGGATCATCAGCAAGAGGCCTTGCGAGGCGGTGTAGGTGGTGGTGAGGGCGCCAGCCTGCAGGGAGCCGTGGACGGCACCGGCGGCACCGGCTTCGGATTGCATCTCAACCACTCTGACGGTCTCGCCAAAGATGTTCTTCTGACCTTTAGCGGCCCATTCATCGATATACTCGGCCATCGGCGACGACGGAGTGATAGGATAAATGGCGGCCACTTCACTGAACATGTAGGCAACATGGGCCGCAGCCTGGTTACCATCGCATGTCAAAAACTTTTTTTCTGCCATTTTTTAATGTTTTAGTATTGAATGAATTATGATTTAGTCGATTTTCATTGTTTCATTGAAAAATCAGACCGCAAAAATATGCATTCCAAAACAAATAAACAACTAATACACAAAGAAATATTTTTCACAAAAATTCAATTTTTTTTAGTGTACATTGAAATTATTTGTATTTTTGCAGGCTCAAAAGTTGAGAAAAACATCAAATCAATAACAATCAACAACCTAAAACTCATTGAAAATGAAGAAGTTATTTCTTACTCTCGGATTAGCCAGCCTCTTCATGGTGGCTTGCAACAACACTCCTAAGCAAGAAGAAACCGTCGCCGAGCCGGTTCAGGAGGAAACTGAAGTCGTCGAAGAAAAGCAAGAGTGCCCCATGCACGCTCTGAAAGATGCCTATGCACAGTGGGACGAGATGACCGACGAAGCCAAGGCTGAACTCAACCAGAAGGCTGCCGCCATGTTCAACGAAATGGACGCCAAGATGGAAGAGATGAAGGCTGCTGGTGAAGAAGTCTGCAAGGAAATGGCCGAAATGACCGAAGAACAGAAGGCCGAATGCGAAGCCAAGTGCGCCGAAATGAAGGCCAAGTGGGAAAACTTCGCCAACATGACCGTTGACGAGCAGAAAGACCTCATCATGGAACGCCTCGGTGGCTGTGAAAAGCCTTGCTGCAAGCACGAAGCCGAAACGGAAGCTCCTGCTGAGACTCCCGCTGAGTAATTAGAAACACAATTTCAACGAAAAAGAGGGCTGAAAAGTCCTCTTTTTTTGTTTTCTTTTTCCATTCCTATCCTTATTTTTCCTATTTTTGCAGTTTAATATAAACTGCGCCCAAATGTTTGCCTTCATCACTGGTAAAGTAGCTGAAAAATCACCCACTTACGTTGTCCTCGACAACCAAGGCATCGGCTATTTCATCAACATCACGCTTAACACCTTCACCGCCATCGGCGAGAAGGAAGAGGTGAAGCTATACGTCCACGAGCAGATCCTCGAAGACGCCCACAACCTCTTTGGCTTCTTCACCGCCAAGGAACGCGACCTCTTCGAGTTGCTCATCTCCGTGTCGGGTGTAGGTTGCAACACGGCAAGACTTATTCTCAGTTCATTGACGGTCAACGAGTTGAGTACTGCTATCGCCACTGATGACGTGAAAACCATTCAAGCCGTGAAGGGCATCGGAGCCAAGACCGCCCAGCGCATCGTTATCGATTTGAAAGACAAACTGAAGAAAAACGATTTCCAGACGGAAATTTTCGCTGCTCCAAACAATACTATCAAGACTGAAGCGTTATCAGCATTGACGATATTGGGCTTCAGCAAAGGCGCCGTCGACAAAGCCCTCGACCGTCTGCTGAAACAGATGCCCGATGCCTCCGTCGAAACGCTCATCAAAGAAGCACTTAAAATATTGTAAACCTGTATCTTGAAACACTCAATGAGACGACATATTTTCCTTCCCCTATTCCTGATGCTGTTCGCGTTGTTTTTCGCACGAACGGCTTCAGCGGGAGTTTATGACATCTTCTACCATGCCCCTTACACCGTGGAGCCCGACACGACCAAGGTGATTTATCCCGTCCCTGTCAACACGGGCGACCCGTTCGAAAACCTCAACAACCAGTCGCCACTCTACCTCAGTGACCCCGACAACTTCAACACTGAAATCATATACGACCCCGTCACGGGACAATACACCTTCAAACGCCGCGTCGGCGAGTTCTATTACGACACGCCCACCACGCTTACGCAGAGCGAATACTTTGATTATCAAAGTAAAAAGGGAATACAACAATACTGGAAAGAACGTCGCAGACAGAACTCTCGGTCCACTACCGACGGCAACTCCATCATCCCGCCCATCTACATTGGTGGAAAAGCCTTTGAGACCATCTTCGGTAGCAACACCATCGAAATCCGTCCCCAAGGCTCCGTCGACCTTACCTTCGGCTTCAAGCACAGCTACCGCAACGACCCTTCTTTGAGCGAACGTCGCAAAAAGCATAACGATTTCGTCTTCGATCAGGACATCCAACTCAACGTGATGGCCAAAATCGGCGAAAAAATCTCTTTCAACATCAACGTGAACACCAAGGCGACGTTCAGTTTCCAGAACAAACTCGCCCTGAAATACGAAGGCAAGGAAGATGAAATCATCCAACTGATTGAAGCCGGTAACGTGAGCTTTCCGCTCAACAGCACACTCATCACGGGTACGCAACAGCTGTTCGGTATCAAAACGAAGCTAAAATTCGGCAAGACCACTGTTTCGGGCATCGTCTCCTACCAAGAGAGTGAGTCACAAAACATTACCGTGCAAGGCGGAGCACAGACCAACGAGTTCAGTCTCAGCTGCTTGGACTATGAAGAGAACCGTCACTTCTTCCTGAGCCAGTATTTCCGCGACCAGTATGAAGCAGCCCTCTCCACCCTTCCTACGGTCACTTCAAGCGTCAACATCACCAAGATCGAAGTTTGGATCACCAACACCAACACCTCGACTCAAAATACCCGTAACATCCTTGCCTTGAACGACTTGGCCGAAGGCAAAGACGATTGTATCTACAATTCCAACGTCACCCCCACCAATAGCAAGATCTACCCTCGCAATGCAGCCAACAACCTGTTGACGCGGATGGACACCACCCAAATCCGCAACATCAGCACCGTGACCAACTACATGTCGAACGACCCAATGCGTTTGGGCATGACTGGATATATGGTCTCGGGACGTGACTTCGAAAAAGTGGAGAACGCCCGTCGTCTGAGCCCCAGTGAGTTCTCCCTGAACTCCAAGTTGGGTTTCATCTCCTTGAATGTGACGCTCAACTCCAACCAGACCCTGGCCGTCGCCTACCAATATACCATCGTCGGTTCCGATGAGGTCTACCAAGTGGGCGAGTTCTCCGACCAAGGCATCAACACGCCTCAAGTGCTGGTGACCAAGTTGTTGAGAGGCACCACAGTGAACACCAAGATGCCCATCTGGAACCTGATGATGAAGAACGTGTACAACATCAGAGCCTTCCAAGTCAGCTCGTCGGACTTCATGCTGAACATCTTCTACAACGGCAACTCCAACAGCACTCCTTACGGCTATTTCACCGAGGGCAGCGTGAAAGGTGTTTCGTTGCTTCACCTTCTGGGTCTTGATAACCTGACCTCGCAAAACAACCCTATAGCGGGCGGTGATGGCGTGTTCGACTTCATCGACAACGCCGCCACGCAAGGCGGTACCTTTAATTCCTCCAACGGACGCATATTCTTCCCCGTGCTGGAGCCTTTCGGCAAACACATCCACAACAAGGTCTTCCCCGACGAGCCCGACCTCGCCAACAAATACGCCTACGACTCGTTGTACACCTTGACGAAGACCGCTGCCGAGCAATATTCCGAAAAGAACAAATTCAACCTAAAGGGATTCTATTCGTCGCAGTCGGGCAGCGAAATCAGCCTCAACGCCATGAATGTGGCACAAGGCTCGGTCACCGTCACCGCAGGCGGCAGACAGCTCATCGAAAACGTCGACTACACCGTCGACTACACCTTGGGCCGTGTGACCATCATCAACGAAGGCGTTCTTAACTCGGGCACGCCCATCAACATCGCCTTGGAATCCAACTCGGGCTTCAGTGCCATTAGGAAGACCTTCCTCGGTGCCCGCGTCGAGCACGAATTCAACCAAGACTTCCACATCGGTGGTACGGTGTTGTATCTTGGCGAGAAGTCCTACACCCAGAAAATCAACTATGGCGAGGAAGCCATCGCCAACACCATCTATGGCGCCGACCTCAGCTACAACACCGAAGCCCGCTGGCTGACGACCCTCATCGATGCCTTGCCTGGCATCGAAACCAAGGCCCCGTCGCGCATCAGGGTGGATGGTGAGTTTGCTCGTTTCATCCCTGGCATCTCCAAATCGGCGGCGGAGCGCAACACCTCATACATCGACGACTTCGAGGGTGCCAAGTCAACTATCGACCTGCGTCTGCCCACATTATGGTATATGGCCAGCACACCGCAGAACCAAAACGACCTCTTCCCCGAGGCGGCTGCCGGCACGGGACTCGATTACGGCAAAAACCGCGCAAAGTTGTCGTGGTACGTCATCGACAACTCAGTCTTCTACGACCGCAACTATAATTACAGGCCCGCCAACGTCACCAACGACGAGCTGTCGAAAAACTCAGTCCGTCAGGTGCTTGAAACCGAGATCTTCCCCACCAAGGACATCGCTGCCGGCACGCAAACCAACATGTCGGTGTTCAACCTGTCATACTATCCCGACGAACGCGGACCATACAACTACGACGTAGATCCCAGCACCTACTCAGCCGGTATCAACGAAAGTGGCAAGCTTAATGACCCGAAGAGCCGTTGGGGCGGTATCATGCGCAGGATGGAGTCGACCGACTTCGAGGCCACCAACATCGAATACATCGAGTTCTGGCTGATGGATCCATTCTCTGAAGAGGAATACGCCAACAACCCCGGTAAGCTTTACATCAACTTGGGTGACGTCTCGGAAGACATCCTTCGCGACGGAAGGAAATTCTACGAGAACGGCATGCCCACCTCTGCCCGTGTGGAGAACGTGGACACCACCATCTGGGGACGCGTGCCTATCATGCAAGACCTGGTCGGCACCTTCAACAACTCATCGGAAGCCCGACAATACCAAGACGTCGGCTACGACGGCTTACGCAACGAAGACGAACGCAGTTTCTTCGAAGACAACTACCTGAACATCATCAAAAACCGCTTTGGAGAAGCCTCAGCAGCCTATGCCCAGGCCTTCAACGACCCGTCAAGCGACGACTACCACTACTTCCGCTCCTCCGACTGGGACACTGACGAAGCGCACCGCAGCGTCCTCGAACGCTATAAGATGTATGCTAACCCCGAAGGCAACTCGCCCTCCGACATCCAACAGACGGAAGGCTATACCACCAGTAACTCCACCATACCCAATGCCGAAGACATCAACGGCGACAACACCCTGAGCGAAACGGAGCGTTACTACCAATATGTCATCGACCTCGACCCAAGCAAGATGATCGTTGGAGAAAACCACATCTCCGATGTCTTATATGCCAACAACATCTCCTTGCCCAACAACACCATAGGCAGTTGCACCTGGTATCAGTTCCGCATCCCCGTAAGGCAACCCGACAAGGTGATTGGCCACATCGAAGACTTCTCATCCATCCGTTTCATGAGGATGTTCGTCACTGACTTTGAGCGCCCCATCGTGTTGCGTTTTGCCACCCTCGACCTCGTGAAAGGCGAATGGCGCACCTACTCGCAAAGCATCCAAGCGCCTGGGGAATATGAGCCTAACGACATCAGCAACTTCACCACGTTCGACATCTCGGCTGTCAGCCTCGACGAAAACAGCCGCCGTGAGCCTGTCCCGTATGTGATTCCTCCAGGCATCCTGCAGGAAAGAGTCATCGGAACGACGCAGGTGACCCGCATCAACGAGCAATCGCTGCAGATGACGGTCAATAACCTCGTTGACGGTGACGGTCGTGCCATCTACAAAACCGCCGACTTCGACTTGAGGCAGTACAAATACCTCAAGATGTTCGTCCACGCTGAGGCCGCCCACGAAGACAGCCCGCTTGACGACCAAGACCTCACCGTGTTCATGCGTATTGGTACCGACTTCACCGAGAACTACTACGAGTATGAGGTGCCACTGAAAGTGACACCTTGGGGAACGGCTTATACCAACAAGGAAGCCATCTGGCCTGAAATCAACAACTTGGACATCGAATTGGAAGGCCTCGTCGAGGTGAAACAACACCGTAACGAAGCCATGATACAGCCCAACAGCAACGTCAGGCTCAACTACATCTACTCCGAAAAGGTAAAGAAAGGCGAGGTGGATGGCAAGATCTACTACCACACCATCAAGGTGATCGGTAACCCCAACCTCAGCGACGTGGAGGCTATGATGATCGGTATCCGTAACCCGAAACGCCAGAACCTGGCCGACAGCGACGATGGACAGCCCAAGAGTGCCGTGGTGTGGGTCAATGAGTTACGTCTCACCGACTTGAACAGCAAAGGCGGCATCGCTGCCACGGGACGTTTCGAGGCCACTCTGGCTGATTTGGGCCGTGTGACCGTCAACGGCACGTACAGCTCCGCCGGTTTTGGCGCCTTGGACAGCCGCATCACCAGCAACAGATTTGAAGCCAACTCCTCGTTCAATGTCGCCACCGACCTCGAACTGGGCAAGTTCATCGAGAACACCGGTGTAAAAATCCCGATGCACTTCGACTACGGCGAAAACAAAATCACACCGCTTTATAACCCATACGACCCCGACATCAAGTTGAAAGACGCCTTGGAGCTCATGGATGAAGAAGACCGAAAAGAATTTAAATCAACCATACACGACTTCACACGCCACAAGAACATCAATTTCATGAACGTCAGGAAGGAGCGCGTCACCAACAACAAGCGTAACAAGGGCGAAGATAAGGGCAAGACCGAGAACCCGAGAGATCCTAACCGTTCCTTGGGTGGCCGTAGCAACATGCCCAAGGTGCACTTCTACGATATTGAGAACTTCAACCTTTCCTTCTCGTACGCCGAGACCTACCAGGAGAACACCGACATCAAGTATTACCTGACCAAGGCCTACCGTGGCGGCTTGGGTTACAACTACGCTGGCAATCCGAAGAACGTGACACCATTCGCGAAGGCCAAGTGGGCCTCCAAACCTGCCATGCAGATCTTCAAGGACTTCAACTTCTACTACGCGCCGAAGAGCCTTGTCTTCAACACGGAGATGTACCGCTACTATTCCGAGAAGGAGATGCGTAACAAGAGCGGCGGAGAGATCATCATCAAGCCCACCTATTCGAAACAATGGGATTGGAACCGCAACTACCAGCTGCGTTACGACCTCACCCGCGCCTTGACGTTTGAATACTCGGCCCAGGCACAAGCCTACATCTATGAGCCTGCCGGCATGGTTGACAAGAACGAAGACCCAGAGACCTGGCAACTTAACCGCGACACCGTCAAGAACGAGTTAAAGCACTTTGGCTCCATTTCGAGATTCCAGCAAAACGTCAATGCGAGCTACACCCTGCCCATCAACAAGATCCCGATTTTCAACTGGATCAACGCCAGCGTCAACTACCAAGGCACATACAACTGGACGGCCTCGTCACGATACATACAGTCGCGCTTGGGCAACGTCATCGACAACTCGAACAACATCCAAGGCAATGCCACCCTCGACCTCACCAAGCTATACAATAAGGTGCCGTATCTGAAGAACCTTAACTCACGACGCAACAACAGCGGCCGTGGCAAAAACGACAAGGGAGGCAAAGACAAAGGAGAAAAAGGCGTTGATGAGCAACCCAACGATTCCATCAAGACCAAGGCCAAGGCCAAAAACAACTACGGCAAGATTGTCCTCGACAACGGCCTACGCATCCTCACCCTCGTCAAGAAGGTGTCGGCCACCTATTCGTTGTCCAACGGACAAACCCTGCCAGGTTTCATGCCCAATGCGCAATACCTCGGCATGAATCCGAAAGCAGGATGGGCGCCAGGCTTAGGCTTTGTGTTGGGTGGCAGTTTCGGCAGCGACGCCAACATCTTTGAGAAAGCCGTGGCCCACAGCATTGACGTGGAAGAAGACGTCAAGCGTTGGCTCACCACCGACTCCATATTGAGCGACCCATACGTACGGCGTAACACGGAGACCATGAACTTCCGCGTCAACACCGAGCCGCTGCAAGGCTTGAAGATCGACTTCACAGGCCAACGCAACTATGCCGAGACTCATCAGCTGTATTTCAGGTACAACGAAATGACAAACACCTTCGACACCTATACACCCACCAACGGTGGCAACTTCACGATGAGTTATCTGATGTGGGGCACCTCGTTTGCGCGCACCGACTCAATCGCATCGCCGTTGTTCGACAACCTGCTGAATTACAGGAAAATCATCGCTGAGCGTCTCGCCAGCAGCAACTCCCAATGGATTGAAAACGTGAACGAATACGTCTACGACAGCCTTGCAGGTGACTACTTCCCAAGGGGGTACACTTCAGGCTCGTCTGAGGTGTTGCTCTACTCCTTCATAGCAGCCTACACTGGCAAGGATCCCAACACCATGCGCCTCAACCCCTTCCCACGCTTCCCCTTGCCCAACTGGAGCCTGACCTATAACGGTCTGACCAACATCCCTGCCATCGGCAAGATATTCAAGACGTTGAGCATCACCCATAACTACAAGTCGAACTATGCCATCAACTCTTGGGCCAGCAACGTGTATTACGACGAAAACAACACCGTGCAGACCTACGAGAACTCGGACCTCATCATCCCGAGATACGACATCACCCAGATTGTACTCAACGAGCAGTATGCGCCTCTGATCGGTATCGACTTCGGCTTGCAGAACCAAATGACCATCAACGTGCAGTACAAGAGGTCGAGGACGATGACCCTGACCTTTTCCAACAACCAGCTCACCGAGGTGAACGGTCAAGAATTTGTGGTCGGTGCCGGCTACCGTATCAAGGACCTCTCCTTCGCCATTGTCCCAATCGGAGGCAAAGGTAACAAGCAGACCATCAAAAACGACCTCGTGCTGAAACTTGACGTGGGCTACAAGAGAGACATCACCGTGCTGCGCCGCATCGACGAAAACAACAACCAAGTGTCGGCCGGACAAAACAAGATCAACATCTACCTCACCGCCGACTTCACCTTCAGCCAACGCTTGGCGGCACAGGCCTTCTTCAAACGCGACGTGTCGATTCCGTTTGTGGCCAATACCTTCCGTAACTCCACCACATACGCAGGAATTACCATACGTTTCAGCCTGGCTCAATAAAATTTTCTCCAAAACGCAGAGTGAGCAACTAAAATATGTATTTTCGCAGCCTATAATCGAACACTTTAAAACTTAAACAAATGAATATTCCAGCAAATCTGAAGTACACACAAGACGACGAATGGATCCGCCTCGAAGGCGAAGAAGCCTACGTCGGCATCACTGATTACGCACAACACGAGCTTGGCGACATCACCTTCGTGGATGTTGACCCCGACATCGTCGGCGAAACCCTCGACGCCCAAGAAGAATTCGGCGCCATCGAAGCCGTGAAGACCACCGCCGAGCTGCTCATGCCCGTGGCCGGTGAAATCATCGAAGTCAACGAAGCCCTCGCTGACGAAGAGAACGCCAAACTCGTCAACACCGATCCTTACGGTGAGGCTTGGATCATCAAGATCAAAGTGAACGACGTCGCCGACCTTGACAACCTTATGGACGCCGCCGCTTACGAAGCTAAGATTGGCTAATCTCTTGGAAAGGCTGACCAGAAATAGCTACCCGGGAATCTTGTGCGGAATCATCATCTTGATTCTGACAGGACTTCCGGGTTCTGTTTTTCCACGCGTCAAGCCCGTCGTGGGTCTCGACAAAGTGGTGCATCTCTGCATGTATTCCGGATTCGCTTTCCTTTGTCTTTGGGGTTACCGCAAGCAATTCATTTCCAACGGAGTAAAATACAAACGCAAGGCTATCCTCCTCGCCATCGTCATAAGCATCGCCTACGGCGGACTGACCGAGCTGATGCAGGAATACCTTGTTCCTACCCGCACGGGCGACTGGGTCGATTTCCTTGCCGACAGCATCGGCACCCTGCTTGGAGTGACGATTTTTTATCTTTTTTACCGTCGCAAAAAATAAAATTCAAATCTCTTGCGTTTTATAAGCAAATAATTCCTATTTTCGCACCCAAAATAGGAAGTAAGAATTTAAAAAACACATAACCATGGAAGAGAAAAAATCACCAAAGGCCAATCTTGAGAACAAGAAACTGATGTTCATGCAAATCGGCATGATTATCAGCTTGCTCATCGCATGGATGGCTTTCGAGCACAAGAGCTACGACAAGCGCGAAATCGACCCCAGCCTGCTCAACAGAGAGGTTGTGGTAGACGAGGAAATGGTGGAAATCACGAAGCAGGAAGAGCAAAAGCCTCAGCCCGTGGAGATGCCTAAGCAGACCACCCAACTCGAAATCGTGGAAGACGACGTTGAAGTGGAAGACATCGAAATCAACGCCGAAGTCGACCAGCAAGAGGTCATCGAAGAGTATGTCCCCGTTGAGGTCGAAGAAGAAGACGTGCAGGAACAGGAGATCTTCCAGATTGTGGAAGAGATGCCCGCCTATCCTGGCGGCGAAGGCAAGTTGATGGAGTACGTGGCTAAGAACATCAAGTATCCACAGATTGCCCGTGAAACCGGCATCCAAGGCCGTGTGTTCGTTGGCTTCGTGGTCGAACCCGACGGTAGCGTCTCCAATGTGAAGGTGCTCCGTGGCATCGGCGGCGGCTGCGACGAAGAAGCTATCCGCGTCGTCAAGGGCATGCCAAAATGGAAGCCCGGCAAACAGCGTGGTAAGGCCGTGCGTGTGTCTTACATGCTGCCCGTCAACTTCAAGCTGCAATAAGCCCTACGGGACTTACAGGTAAAACAGAAAAGCCAGCGTTATGCTGGCTTTTCTTGTTTAAAGTGGTCGAAAACGACCTGTGCCTTGGCGGGACCGACGATTTCGGCGAGGCGTTCCAGCGAGGCTTCCTTGATACCTTTCACTGACTTCAGCTCTAAGAGCAGTTTCTCCGCTGTCTTTTTCCCTATCCCCTTGATGTCGGCCAACTCGGAGTGTATGAAGCCCTTCTCGAACTTCTTACGATGGAAGGTGATGGCGAAGCGGTGTACCTCGTCTTGGATATGCGCCAGCAGCCTAAAAACCTCGGAATTGGGTTTCAGGCCCACCACACGGGGCGGGAAGCCGAACAACAACTCATTGGTGCGGTGACGGTCGTCCTTGGCCAAGCCCGCGATGGGGATGTCAACATGCAACTCATCTTCGATGACTTGCCGCACCACCTCCATCTGTCCCTTGCCGCCATCGGTGATGATGAGGTTGGGCACAGGCTTGTTTTCCTCGATAAGGCGTGAATAACGGCGACGCACCACCTCTTTCATCGAGGCATAGTCGTCGGGGCCTTCCACTGTCTTGATATTGAAATGGCGGTAGGCGGCCTTGTTGGGCTTGCCATTCACGAACTGCACCATACCCGCCACGGCATAGTCGCCCTGAAAGTTGGAGTTGTCGAAACACTCGATGACATTGGGCATCTCCTCCAGCTGCAAGGCCTCCTTTAGATGGCCGAGCACCCGCTTCTGATGGCGCTCCGGGTCGACCAAAGAGCACTGTTTCTCCAAGTCTATCTTGTATTGCAAGGCGTTGCGGCGCGAGAGGTCAAGCAGTTTCAGTTTGTCGCCACGCTGCGGCACAGTCATCTCCACATCCTCGAAGGCGAAATCCAGCTTCATCGGGACGATGATCTCGGGGGCATGATCGCCGAACTGCTGACGTAAGTCGGTGACTGCCAACAGCAAAAGCTCTTCGGCGGTCTCTTCCAATCGGCGCTTCATCTCGAAGGAATGGCTCTGCACCACAGCGCCGTCCTTCACCTTCATGTAGTTGACATAGAAAGTCTCTTCCTCGTCGACATAGGAGAACACCTCCACGTCGTGAATCGACTGGCTGACCACCGTGGAGCGGCTGCGGTAATTCTCCAAGAGGTCATATTTCTCCTTGACAAGCTGCGCTTCCTCAAACTCCATGCGCGAGGCATGGTCCATCATCATGGTCTTCAAGTCACGCAAAACGCCGCCAAGATTGCCCTTGATGACTTCGCGGATCTCAGCAATCATGGCGTTGTAGTCGGCCTTCGAAATCAAGCCTTCACAGGGGCCGTTGCATTTGTGAATATGATAGTCGAGGCAGACCTTGTATTTGCCTTTCTCCACGCCCGTTTCCGTCAAAGGCGTGCGGCAGGAACGCACCTTGTAGACCTGACTGAGCAAGTCCAAGAGAATATGCGCTGTGCGCACCGAGGGATAAGGGCCGAAGTACTCGGAGCCGTCGTTGACCTTGTGACGGGTGAGGAAGACACGCGGGAAGGCCTCTTTCTTGATGCAAATCCATGGGTAGGTTTTGTCGTCCTTGAGCATGATGTTGTAGCGCGGCTTGTACTGCTTGATCATCGTGTTCTCCAGCAGCAGTGCCTCCGACTCCGAGTCAACGATGCTGTATTCGAGGTCGGCGATTTTGCTCACCAAAACGCGCGTCTTGCCCGTCTGCTCTTTTTGGAAATAACTGGAAACGCGGCGTTTCAGGTTCTTGGCCTTACCCACATAGATGAGGGTGCCGTTTTTGTCGAAATAGCGATATACGCCGGGCTTGTTAGGTAGCGCGGCGAGCTTTTGTTTCACTATTTCAGGCAAATCATTCATGCTTCTTCATGTGGTCCCAACCTTGGGCTTTGATGGGGATGACATGTCCATCGGGGGTGATCATCTCAGCCACGCCCTTGTCGTCGGTCATATAGCCGATGACGGTCACGTCAGCCGACATGGTCTGTATCTTCTCGTAGTCCTTCTGGTCGATGGTGAAGAGCAGCTCGTAGTCCTCTCCCCCACTCAAGGCCGCCACCGAAGGCACGATTTGGAACTCCTTGGACATCTTATCCGTGGTCGGGTCGATCGGGATTTTATCCTCATAGAGCTGACAACCCACACCGCTCTCCTTGCAGAGGTGCAGGATCTCGGAGCCCAGGCCGTCGGAGATGTCAATCATCGAGGTGGGTTTAATGCCCAAGGTCTTGAGTTGCTCCACGACGTCCTTGCGGGCTTCGGGTTTCAGCTGACGCTCCAACACATACTCCAAGCCTTTCAGCTGCGGCTGCATGTTGGGATTGGAAAGAAACTCCACCTTCTCACGCTCGAGGATAAGCAGGCCGATGTAGGCGCCGCCAAGGTCACCCGTCACGCAAAGCAAGTCATTCTTTTTGGCGCCGCTGCGGTAGACGACATCCTCCTCCTTGGCCATGCCGATGACTGTGATGGAGATGACGAGGCCCGTCTTGCTGCTCGTGGTGTCGCCGCCCACCATGTCGACGTTGTAACGCTCACAGGCCAGACGGATACCGGCATACAACTCGTCAAGTGCCTCAACAGAATAGCGACTCGACACACCCAGGCCCACCACAATCTGCGTGGGGGTGCCGTTCATGGCGTAGATGTCGGAGAAGTTGCTGACGGCGGCTTTGTAGCCGAGGTGTTTCAGCGGGCAGTAGGTCATGTCGAAGTGGATGCCTTCGATGAGCATGTCAACCGAGACGAGGGTACGGTAGCCTTCATGGTTGATGACGGCGGCATCGTCGCCCACGCCTTTCAGCGAAGAGGCATTACGCAAGGGAAAGTCGGCGGTCAGCTGATCGATGAGGCCAAATTCGCCAAGGTCGTCAAGGTCGGTCAAGGGTTTATTGGTATTTTCTTGTTCCATATCGTATTCGTTATTTGCTGCAAAGTTAGAAAATCCCCCTTTATTCCCCTTTCAAAGGGGGAAATTTTCTAATTTTGCACCATGAAAACCATCAAAGACATCTACAAGATCGGTGTAGGCCCTTCGAGCAGCCACACCATGGGACCGCAAAAGGCGGCCTCGCAATTCAACAGCCGCTTTCCCAATGCCGCCTCGTTTGAGGTGACGCTCTATGGCAGCCTTGCCGCCACGGGCAAGGGCCACATGACCGACAGGGCCATCCTCAGCACGCTTCAGGCGCCTGCCGAAATCATCTGGAAACCCGATGTCATCCTCCCCTTCCACCCTAACGGTATGCTTTTCAAGGCTTTCGATGCAGAGAAAAACCTCCTCGGCGAATGGCAGGTGTTCAGCATCGGCGGAGGCAATCTCGCCGAAGAGGGCAAAACCGATGAGTCACCCGAGGTCTACCCCCTCTCGAAGATGACAGACATCATCCACTGGTGTGGGAAAACCGGACGCACCTTATGGGAATACGTGTACGAATACGAGAACCAAAAGGAGATTGAGGACTACATGATGGAGGTCTGGCAGGCGATGCAAGCCGCTGTGGAACGGGGCTTGCAGGCCGAGGGCGTCCTGCCTGGACCGCTCAACCTGAGCCGCAAGGCCGCCACCTATCATATCAAGGCCTCGGGGTACACGCATACCTTGAAGAGCCGTGGCTTGGTGTATTCCTATGCCTTGGCTGTCTCAGAAGAGAATGCCTCAGGCGGAGTGGTCGTGACGGCACCGACCTGTGGCTCATGCGGTGTGTTGCCAGCGGTATTATACCATCTATCAAAGAGTTATGAATTCTCCGACCAGCGCATCATCCGCGCTTTGGTGACAGCCGCCTTGGTGGGCAACATCGTGCGCACCAACGCCTCCATCTCAGGTGCCGAGGTGGGCTGTCAGGGCGAGGTGGGTGTAGCCTGCGCTATGGCTGCTGCTGCCGCCAACCAGTTGTTTGGGGGCAGCCCGACCCAAATCGAATACGCCGCCGAGATGGCGCTTGAGCACCACTTGGGCATGACCTGCGATCCGATGTGCGGTCTCGTCCAGATCCCCTGCATCGAGCGCAATGCCTATGCCGCCGCCCGCGCCCTCGACTCCAACATCTACTCCACCTTCTCCGACGGATTGCACCGTGTGTCGTTCGACAAGGTCGTGGAAGCCATGAAAGAAACCGGCAAGGATATTCCTTCTTTATATAAGGAGACTTCGCAAGGCGGACTGGCGAAGGATTATTCGGAAGAGCAATAAAACAAAACAGCCACTATCAAGTGGCTGTTTTGTCGTGGTCCCACTAGGACTTGTATGGGCAATATTGCGGTATAATGTCAAACAACTATGCCCATATAAGTAAGTGGGTCTCAAGCCGCAAAAATAAAACTTTTTCTATTACGTTGCAATTTTATTTCACC
>Ga0310690_10003588_pt1 | contig 23007 bp, 15 predicted proteins | sample AusTroGonzalo_MG_2_FD_207661 | JGI IMG/M metagenome (GOLD analysis project Ga0310690, IMG submission 207661) | Bovine rumen microbial communities from tropical cattle in Woodstock, Queensland, Australia - Gonzalo_04 (v2) (version 2) | ecosystem: Host-associated > Mammals > Digestive system >... | reverse complement strand
CTGGTTGCAGACGGGCGTTATGACTATATGGAAACAGGTTCGCTGATCAGGCTGAAAAAGAACACTGAAAACATCATAATTCCGTCGGAAGAAGAGCATGTCGAGATGTTTCCGCTTGATTTTGAGGAATTTCTCTGGGCCATGGGCGATGAGGCGACAGTTCCTTTAATCCGGCAGTGTTTTGAAGAAAAGAAACCGTTAGGTCAGGCACTTCACAGAAAAATAATGAATGATTTCAGACAGTATGTCCTTGTTGGAGGAATGCCGCAGTCAGTTCTTGCATATCTCAAAGAAAAGGATTTTGCCGCAGCTGACGAAGCAAAAAGAAGGATTTTACGCCTTTACCGCGACGATATTTCCAAATTTGCGGCAGGGTATGAGGAAAAAGTTTATGCTGTTTTTGATGAAATTCCCGGACAGCTTTCGAAAAAGGAAAAAAAATACACTTTTTCCGCAATCGACAAAAACGCCCGTTTCAGAAGTTACGAGGATTCTTTCATCTGGCTTAACGAGGCTATGGTTACGAATTCCTGCTACAATTCGACAGATCCCAACATCGGGCTTGCCCTGACCTCGGAACACTCGACGCAGAAATGCTACATGGCTGACACAGGACTTCTTGTAACGCTAACTTTCATGGATAAATCATACACCGCAAACGAGCTCTACAAAGCGGTTCTCTTCGATAAAATCGATATCAACGAAGGAATGATAATGGAAAACATTGTGGCGCAGATGCTTCGCACAAACGGTCATAAACTCTATTTTTACTCTCGCAGCGACAATCTTCATCGGGAAAACCACATCGAGATCGACTTTCTTATCGCAAACGGCAAAAAAATTTCTCCGATAGAAGTGAAATCGGCTTCTTACCGCTCCCACGCATCACTTGACAAATTTTTGAGGAAATTTTCTGCAAAAACCGGCACTCCTTACATTCTTTACCCGAAAGATGTCGCCGAAAAAGACGGAATTCTTCATCTTCCGCTTTACATGGCGATGTGTCTGTAAAAAAGTCGGTTGAATTTCTGCTAGATAGTTGCAAACATCTCTTTCTTTTAATTCTAACATCAATATAATGTTTCCGCTTTTGTTTAATTTTCGTGAGGTCAATCATGAAAACTCTTCTTTCCATCCTGCTGATTTTCCTTTTTATTTCCTGTAGCGGCGGTTCGAAAACGCCTGTTGACGATGATGTGGCGGCGGTTCTGCCAGACGGTGATGAAGATGTTATGGATGATGAAGATCGGGCTGATGAAGATTCTGACACAGAACCTGACAAGGATTCAGATGAGCCTTCCGCAAAGCCTGATAAGGATTCCGATGAGCCTGAAGAGGACGAGAATATTGGACCGGAGCCAAATCCCTGCGAAGACGAACCTTGCAAAGGTGTTGAAAATTCGACGGAAAAGTGTTTTTCATACGGAAAAAACGGTTATGCCTGCGAGTGCAAAAGCAGCTATATCTGGTTCGGCAGCGAGGAGAAATGCCTCCCCGTTACGAACTTTTACGGCACAGTCTGCACCGGTCAGACGAAATGCTACGACATGAAGCAGGAGATAGAATGTCCGAAAGAGGGCGAAACTTTTTACGGGCAGGATGCACAGTATGCCAAGATGGGAAAATGTCTTCCGAGAAGTTACACCATCAAACAGTACGACGACGGCGAAACGGTCGTTGACAACAACACCGGGCTGGAGTGGCAGAGAAAAAGCTCGCTTGATCTGCATGAATATTACTGGGACATATATGCTGAAAAGCATTGCGGCTCAATATCTCCGCTCGGAGGTTACTATGACTGGAAAAATCCGACTGATTCCGAGCTCTTGTCGCTGGTCGATATAGGATACTCAAATCCGGTTATAGACAAGACTTATTTTCCCGACACTCTGCCTGAATATTTTTTCTCCGGTGTCAGCCGTCAGCCGGCAGGTCATTCATCTGTGACTTACTATCACTTTATCGATTTTAAGAACGGTATTGCAGGAAATTCCCAAAGTACACCGAGAGAAAATACATGGTTCAGGTGCGTCAGAACGGCTGAAAAGCGTCTCGATCACTGCAGTTATCGGCAGGTTTTCTCTGGAGACGGTTATAAAATCCGAAACAACGTCCAGCATGGACTTGTTCTTCAGGAAGAACTTGTTTCAGGCAAAAACTGGGGGGACGCGCTCTACTACTGCGAGCATCTGACTTACGCAGGGATCTCCGACTGGAGGCTGCCGAACAAAAATGAAGTTGCAACACTTTACAGCACCAGCGGTTTATGGTCTTCCTCCACTGTCGAAGGAAGTCCCTCTTCCGCCTGGACAAACGGGCAATCTGTCTATTCTGTGATTGAAAGTAAAAAGAATACGATGAATGTCGCGTGCGTCGCATCCAATCCGTGCGGCGATGGTCATCTCTGGACCGGCGAAAAATGCGCTTCTTATGCGGAACTTTTTCTAAAAGAAGACGGCTGCACCTGCATTGACGGATTTGGAAAAGACGATTCCGGAGCGTGCGTGGAACAGTGTACTGAGGATATGTGCGCCGACGCTGAACTTTCTACAGGAAAATGCGAGACCGACAGCTTTATGAATGAAGCATACTGCCAGTGTGAAGAAGGTTATTTCCACATCAGCAGCGGATGCATGACCCCGTGCGAAAAATGTGAAGGGCTTGAAGGTGGAGACGGGACCTGCGTGGCAACCAGTTTTTACGAATATACCTGCGGCTGTAAGCATGGTTATTTTAACTCTGACAACAAGTGTCTGCCAATATCTGATTGCGACAGTAGTCCTTTTCCCTGCGTAAAACCTGCAGGGAAACTCATGTGGTTCGCGGCACCGCGCCGTATGAAATGGGAAAATGCAAAACAATACTGCGAAAATCTGATTTATCAGGATTATACCGGATGGAGACTTCCAACTATTGACAAGCTCAGAATATTCGAAAGATATTGCGACAATATCAAGCCAGGCGGAGCATGTAAAGTAAGTGAAGATGACGGCTGTTTGTCGGAAAGCTGCATGGAAAACTGTAAATGTGAAGAATTTTCCGACGGGGAATCTCTGATTCATCAGGATTTTATATGGTCTTCATCTTTGCGTTCAGATGACCCTGCTGGTGTTTTTGTTCTATTTCGGAGTTCGATTACAGGACTGGGGACTGTTTCGTCAGTTGACATGGGAAATGACAGCGGAAAAATCTGGTGTGTCAGAAATATTGACTAAATCTTAAGAAGATATTTTCCTGTCCGGAAATGCTTGAGCATTATAAAAACTCTTCGATATATTCGTTTATTTTCGCAGTGCAGTAGAGCGGCAGGTTAAGAAGTCTGAACTTTTTGCCGCCGATACCGTTTACAAGCGGCGTTGTGAGTTCGTCAATAGAAAATTTTCCGCTGTAAAGCCTTATTGCGCAGATGCAGTCGGAATTGTCGATGTAAGAATGAAGCGAACGCAATCTTCCGGTGCTTCCCGATTTTACCTCGATCGGATAGATCCTGCCTTTGTAAATACACAAAGTCAAGGCATTTTTTATGGTATTTCGACACAAAGTCAAGGCATTTTTTATGGTGTTTCAACACAAAGTCAAGGCAATTTCGATATGTGATTTATAGTAATAATCAACGTTTGTTTGCGGAAAACCAGTTGGCAGAAAATCTTTTTCGTTTTAAATTTCAGGGAATTTCAGCGTTTTCGGGATGAAGAAATTGTTGTAGAGGTGGATCGCGTAGGAGTCGGTGAGGCTCGCGATGAAGTCCGCTATCGTCGTTTCCTTGTCTTCGGAAACAGGGATAAAGTTCGAATTGACGATGAGTTCGTAATTTTCCTGAAAATGTTTGAAAAGGACGTTTATAATCTGCTCGGCTTTCGCGAATTCCTTTCTGATCGCGGGAAGTTCGTAGACGTTTTTGAACATGAACTCTCTCAAATCGCCGATGATGTCCGCCATTTTGTCTGAAAAACGGATGATCTTCTCGTGTGCCGAGATCGCTTCGTAGCTGTTGTAGATGAGGTCCGTCGTCATCGCGTTGATGCGCTGGGAGCCTCTTTCACCAAGAATATCCTTGTGCGGAACGTCTTTAATGTCGAGAAATCCGCCGCGGACTGCATCGTCGATATCGTGGTTCAAATAGGCGATGATATCGGCAAAGCGGATGATCTGCCCTTCGAGAGTTTCGGGAATGCCCGTTTTTTTGATGAGAGGTCCTTTCCCTTTGGAGTGAAGCACTATCCCGTTGCGGACTTCGTAAGTCAGATTTAGTCCCTGGCCGTTTTTGGCGAGAAAATCGACTACGCGGAGGCTCTGCTGCTCGTGCCTGAAGCCGTTTTTGAGGAGTCTTCCTAAAGCTCTTTCGCCTGAATGACCGAAAGGAGTGTGCCCGAGATCATGTCCCAGCCCTATCGCCTCTGTCAGCGATTCGTTGAGAAGAAGCGCCTTTGCCACAGTTCTTCCGATCTGCGAAACTTCAAGCGTGTGGGTAAGGCGGTTGCTGTAGTTGCTCCCTTTCGGCGAAAGGAAGACCTGAGTTTTGTCGCCTAATCTGCGGAAAGCCTTGGTGTGGACGATCCTGTCGCGGTCGTGCTGGAATGCAGGGCGGATGCTGCACGGTTCCTCTTCGCGCATTCTTCCTTTCGACTGCGAACTCAGCGCCGCAGCCCACGAAAGTTCCCGTTTTTCTATTTCTTCAAGATGCTCGCGGATGTTTTCTATCATTTTGTTCCTCCGAAAAAAATTGATATCTTATACTCTATTTTACCCATAATTGAAAAAAAAATCAATAGTGCTAATATATTCGGTTTTTTGGCGGGCTGCTTGTTTTCCGTTTTCCGGGAAATTTGCAGGCTCTAATGCAAGTTATTTAATTTATTGAAATTTTGGAGGAAATCATGGCAGAATGGACGACGGCTGTTACTTCTATCAAACCGAACGAAATTTTGATCAGAGGCTATGCGATAGAAGATATTATGGAAAATCTGAGTTACGCGGAAACTGTTTATCTCATTTTGAAGGGCGAGCTTCCGACAAAAGAGGAAGGACGCGTTTTCCAGGCTGTGCTTGTTTCTTCCGTTGACCACGGCGTAACTCCTCCGAGTGCCCTTGCTACTCTCAACGCAACTTCGACCGGTGCACCGCTCAACGGCGCGATCGCTTCGGGACTTCTTGCTATCAACGCTTTCCACGGCGGAGCGATAGAAAACACGATGAAAATGCTCAAAGCTGCCGCTGAATACTGCGGAAACGAGCTCAATGAAGCAAAAGTAGAAGAATTCGTAAAGATGAAATTCGAGCAGAAATTCAGATTCCCCGGCATGGGTCACAGAGTCCACACCGAAGATCCGAGAAGCGTAAAACTTGCAGAGATCTGCTTCAAAAACCTGCCGGAAGAGAAACTTTTCTTCATCAAACTCGCAAAAATGATCGAAGCGAACATCTTCAAGGTAAAAGGAACGAAACTTCCGGTCAACGTTGACGGAATGATCGGCGCAGTATTACTCGCTCTCGACATTCCGGCTGAACTTGCGAACGGAATCTTCATGATTTCGAGAGTTCCGGGCCTCATGGCTCACTATGTCGAGGAGAAGACGACGCAGAAGCCGATGCGCAACATTGACCAGAAGGCTGCAATATACAACGGACACGAAAAGAGGAAAATCGGAGAATAGAATGGAAATCGATAAAAAATACGACCACCTGTCGATCGAAAAAAAATGGTACACTTTCTGGGAAGAGAAGGGCTTTTTCAAGGCTGACCCGAGCAGCAAGAAGCCGCCTTACACGATAGTTCTCCCGCCGCCCAACGTAACGGGCGTCCTTCACATGGGACACGCCGTAATGGTCGTCGTTCAGGATGCAATGAGCCGCTACAAAAGGATGTCTGGTTACGATGTTCTCTGGCTTCCGGGCACAGACCACGCCGGAATCGCAACGCAGATGGTCGTTGAAAGAGCTCTCAACAAAGAAGGGATCTCAAGGCACGATTTAGGCCGCGAAAAATTCCTTGAAAGAGTCTGGAAGTGGAAAAAGGAAAACGGCAGCACGATCACGCGCCAGCTCAGATGCTTAGGTGCATCGCTTGACTGGTCGAGAGAGCGCTTCACGATGGATGAAAACCTCTCAAAAGCGGTTCGTGAAGTCTTCGTTTCGCTTTACGAAGAAGGGCTCATCTACAAAAACACATATATCATCAACTGGTGTCCGCACTGCAGAACGGCTCTTTCAGACCTTGAAGTCGATCACGAGAATGTCGAAGGCCACCTCTGGCACATCAAATACCCGATTTCCGGCAGCGACGAGTTCCTGACGATCGCTACTACCCGTCCCGAAACACTTCTCGGCGACAGCGCGGTAGCAGTCCACCCCGATGACAAGCGTTACGCCCACCTCATCGGCAAAAAGGTCAAACTGCCGCTTACCGACCGTGAGATCCCGATAATCGGAGACGCGATTTTAGTCGATATCGAATTCGGAACAGGTGCCGTAAAAGTCACTCCTGCCCACGATTTCAACGACTTCGAGACGGGAAAACGCCACAATCTTGAAGAGATCAACGTCATAAACGAAAAAGGCGAGATCAATGAGCTCGGCGGCAAATATGCAGGAATGACGACGACCGAAGCGAGAGAGGCGATAGTTGCCGACCTCGACAAACTGGGACTTCTTCTCAAAGTCGAAAAACACATGCACGCAGTCGGCCACTGCCAGAGATGCAAAACCATAGTCGAACCGATACTTTCAGATCAGTGGTTCCTCAAAATGGAAGACCTCGCGAAACCGGCAATAGAGGCGGTCGAAACGGGCAAAATCGTCTTCCAGCCCGAAACCTGGAAAAAGACATATTACGAATGGATGTACAACATCAAAGACTGGTGCATCAGCCGCCAGCTCTGGTGGGGACATCAGATCCCGGTATGGTACTGCGAAGATTGCGGCGAAATGATCGTAAGCCGCGAAGACCCGACGAAGTGTCCGAAATGCGGCAGTGAGAAACTCAGACGCGATCCTGACGTGCTCGACACATGGTTCAGCTCTCAGCTCTGGCCTTTCTCGACTTTAGGCTGGCCCGAAAAAACGCCGGAACTTGCGAAATATTACCCGACGACCCTCATGGAAACAGGATTTGACATCATTTTCTTCTGGGTCGCTAGAATGATAATGATGGGATACAAGTTCATGGGCGAGAAACCTTTCGGAAAGGTATTTTTCCACGGTCTTGTCCGCGACAAATTCGGCCAGAAGATGTCGAAGAGCAAAGGAAACGTCATCGATCCGCTCGTCGTTACCGAAAAATACGGTGCGGACGCTCTCCGCTTCACCTTTGCGATGATGCCGCTCGCAGGGCGCGACGTTAAACTTTCTGACGAATGGTTCGAAGGCTACTGGGCTTTCATCAACAAGATATACAACGCGACGAGATTCTGCCTCATGCAGTTCGCTGACGGCGAAAAACTTGATTTCAACCCGATCGAATACAAATCCGACGACTTCTCGTTTGCCGACAAGTGGATCCTTTCGAAACTCGAGGATGTCACGAAGGAAGTCCGCAAAAACCTCGATGAAATGAGGCTCAACGACGCGGCGGGAGCAATTTACCACTTCTTCTGGCACGAGTTCTGCGACTGGTATATCGAGCTCATCAAACCGACATTCTTCGGCACTGACGAAAACGCGAAAACTGTCGGCAAAAAGGTCCTTCTCAAAGTCCTTGACGCAAGTTTCAAGCTGCTTCACCCCTTCATGCCGCATGTCACCGAAGAGCTGTGGCAGAGCCTGCCGTTTACATTCAACGGACGCGAGGAATCGATAATGATAAGCCGCTTCCCCGAAGCCGGTGACTGCCCCGTTTTTGAAAAAGACGCCCGTACTATGGAAGAGATCATCGAGATCATTACCGTCATCAGAACGATCCGCGCAGAAAACAACATCAAACCTTCTGCCGAACTTCCGCTCAAACTTGCGCTTGAAGAGGGTCTCAAAAACGCGCTCAGCGAAAAACTTGAATACATAATCAAGCTTGCAAGAGTAAAAGATGTTGAATTTGTTGATACTTTCACGCCAGACAAAAAAACCGCAAGTTCCCTCGTCAAAGGCGGAACGCTCTACATCCCGCTTGCAGGATTCATCGATTTCTCCGACGAAATCAGACGTCTTGAAAAGGAGATCGCGAAACTCCAGAAAGATTTCGACCTCTGCTTGAGAAAACTCAACAACCCGAATTTTCTTGAAAAAGCGCAGCCCGAAGTAGTCGAAAAAGAAAAATCAAAACACACCGAACTTTCCGAAAATCTGGCACATCTCAAAGCGAGATTAGAGGAGATCAGGAAATAGATCCTTTCGTAAATTTCATTGTAAAATAAATTTTTAAAATTTCTCTAAACCAATATTGACAAAATAATATTTTTGAATATATTTCAAAATCAGAGAGTGGTCCTGCTCAGTGGACGATTCAAAATGAGGCTTTCTTCGGAAAGCCTTTTTTTTTAGGTAGTTTTTATGAAATTATTAGATTCTGATATTAAGCAGACTTCCCCGACAATCGTGAAAGTTGATAACGAATATCTTTCATATCTTCACAATTTCGATAGCCGTGTCCGATTGAAAAAAGGGAGACCTTATGTTGGCCTGGCGGTTCTTATCAACAATAAAATGTATGTTGTTCCGCTGAGTTCCCAAACCATTTTGGAACTCCGGAAAAAGGGATTGAAAAAGAGAAATCCGCTTAGCACAACTTTCATCACGGCTTCCGGCGAGGAAATATCGAACCTGCTTCACAACAACATGATTCCGGTTCCTCAGAATCTGACGGAAAAAATTATAATCGATCCGTTGAAAGACACTTATTTAATGAATGAATACCGATACTTAAGAAAACATTGGGTCGAAATTACGGATAAATCACTGTCAATTTATTTAGAACGATATAATAAAAATTCCGACAAATACGAATTTTTGAATGCAATTTGCTGTGATTTCAAAAAGTTGGAAGAAAAATACGACGAGTGGATTTCTTCAAAAGAATAAAATCACTTAATTAAGCGAAACGATTTTTCCCTCGCTAGGGCCCCTTATCCGGATAGGAGCAGGCAGAAAAACTCTCTATGAGAGGTCTGATCCTGTTGAATAGAACGGCTCATAATCTCCCAAGCCTTTGATTTGTCTTGTAAATTTTTCTTTTTTGCTTGCTGATTTTTCAATAAACAGTATAATTCTTTGCGGCTTCGAAATAATAATTCTTCGGAGGTTCAAATGCCAATCCATTTAAGACTATTTTTAGGCGTTTTAGGCTTGCTTTTCTTCATTGCCTGCTCATCGTCAAAAAATACTGAAAACGATTCCTACACAGATTCTGATCGCCACACGGATTCCGATGATCTGACGGTCATCGAAGATGCAGAAAACAACTCGCAAGACACGGATTTTATTGATGATTCTGATGAAACGCCGGATGCGGATTCTGATTCTGAAAACGACGAAGATTGGCCGGATGAGGAAAATTCCATGACACAGGAATGTTTCGGCAAAAAGGTTCTTACGAAAGAAATTGTTGAAATAGACTGGCATGGCGACGGTTTTGAAAACGGTATCGACGGCGATTACAGCTATCAGATAGACCGGTATTACGACAAAAACTGCCGCGTAAAATTTGAAACCAAATCCAAATGCACATCCGCAAACTCGGACGAATGCGACGGCTTGTCGTCTTACGAATACGATGAAAAGGGCAATGTGACAAGTATCTGTACTGAGTCTTACTGCCGTTACTTTTCCTACAAATTCAATGATGACGGTTCTGTCGAAAAAATGTGCCACGGAAAATCTACAGACAAAGAAGCGGGATGCATTCACTACCGCTACGATGAAAACGGAAAAATTCAACGGGAAACTCATTACAATCTCCCGGGCGATGTTACAGGTGCAGACGAGTTTCTTGAAGATCTCTACTGGCCGGAAGCGGAGGAATATTTCTATGACGATGAAGGAAAAGTAATCAGAAAAGAACGCTTCTTTGCCTACAAAGAGTTCGATGAAAACAACCGTTTGATTTCCGTCTACAAGTATGACTATTCATCTTTTCTAAGCAGAACGCTGCTGGCAAAAAAGTCAGTAAAATACGACTATTATGTTTCAGCGGCAATTCCGGTGACGAGTTGGCATAACATATATAATTTCTACGATGCAATAGGTGCCGGATGGAAGAAGAGCAGATACGAAAGAGATTATTTTTACGACGAAAATCTGAAACCAGTAAGAGTAAACATAAATCCGTTGATCGGGATATTCTCGTGGCTGGACGACGAGTGGGAATATTATTCCGACGGTTCCTTGAAAAGAAAAAGAGAGAATGTTGAAAGCGATGACGGCCAGACTAAAGTTACCATTGAAAGCATTTATGATGAAAAAGGGCGCGAGGTCGTATATCAGGAACTCAATGCTCTCGGAGAAGCAGAAAAAAGAGTCGAGAAAACTTATTATGACGAAACAGACCATGTAAAAACAGAAAATTATTGCTCCGAAGATTCATGCACTATGGCGGATTATTCCTATGAATTTGACGAATCGGGAAAAATAACTGTTCGGAACAAAATATATGAAAACGGCATAATAAAAGGAGAAATCACCCGTTTCAAGTATGCTGGTAGCGGAAAACTTGAAGAATCAAAGCTGTATTGGGCTCTTGAAGATGCAGAAGGAAATGAGTTCTTAGGGCAACGTCTGATTGAACTCTATTTTTATGACGAAAGAGAAAATCTGGTTGAAAGGAGATTCGCTGAAGAATGGGATGAGGAAACTCCCGATGCCGGAGCGATGTTTATTGAATATATGAAGTACGATTCTATGGACAGGCTTGTCGAAGACGGCAGATTCATTTACGACTATCACGGAAACACTCAGAGCACGGATAAAATATGGTATAAAATCGGAACGACGGGTTATGAATACGATCAAAACGGCAATGTCGTTTCGGAAAAATATCTTGAACCTGAAGGCTCGGCATGGGAAGAATACAGCATCGATTTTGAATACGATGAAAACAACGATCCGGTTTCATCTGAAAAGCGCTACAAGGAAAATAAAAAGGAATCCCGGAAATATTTCTACGAAACATTTAAGGAAGAATAGGAATTTTGCTCAGAAGCGAGATTTGAATTTTTGCACCGTTTTCTACTTTCCGAAAATCTGGCTCATCTCAAGGCGAGATTGGAGGAAATCAGGAAATAATCGTAGAGCCGTTTCCTGACACGGCTCATTCCCCTCGCCACACTGGAGAGGGAATCAAAGGGTGAGGTCAAAACCTATTCTTCCGAAAAATCGGTATCAAGAACGATCTGGAACTGATAACCGGGGAATTCTTTGCTCACATCGTTCAGGATTTCCGTGTAGATCCTTCTTCTGTCATCCGCTCCGAGGCTGACTACGACATCGAATCTCATGGTTTTTTCTTCTTTCACGAGATAGAAGCCGTGAAGCTGCAGCACATGCTCGCGGGAAAATACGATATCATGGATTTTGTTTCTGATTTCAATGGTTTCCGCATCGTGAGTGTTCACGGAATAGACTCCGATCGCGGTCAGGATCACGTTGTGTTTGGTGTAGACTGTGACCTGGATCTCGCGGATAAGCCTGTCGAGCATATCGGCGGAGCAGGTGTCGGGAACTTCAATGTGTATCGAGCCGTTCCACGATTCGGGACCGTAGTTGTTCAGCACGAGGTCATAAGCACCGCTTACATCGGGAAAACTCAGGACGGTCTCTTTTATGCTGTGCGCAAGGTCGGGGTCGTTTCTTTCGCCGAGCAGCCGCGAAACCGTATCTTTCAGCATTTCGATGCCCGATTTTACGATCACGAGCGAGATCACCGCGCCGAGCCACGCTTCAAGCGAGATCCCAGCAAACAGAAAAACTGCCGCCGCGACAAGTGTCGAAGCCGAGATCACGGAATCAAGCGTCGCGTCCTCGCCTGAGTTTACGAGAGAATCGGAATTTACCTTGAGTCCGACGCTTTTGACATAACGCCCGAGAACTATTTTTACCAGAACGGCGATACCGACGATCACAAGCGAAGTCGCTGTGTATTCCGGGGTTTCAGGAGTGATGATCTTTTTGACCGATTCAACAAGCGAAGTAATACCGGCGTAAAGCACGATCACGGAAATCACCATCGCGCTCAGATACTCGATCCTGCCGTAGCCGAAAGGGTGCTTTTTGTCGGGTTCGCGCCCCGCCAGCTTCGTTCCGATGATGGTGATGAGCGAACTTCCCGCGTCCGAAATGTTGTTTACCGCGTCCAGAACGATCGCTATCGAGTTCGACATGAGGCCGATCACTGCTTTGAAAGCTGCAAGGAAAATATTCGCGATGATTCCGATAATGCTTGTTCTGACGATTATTTTTTCCCGCGGTGTTCCGCCGTTTTCCGCGTTCGCGATTTTTTCTTTGTTCATTTTATCTCCGCCTTTCTCAACAAACAAACAGGAAAAATAATAGAAAAAATCGATATTTTATCAAGTGAGGGATGGAATTTTTCCTTTTTGTCCTTTTAGATAAACAGCATCGAGCAGCCGTCGGATTTGCTAAGCAAAATATATCCTGCTGTAAATGTCGAGAATTTCATTTTTATCGATATTTATGCCTATCTGTTTGGTTTCATCCCTTCAATCCGTATTTCTGACGGATGTTGTCAAGTTCATTCTGCACACGCTCGTCATCCGAGCTGTCAAGTTCGAGCAGAAGCGATATGTCGTCCGCATATTCCGAATCCGAAAGAAGAAAAGGGTCGTATTTCCAGACTTCGATGATTTCGCCGCCGAAATCACGGAAAGTTTCCTCGTCTATGACAAGTTCTTTTTTTAAAGTGTTTGCAGCATCACGGCTGACAGCATAACCGCAGTCAGAAGTGAGCGGAACAAGGTTTGTTCTTTCGGCAAGTGCCTTGAAACCGCTGATTTTGTATCTGAGATTTTCCGGCAGAGATTTCACATAAACCAGTTTCTGAACCGGCGAAGTTATATGCGGAAAGGCCGCGTTTATATCGATTTTTCCGGGACCGGCTGTGATGAAATTGGCTGTTCCTTCGCTGATGGATGAAACAACCCCGAGGCTTTTAAGCTGCTGCACGGCTCTCGCGCAGGTCGCTTTCGGCATTCCGAGAGCAGCCGCGATCTGAGTCTGGTTCAAAAACTCAGTTTCCTTTTTGTAAAATAAAAAGAGAAGAACGAGCTGGGCGTTAGCCGAAAGTGTTGAAACCGGTTCCTGCGGATTCACGATCTTTTCCTCGAACAGACATCCCCAGAACGGTATAAAAACCTGCCCTTTGCCCGAAACAAACGCGATGTGAGATTCAATAAGGTTCGTTCTCTGCAAGGCAGTCAGCCTGTCAAGCTGCGCAACAACCGGTTTTTTGCAAATATTTTCAATAACTTTCAGCTGTTTTTTCAGTGTTGCCAGATTCCACCCGTCACTTTTCGGCTTGACCAGAAGACAGGTTTTTTCCATAAAAGAAAGAAGCGATATATCGAATCCGTAACGGATATAGTTCGGCATACTGTCAGTGATCCTGAAACGCCTTTCCGTCACCGAGCTTCCGAATATGTTTTTTATTGGTTCAATCATATTGTTCCACCTCCAAATGCTTTGTATCATACAATGTGGAACAAGTCAAATATTTGTGGAACAAGTGCTGATTTTAGATGAACCGCATCGAGCAGCCGTCGGATTTACCAAGGCAAAAAAATTGACACACTATTATTCTCATTTATCCTGACACGGTGTCAAAATAGGGCTCATTTTTAACTTTTACAGGAGGCAGACTATGAAAATCAAGGCAGTGAAACTTTACGAGAACGGATTTATGACGCAGCCTTTCGCGTTCGGAGGCGAAGAGGGGATGGAGAAGTTTGACGCTTCCGTGCGTTACCGCTCCTCGCTCCAGAATTACCTTATTGATACAGGAAAAGAGGTCATACTGATCGACACGGGTATGCCGAAAGAGGCTCCGGATGCGATTCCTGACGAAAAAACGATGATCCACCTCGGAACAAGGATCAAAGATTATGTGTCGGCACTGGCTGAGGCAGGCTACAAGCCGGAACAGGTGACAAAGATCCTTGTTACCCACAAGCATGCCGACCACACCGGCGAACTCCGTTCTTTCCCGAATGCAAAGATCTATATTTCACCGGAAGATGCCGATGCACTGGAACTTAAAGGCGAAAATATCGTCCGCGCAACATATTCCGACGGTGCATATCACAATTTCCCGGCTTCGCAGATCATCGCTGACGGTGTCCGCCTGATTGAAGCCAAGGGGCATACGAAGGGCAACAGCATCGTCATCGCCGAGGACGGAGGCCTTTTCTATATGTTCCATGGCGATATCACCTATACGGATGAGGCTCTGTACGCCGACAAACTCTCGATCGTTTTCGAGGACAAAGCCGCTGCAAGGGAAACTCTTGAGCGAGTTAGAGAATTTATTCAGAAAAATCCGACAGTTTATCTCTCGACACATACGCCGCTCGGATATGAAAATCTGGAAAACCTTAAAGTTATAGACCTCGCCAATCCGCCGGAAACTATTCCTGTCGGAGAAATCACCTACAAGACGGCGACCGGAAAATATGTCTGCGGCATCTGCGGATATATCTATGATCCTGCGGAAAACAACAATGTTGCATTCGAGGATCTTCCCGATGACTGGAAATGTCCGCGCTGCAGGCAGCCGAAGGACAAGTTCAACAAAGCGTAGAGCAATATTCAAGACGAAATCAGCAGAAATCAGATAATCACTTTAAACCTTTCATCGAAAGCGAGATCCGTTTTCTGTCAAGGTCTATATTTTTTACCATAACTTTGATTTTTTGACCTAATTTCAGGCATTCGGCGGGACTTTTGATGAATTTGTCAGAGATTTCTGAGATGTGGAGTAAGCCCTTCTCCTTGATCCCGATTTCGACAAAGGCACCGAAAGCGACGATGTTGTCGACGATTCCGTTTAAGATCATTCCTTCCTTGAGGTCGTTTATCGTGCGCACTTCATCGGAAAATTCGGCCTGCTCGAATTTTTCACGGGGGTCGAGACCGCGTTTTTTCAGCTCTTCGATGACGGAGGGGGTGAGAAGTTCCTGAAATATTGTGTTTTTATCGATGATTTCAGGGTTTTTGACGAGCGTTTCAAGCGGAATTCCCGCTTTTTTCGCGGCGTTTCTCACAAGTTCGTAGTTTTCGGGGTGGACTCCTGTCGAATCGAGGATCTCAACTCCTTCGAAGATACGCAGAAATCCGGCGCACTGTTCGAAAGATTTCGCTCCGATACCCTTGATATTTTTGAGTTCTTCGATATTTTTGAATCGCCTTCCGCTTCGCCTGAAAGCTGCGATCTCGGCCGATTTTTTGCTGTCGAGCCCAGAAATGTAGGCGAGAAGGTAAGGGCTTGCGGTGTTGAGGTTCGCGCCTACCCGGTTTACCGCCCATTCGACCGTTCTTTTGAGCCTTTCTGCCAGTTTTTTCACAGGGATATCGTGCTGATACTGCCCGACACCGAGGCTTTCAGGCGGAATTTTGACAAGTTCAGAAAGCGGATCCTGAAACCTGCGTCCGATCGAAATCGCGCCGCGGACTGTGATGTCAAGATCGGGAAACTCTTCTCTGGCGACGGCGCTCGCGCTGTAAACAGAAGCTCCGTCCTCGCTGACAGAGGCGACGACGACCTGTTTTCCGAAGAAACTTTTCAGGATCTCGTGCGCCTCCCGGCCGAAAGTTCCGCTTCCGACGGCGATTCCCGCAACTTTGTATCCGGTTATCCATTTTTCTAGTTTTTTAGCTTCGTTTTTGTCGAGGTGGAGATTAAGGAGAGTCGAAGCGACGAAGTTTCCGTGTTCGTCAAGGAGAGCCGCCTTGCAGCCTGTTCTGATGCCGGGATCGACACCGATCACCGGTTTTTCGCCAAACGGCGGCATTAAAAGTATCTGCTCTAAATTTTTGTGGAAGACATCCAATGAAGCATCGATTGCGAACTCTTTGATTTTATTAAAATTCTCAGTTTCGATGCTGCCGAAAATTTTATCTGTGAGGGCTAGAGTTGAACATTCGCCGAAAAAATCGGAATGTCTTGCGAAAAATATCGATTCTATGCCGTTTTCAAGCTCTTTTTCGGTTCTATTAGCTTCAGCAGAAATCGTTAGAAAGCCCTCTTTTTCGCCGCGGTTGAGCGCCATGACGCGGTGAGGCGTGATCCTCTGCGCGCTTTCTCTGAAATCAAAGTAGTCGCTGTAAAGAATGCCGCTTTCCTTTTTCCCGCGCTTTACTTTCGAGACAATAAATCCGTTTTCGACGCTTTTCCTGACAAAATCGCGCACTTTCGGAGTGTCTGCGATTTTTTGTGCAATTATTTCCTTCGCGCCGTTTACAGCCGATGCGCAGTCGTTAAATGCAGCGCATACAAAATTTTTGGCTTTTTCCAGGATTTTGGCGACCGGCGGATTGTTCAGCATGATGTAATCCGCAAGCGGCTGCAAGCCGGCCTCGACTGCCTTGTCGGCCTTGGTTTTGCGCCCCGGTTTGAACGGCGCGTAAATGTCTTCGAGAACGGTCATGTCTGCTGCACCGGCGACCGCAATGCCCAGTTCGTCGGAATAATTCCCCGTCTCTTCAAGTGATTTGAGGATAGCGCGCTTCCTTTTGTCGAGATTTGCTGATTTTTCTGAAAAATCAATGATTTCAGATATCTGAACTTCGTCAAGGTTGCCGGTCATCTCTTTGCGGTATCTCGCGATGAAGGGGATAGTGCAGCCCGATTCCGTGAGTTCAAGCACAGCTTTAACCGATTTTTCAGCTATTTTCAGGGCTTTAGATGTTTCGCCCGCAATATTCAGTTCTTTAAGTTCGATCATTTTTCCTCTTTTACTAGCTGTACTTCACGTCTGAAATCGTCGAAAGTCATGTCGTCTCTGATCCCGAAACGGGTGAGGGCGAAATCGTATTTGACCGGATCTTCGGGTGCGATTTCGGCGTAATGCGATGTTATTTCGAGAGCGGCTTTGTAGTTCGGCGCCTTTTTTTCGGTAAAACCGAGGATCTTCGCCGCCTTGAAGGCGTGGGTATCGAGCGGAACTACCAGTTTTGCAGCACTTGCCTTTGTCCAGCCGCCGGGATCGACCTCGTCGTTTCTCACCATCCAGCGGAAAAAGAGATTGAGCCTTTTGCAGGCGGAACCGTCGGCAGGAGAAGGGATAAGATACGATTTTTGCGAAAGATTCATCTCGTCAACGAATTTTGCAACTCCGCAGAGATAGAGATTCTCGAAATTTCCGTATTCTTTGAGAATGTGCTTCATTCCGCGGAAAAGTTTCGCGAGATCATCGTCAGTCGTGAAGCGGTGGACAAAACCTCTGTATATTTTGAGAAAATCATTATCGCTGTGCGAAGTGACGAAATCGAACGGTTTTCCCTCGATCGGAAGGAGGATTTTATCAATCGATTTAAGAATCTGAGCGACTCTGCCGTAAGCGATCGAAGAAGCTAAAAGCGCAATAATTTCACGGTCTTTGGTCTCAGAGTAATCATACAGGAATTTCAGCGGATCGGGGTCTACCAGGCCTCTTTTATTTAGTTTTTTGTAGAGCGATTCAAGAAGATTTTTGAGTTCGCGCATTATTTGACCTCGTAATTAAAAAACAATCATCAAAAAACGGGAAAATTTAAGAAAAACAGTGAAAACGGCAAGGTTTTTTGGAGTTTTTCAGTCCTTCTTGTCAATCTTTTTACTTAGTTAGTCAGTGTTCTTTTTATCTTGGCCAGAAAATTTTGTATCTCGTTCACTGTTTTTTGATTCGCAAGAGGTTTTTGGGCGGGTTTTGCCTTGCTGCGCTTTGCAACGGCCTTGGGGCGGGGTGCACAGCCGCCTTTTCCGTTCGGCCTGCAGTTCAGAGCGTTTTCAAACATTACTTCTTCCGTAATAACCGCATCAAAAGTAAAATATCCGCCGGGACACATATATGACACCGTTACTCTGTCGCTTTTTATGTTCTTATACTGTATGTGCATGTCGTGAGCAGGGACATCCGCATAGCAGTAATCTGCAAAATATTTACGCAGATCCAGCCCGTTCACATAGATTTCAGGAGATTTGTTGTTCGGAAAATATTTAGTGTATGCAGGGGCTTTGACAATGTGTTTTACCGGATGATTCAAAATATGGACTGTTCTTTCGAGACCAGATTTTCTGACATCGGGATATTCAGTTGTTTCAAGCAGTTCCGAATCTGCTGCCGTGTCTTCGCTGCAACCGACTTCGCCGCAGTTCGGATAATAAATAATATCGTTCAATATCGCTGTCTGTTCTTTTATTTTGGACAGCTGTTTGTCTGACGGTTTGACGGAAACTCTTGTTATATTGAAGCCTTGCGGTGCTTTTACAGGTTTGCTCGGAGTAACAGTCTGAGTCTTTGTTTTTTGTCCGCCGTTTATCTGTTTCTTCTCATCGTTTGATGTTTTTGTACATGCAGATACAAAAAATACAGCAGATGCAACAGCCAACACAACAATTTTTTTAATATTTTTCATTGATTTATTTATCATTCCAAGCCTCTTTGCTGTTAATCGGGCAACAACTCAACAAAACGTTAAATTATAGAGAGAATCGTAAAAATGGCAAAATTTTGTGGCTTTTACATGAAAAAATGTCGGGATAATCAAGTATAAAGTTTGCTGCCGCCGGTGATTATTTGACCGCTTTCATCACTTTCGCAATAAGTTCGTCTTTGACGATGCAGGGAAAAGGCGAAAAACAGGTTTCTGACGAAGAAAACTAGAAAGACTAAGCGTCTTTAAAACTTTGCCATTTTTCGGATTTTCTCTATAATAGTGCGGTTTTATTGATGTCTGTGAGGTGTTCGGCGATGGGAATTTATATCAATCCTGGAAACGAGAATTTAAAAGAGGCCTTGAATTCAAAAATTTTTGTGGACAAATCAATGTTTATCCAAAAAATCAGCGAATTTATCAACACAGATCAAAAATTCATCTGCGTTTCCAGGCCGCGCAGATTCGGCAAAACGAGAATCAGCAAAATGATGACTGCTTATTTTTCAAAAGGGTGCGATTCTTACGAGCTTTTCAAAAATCTGAGAATTGCGAACGAACATTGTTTTAAGGAAAACCTTAACAAATTCAATGTGATTTCTATTGATCTTGGTTCGTTTTACAGCCGGGCGGAAAATAAAAATGAGACTCTCAAAGATTTAAAAAACAAACTCAGGAGAGATTTCAGCAAGGAATTTCCTAATGTTGAATTTGATGACAACGATTCCATTGCCGGAATAATCGCTGAAATTTATGACCAGACAAAAGAGCAGTTCATCATAATCATAGACGAATACGATGTTTTAGTGCGGGAGCGCATAAATGAAGAAACTTTGAAAGAATACCTCGATCTGCTTAATTCGCTTTTTAAGAACAACGAGCTTTCACCGGCAATAGCGCTTGCATATCTCACCGGAATTCTGCCGGTGATCCGGGACAAAGTGCAGTCGAAACTCAATGTTTTCATGGAATCCAATATGCTAAGTCCGTTCGGATTTGAAGAGTTTTTCGGTTTTACGAAAGAAGAGACAGAATCGCTCTGCGTTAGATACGGAATGAGTTTTGTCGAGTGTGAGAACTGGTATGACGGCTACAGGATCGGCGGAATCAATATTTATAACCCGAACTCAGTTGTTCTGGCAATGCTGAGCCGCAGATATGCAAATTACTGGCAGGTTTCCGGCTCCTACGAAGCGGTTTCCGATTATATAAAACTTGATTACAAAGGTATAAGAACAGCGATCTCGGATATGATGGCCGGAGAGCAAGTTCCTGTAAATGTTGTGAATTTCAGAAATTCGCTGAAAGAAATAAACAGCCGGGACAATATTTTAACATATCTGATTCACCTCGGATATTTGAATTACGATGAAGATACCGGGCTCTGCCGTATTCCGAACAAAGAAATCAGGCAGGAGTGGGAATCGGCTGTAGGTGATGCTGAAAATTTCAGTAAAATCGCTGAAATGATTGAAGATTCAAACCGTTTGCTCAAATGGACGATTGAAGGTGAAGCTGAAAGAGTGGCGGCAGCGCTTGACAACGCGCATTCAACAGTAGCCGATCCGCTTGACTACAACGACGAATCGTCACTTAAAACAGCAATAATTTTAGCGTATTACACGGCTCGTTCGAAATATACGATCGTTAAGGAGCTTCCTTCCGGCAAAGGTTTTGCCGACATCGCATTCATTCCGCTTGACAAAAAAGATCCTGCAATAATTGTCGAACTCAAATGGAATAAGGATGCCGACGCGGCAATAAAACAAATCAAAGAAAAACGCTATCCGGCAGTGCTCGAAAACTATCTCGACAATCTGCTTCTTGTAGGAATAAATTACAACAAAGACACCAAAGTTCACGAATGTGTGATAGAGAAATGGGAAAACAAACTAAACTAAGAAAATCACTGGCTTTTGCGGTGGCTCTGCTGTTCATGCCGCCTTTATAATCATTGTAAAGTTCGCTTTTGCAGGTGGTTACTTCACGTTCTTCATCACTTTCGCGATAAGTTCGTCATTTACGATGTAAGGAAGGGTGAGGTGGTCTTTGTGCTCGTTGTTTTTGTTGTATTCGACAACGGTTTCGATCGAGTGTTCGTTTCTTGCCCACGCTCTTCTTGAAACGCCGCCCATGACGTCCCACGGAAATGCGATGTCGAGTATCGCGTCGACTCTTTCGGAGCCGTCAAGGACCATGCCGAAGCCGCCGTTGATCGATTTGCCGATCCCGACGCCGCCGCCGTTGTGGAGAGCGACAAGGCTCATGCCTCTTGCGCAGTTTCCGGCGAAAATGTTGGTCGCCATATCTGCCATGATGTTGGAACCGTCTTTGATGTTCGATGTTTCGCGGTAGGGGCTGTCTGTGCCGCCTGTGTCGTGGTGGTCACGTCCGAGCATGATGGGACCTACGATGCCTTCGCGGACTAACTGGTTGAATTTCTTTGCGATCTGTGTTCTTCCCGCCGCATCCTGATAAAGGATTCTTGCCTGGGTTCCGACGACGAGTTTGTTTTTCATCGCGTCTTTTACCCAGTGGTAGTTGTCCTTGTCCTGATAACGGAGAACCGGACGGCAGTGCGCGATGACTTCCGCAGCTGCTTCGTCGGTTTTTGCAAGGTCACTCTCTTTGCCGCTGAGACATACCCAGCGGAACGGGCCGTAACCATAATCGAAAAGTTCGGGTCCGAGGATATCTTCAACGTAGCTCGGCCAGATGAAGCCTTCGAACGTGTCTTTTCCGTTTTTGGAGATCTCTTTGACACCTGCGTCGAATATCGCTCTCATGAAGGAGTTGCCGTAATCGAAGAAGTAAGTTCCTTTCGCAACGAGCTTTTTGATGACTTCGAAGTGTCTGCGCAGCGTCGCGTCGACAAGCTGACGGAATTTCGGTTTGTCGTTTGCAAGAAGAGCCGTTCTCTCTTCGAACGTGATCCCTGCCGGGCAGTAGCCGCCTTCGTAGACTGCGTGGCAGCTTGTCTGGTCGCTGAGAAGGTCGATGTGGATGTTTTTGGAGTCGGCGTATTCAAGCAGATCGACGATGTTGCCGTGGTAAGCGATACTGATGGGCTCTTTCTTTTCGATGTATTCGAATGCTTTTTTGAAAGCTTCTTCCGCGTTGTCGGTAACAAGCGAAACCCAGCCCTGAGAATGTCTTGTCTCGATCCTGGAAGCATCGACTTCCGCGAAAATACCGACGCCTTTCGCGATTTCAACTGCTTTCGGCTGTGCGCCGCTCATGCCGCCGAGACCGCTCGAAACGAAAAGTTTGCCGCGAAGGTCGCCGTCCCACGGAACGCCGAGTTTCATTCTTCCTGCGATTAGGATCGTGTTGTATGTGCCGTGAACGATCCCCTGCGGACCGATATACATCCAGCCGCCGGCAGTCATCTGACCGTAGTTGGCGACACCGAGAGCCGCTGCGCGGTTGAAGTTCTGCATATCGTCGAAAAGTCCGACCATAAGTCCGTTCGTCGTGATGACTCTCGGAGCTCTTTTGTGCGATTTGAAAAGGCCGAGCGGGTGTCCGCTGTGGAGAACGAGCGTCTGTTCGTCGGTCAAAACTTCCAAATATTTTTTGATGAGGCGGTACTGCATCCAGTTCTGGCAGACCTGGCCGGTTTCGCCGTAAGTTACGAGTTCATAAGGATAAAGCGCTGTTGCGAAGTCGAGGTTGTTGTCGATCATTACCTGGAAAGCTTTGCCTTCGATGCAGTTTCCTTTGTATGAATCGATTGGTTTGCCCCAGATCTTGCCTTCGGGACGGAAGCGGTAGCCGTAAATTCTGCCGCGGGTGAGAAGTTCTTCGAGAAATTCGGGAGCAAGAGAGGCGTGAAGCTCTTCCGGAACATAGCGGAGAGCGTTTCTGAGTGAAAGTTCGATCTCGTTTTTCGTGAGAGTGAGCTCTCTTTTCGGAGCGCGTCTGATACCTTCCACGAATTTCGGGTATTCGGGAAGAACCGGGTCAAGTTTGATTGTCATTGCATTCGAAATGTCGAAATTATTGAGCATTTTTCCCTCCAAAACAGGTTTTTAACGCCGGAATATACTACTCATGAGAAAAGTTTCAAGAATGTTGCAAAAAATTGTGAAAAACCGCTTAAAACTCCTCACCTAAGTTAGGGGAGGTGCCGCTTTGCGGCGGTGGAGTGTGTCATCGTCATGTTGAACGAATGTGAAACATCTCTCAGAGATTCTTCGCTTCAGAATGACCACACATGCCCCAGTCTGCATTCGCAGCCAGCCCCTCTAGCTTAGATGGGCAGTTATATCATTTTTACATTGACTTTTCGGCTGATTCTGACTATAATACCTGCCGTTCTTTCAGGAACGCTTCTTTGACAAGTGGGGATGACTTGGTTTCGACAGGGAGGCTGGATTTTCCGGCTGCATGCCGAGGCGCCGCTGGCCTCGTAAAAAGCGGCAAAACAAGAAACGCAAA